>Ga0209573_1000975_pt1 | contig 49907 bp, 38 predicted proteins | sample TNRBio252014_DNA_FD_185870 | JGI IMG/M metagenome (GOLD analysis project Ga0209573, IMG submission 185870) | Wastewater treatment Type I Accumulibacter community from EBPR Bioreactor in Madison, WI, USA - TNR Reactor_6/25/2014_ DNA (SPAdes)... | ecosystem: Engineered > Bioreactor > EBPR >... | reverse complement strand
CTACCTTCTTTGCCGCTGTATATGTGGTTCTTTTTGACATTTCTGGAATCTCCAAATTTATTTAATTAAATTTATGAAATTCTACTTTCTTCTGAACCTTAACAAACAAGTGCCGATTTTTTTAAGTACTTTAAGGACAAACTAAATAATCCAAAAGATATCTGGTTACATCCATTTACTGCGGATATTTCAAAACTTTCTCAAATTAGCTTGTTGATAATGTTGACATGTGGAGACCCAATCTCCTACTTTGATTTGCTTGAAGCAGTTAAAAAATTCTTTTCTATGAACTCAAATTATAATATCCTGATTAATCAGCATGAATATGACAGAAGTCTTCGTGAATTAGAGAATTCATTTATTAATGTTGAGGAAGACTCAAGAAAAACATTCATTCTCACATTCAAAAATCCTGGTATATCAGATTTTTTATTACATCACCTCGCAAATTATACGGATGTCCAAAAGGAACTATTGACATCGGCAAGATTCCTAAATCAGTTTTCTTCAATATTCTCAATTAAATTAAATGGTGCTTACCCCTTTAGAGATACGAATGTAACATATCCTATCGAACTTTCATCAGCTTTGGTAGAAATAGTTCGCAATAATATACTGGACAACTACGATAATCTGAGCTTCTCGAGTTTACATAAAGTTTATGCATGGTACGAATCATATTATGTTGAAACATTTGGATCCGACTGTGTTTTAAAACTTGCGAGGACAATAGATATCACCAAAGGAATCCAGACAGAGGAAATGATTAAGTTTTATGCAGATATTTTCAATACCTGGGTACTAAAAGATGTACTTAAAAGTAACAATATGCGTCAGTTAATATCTATTCTCAGTTTATTAAGAGATCCCTACATTCAAGAAAGTGAAGTTCTTTCAATTATTAACTGTTTTTATGAGCAGATTGATTCAATTGAAGAACTAAACGATTTCAAGGAATTTGAACTTTATTTCACTACGGAATTGGAGCAATTTAAATACTCAAAATTGGGTTTTGATACAAGAATTGAGGAAATTATTAATAATGAGGTAGAATCCGTAAATTCAGATTCACTCGACTATTTAATTGATGAACTAAGCTCATTAGATGGTAATTTAGGTTTGCAACTATCAGAATTAGTTACCAAATTAGAAGAGAAGCAGAAGGAATATTTAAATGAGCAGGAAGACCAATTTTCTGAACAATTAAATAAAACTTTAAATAAATCTTCTTTAGACCAAAATTTCATTGACAATCTATTCAAATCGTTGGCTAAATAAGTATTATTTTGAACATATATGTTATGGCCTGCCAATTTGGAAAACACCAATTGAGAAGGATAATTCGTCAAAGGCTGTTTTTCTACATTGAAAATACCTAGTTCTTAGACTACTTCCCCTTTCTCAGACTCCTTCAAAAATAATTTCTTTTGTTATTCCTTTCTTTTTAGTTTTATTCGCAATTACAATAATCTGATATTTGAGTCTATGCCCGATATTTTGTCCCCCGAAACATTGAACTATCTAAACTCTCTCCCCCGAGAGGAAAATCCATTGCTCCTCGAGATGGAAGACTATGCGCGGGAGAACTATATACCAATTCTTGACCGAAACTCTGCCAAACTTCTTGAAATACTTGTAGCAACTTCAAAAGCCAAAACTGTTCTCGAAATAGGAACCGCCATTGGTTACTCAACCATCAGGATTGCTTCAGTTTTGCCTGATGACGGGAAAATTTACACTATCGAAAAATCAACCGATATGATTCCCATTGCAGAACGAAACTTCGATTCCTCAGGTTATTCCAAAAAGATAATTCTGCTAAAAGGCGACGCGATTAGAAAACTTTTGAGACTAAATTTTACCTTCGAGCTTATTTTTCTGGATGCAGATAAACAAGACTATATGAGGCTTTTTGAGTTTTCACTTCCTCTCCTTAAAAAGGGGGGGCTTTACATTACTGATAATCTTCTCTGGCAGGGATACACTTCTTCTCTTGAAGAACCTCCTGTTAAGTATGCCCGGTCAACGGTGCAAATCAGGGAATTTAACAACATTTTCTTCAATCTCAAGTCACTCAGAACTTCCCTTATTCCCATTGGGGATGGACTTGGGATCGGAATCAAACTAACCGAAATCGGGGAGGATAATATGAGTGGATTACAATTCTGTTATAAAAATTTTAACGCTATCACTGCAGGAAGGCTTGAAGAAGCTAAAGATATTTACTCCCTGCTCGAGCTTGCTCTGGAAAATAACCTTGAAAAGGATTTTGTAAGTCTTTGTTTTGATGCCAAATACATGATTGGGCTTGGCAGTTCCATCGCAAAAGCTGAAGAAAACCCGGAAATAACGGGGTATGGAACAATGAGGGATGACTTGAATAAAACAATCTTAAAATTTCTTCAGTGTCTCAAAGAGATTTTAAGCGAGGCTGATGAGGATATCCAGCTCTATTTTATCAATAAATACCTCCAACAAAATGATGAATCCGATGAGATGGAAGACCTGCTAAGACTCGTCAACGATTTTGCTGAGTTTAAAATTATATTAAACGACATCAAACGGGCTTAATCCGTTTTGAGCTTCTGATTAATGTTTGTTAAAATGGTAAAAACCTGAAGTGAACTCAACAACTCTCAGTAGAATTGAACCACTTTTAATTCGGTGAGTGGTTCTTCAAACAAAGTCTTTTTTACCCGGAAACGGTATAAATTGCTAACTCCTGCTACAGGTTGTTTGTCAACAAACTTGTAGTGAGCATCTATCACTGTGTCATTATATAGATTGTAAATAATTACATCCTCCCTGGTCACATTAATCAGATATTTCTCCCCTTCATAACTTCTTGTCGGCACAACTTCTTTAAATAGTTTACTGGTGTAGTCATTTATTCCCGGAGTTTCAGTAAGTGCAAAAGACCCCTTTGAATGAAACCAATAGTAGTCGCCACCATCAAAAACCCTTACCATCTCACCTTCATACAATAGTGGAAGAGTATCATTTATATCCTCAACCATTATGTTTTTTTCTGCTTCAGTTTCCTCGGCAAGTTTTCTGAATTCGTCGAGAAATGGAACAACTGCTTCAACAGAATTTCCTGCCATCAACTTGTCATTTGGTGTGTTCTTTTGGATATAAAGTCTTAGATAATCCCGGGCACCAAGCTTATCCAGCAAAAACTTGTTATACGCTGCTGCAAGTGGATATGTAAATGAGGGGTCATTCTGAACAAAAGAACTGTCTTCTGAAAGCGATGCTACATCCAACATACCCGATTTTTGAAGAAATAGTCCAAGTTTAGTAACAAGACCCGATGATCGGGGGCTAATTCCTCCAACAGCGGCAGCGAATCCTTTTTCAAACAATTTTGGACCGGTAAGTTTCATCTTACTCAATTTTATTCTGATCAGCTGCTCAGCAAGCCCGTTAAGATTATAGGGAGTGGAAGTTATTATCTCGTCCCAGGCAGGCAGAAACGCACCTTTTCCCTCGATACCCGAGAATTCGCCTACATTTTTTTCATTTAACGCAACTATGTAAACCAATTTGTTTTTTCGCAGTAATTCCTTCTCTTCTTCGGTGAAACCAAGCAATTTCATGATGCCACCCAAAGTCCTCCCCAATTGAAAACCTGAATATGAGTTAAAATGTTTTTTCTCTCTTACATAAAAGTCGATGTATTCAGTCTCATATTTTGTCCAGTAGAGTGTAAGATATTTGGAAGGAGCTACAAGCTTAAAATTTTCGAAGTAGAAATATTTTTTGTAACCATTACCGGGAATAGTGACTTCAACCCGGAAAAAATTTTGTGGGAGGTTTTCTATTTTGTGTAATAATTCAATCTCACCTTTCATTATGAGATTTCTCAATTTTAGAGGAATTTCATCCCCTGCCAATATCTTTGTAGTCACATCAGTATAAGAAATGTGAAACCTTCCGGCTTTTTGCTTCGAGGATTCATCTGCATAATGAACCAGAGCCGGGGGGTCTTGCACAAGTTTTTTCATAAAACCGTCAACAAACTGTTCCCTGGTCGGCTGCGCCGATAACATCGTAAATGTAAATAAAACAAATATCGCAATACGAATGGTTAATCTCATTATTCTTTTGTCCGCTCTTTTTTCAATTATACCTGAATTGACCAAAATTGTTTCAGTTTTCGCTATTTATCAAGAGTTTCAATCGATACCACTTTAAATCCGGCATTTTCTATTGCCTCATCCAACTCTTTGGACTTAACTTTTAAAGAATCATAACGAACCTCGGCACTCCCGATACTCACCCCGAGAACATTTACATCAAGCTCTGAAAGTTCCACTTCCACTGCCTTTACACAGTGCTGACAGGTCATTCCTTCAATAGTAATTTTTACGCTTTCCATGGATTTTCCTAATTTAAGATAAAATGGTTATTTTTTGTGTGAAGATTCTATTAAATTTTTCAGAAAACAGGATTCAATTTAAATGAAAAAAATGATTTCATTACTCCTTTTCCTTATACTCATTTCACCCGTATATTCTCAAAAGCGTGCTTTTACTCTCGACGATATATACAGAGTAAAATCTGTTGGTTCTCCACTACTCTCCCCCGATGGAAATCAGATTATCTATTCTGTCTCTCAATTTGATATGAAAAAAGGGAGTTCTCAAACTTCCCTGTTTATCATGGATTCAAATGGGGACAACAAATTAAAACTGAACCCCGAGGGTGAAGCATGGTATTCTCCTGTTTTCTCTCCCGATGGAAAGTTCCTTTATTATGTTTCTTATAAAGATGGAAATTCCACCCTTTACAAGTATGAATTTACTGCAAAAACAGCAACTGTAGTAACTTCTTTTTTTATGGGAGTTAACGATCCTGTCATCTCTCCTGATGGTAAAAAAATAGCCTTCACTTCAAAAGTTTATCCCGAATGTGGAGAAAATGACGATTGTAATAAAGAAAATTTTGAGTCGTTTGGTGAAGGCCCCATACATGCCCACATGTCTGATAAATTGTTTTTTAGACACTGGACTGAATATGAGGACGATCTCTATTCACACATTTTTCTCCTTGACCTGAATGACAACAAAATAAGCGATATAACCCCCGGAGAATTTCATTCTCCGATTTTTATGCTCGGTGGAGGGGTTGGTTTTAATTTTTCCGCAGATTCAAAAAATCTCGTTTTTGCTTCAAACAGAGAAAAAGATCAGGTCACAACAACCAATTCCGACCTCTGGATGATCGACTTACAAGGAAAAAACCTTAAAAACCTCACCCAACCAAACAAAGCATGGGATGGACATCCGATCTTCTCACCCGATGGAAAGTATCTCGCTTACAGAATGCAAACGGTTCCCGGTTATGAATCCGATAAATTCAGAATTGCTCTTTATGAACTGTCATCCGGCATCATTAAAGTAATCTCCGATGCCTTTGACAACTGGGTGACCGACATAATCTGGGCTCCGGATTCAAAATCCATCTATTTCACAGGTGAAGTTCAATCAGTAAATCCTCTTTTCAGAATTGATATTAATACTCTAAAGATAGAAGAGATCATTTCCAAAAAATATGTCGGCGGATTTACCCTCTCCCCCGACGGTAAAACTGTTTTTTACAACTACAGACTAAATCACCTCCCCGCTGAAATATACAGTCTTGATCTTGCATCAGGAACCCACAAACAACTGACTTTTGAAAACAAACAAATAACAGAGGAAGTGGATTTCAGACCGGTTGAACATCACTGGGTTGATGGTGCAAACGGTAAAAAAGTTGATGTTTTACTTGTTAAACCCCATGGTTTTGACCCAAACAAAAAATATCCTCTCATTGTTAATATCCATGGTGGACCACAAAGTCAGTGGGCTGATGCTTTTAGAGGCGACAACCAGCTATATGCCGGTTACGGGTATGTTTTTGCCATGCCAAATCCACACGGTTCAACAGGTTATGGACAGGAATATACGGCAGCAATTTCAGGGGATTACACCGGTAAAGTTGTTGAAGATATCCATAAAGTAACTGATTATCTCGAATCACTTCCTTATATCGATACAGAGAGAGTTGGTGCAATGGGGTGGTCATTTGGCGGTTATATGGTCAACTGGCTTCAGGCCACAACCACCAGATACAAATGTTTTGCCTCGATGATGGGACTCTATAATTTAAAATCTTTTTACGGAACAACCGAAGAACTTTGGTTTCCGGAATGGGACCTTAAAGGAACTCCATGGAATTCTGCTCTCTACACTGTGGATAGTCCATCAGAGCATGTTAAAAAATTCGCTACTCCCACTCTAATTGTTACCGGTGAAAGAGACTACAGAGTTTCTTACAACCAAAGCCTCGAATATTTCACAGCTCTTCAGAAAATGGGCGTAGATTCAAGAATTATAGTTTTTGACAACGACGGTCACTGGCCTTCACACACCAAATCGATGCCTCTTTACTACAATGCACACCTCGAATGGTTTCATAAATATCTCGGCGGTGAAAAAGCACCGTATGATTCTAAAAAAATGGTAAGGAATAAATATTAATTGTTAATTGTTAATTATTAATTATTAATTATTAAGTGTTTGTTTTTTAAACAGTTATACCAAATTAAAAAAGCCCGTGGGAACTTCTCACGGGCTAAAATTTTTATATTTCAGTAAAATCTCAGGAGCCACCCTATAATTAATAATTAATAATTGATAATTGAGCTTGCCTCCAACTCTTTATAAAGCTTGGTTTTCTTAAATTCAGGATCGGCTTTTGTGCCTTCGATCAGTTTTTTGCTTAAGTCTGTAACTTTAAGTTCAAGCATTATACTGGCCTCCCACCCGTCGGATTTTTTTTCCAGTGTACTGTCAATTACAGCTGGTTTTTGAAGAAGTTCCTTTTTTGAAAGTTCACCCGCACTTGAAAAAAGTGCGGTGATCTCTTTTTCGTTTTTAAGTTTCTCTTTTTTTATTGATTTTTTGTAATCATCAAGTTTTTGATCAATTTGTTGAGACAAACCTTTAATAGCACCCTCTTTTGCAAGTTTCATTGCATCATCTTTTTTTTCAGATTTTGCTGTGAATGATGCCAGTAAAAGTTCGGGAGAGTAAACAAGTCCGCCTTCGTCAGGCATCTCTTTTGCAAATCCTTTGTCGAACGCACCCGATTCTTCAGGCACTTCAACAGGAGCAGGCATCACTTCCTCTTCCTCTTCCTTTTTTTTCTCTTCCTCTTTGTTTTGTGAAAGGGCGGAACCACCCAACACGATCCATAGAGGAAGGATGAGAAAAATTATATAAAAAATTCTGTTAGTGTTCATTTCAATTCTCTCAAATAAACATTTTTGTCACTTGTTTGTTTTTGCCCAGTTATCCCGAAGTGTAACAGTTCTGTTAAATACAGGCTTACCTGGAGTTGATTCTTTAATATCAGCACAAAAATATCCAAGTCTTTCAAACTGACATTTGAATCCGGGTCCAACTTCCTTAAGATAAGGCTCTAATTTACAATTTGATAAAACTGTAAGTGAATTTGGGTTCAAATTGTCGAGCCAATCTTTCCCCTCGTCGGGTCTGTTTGGATCAACATGATCAAAAAGTCTGTCGTATAATCTTACTTCAGCATCAAATGCATGTTTTGCAGAAACCCAGTGTATAGTTCCTTTAACTTTACGACCATCAGGAGAGTTCCCGCCTTTGCTGGCAGGATCATACTCACAATAGACTTCCGTCACATCACCTGTTACTTCATCTTTTTTGAAACCGGTGCATTTGGCAAAATACGCCCAACGGAGTCTCACTTCATTGCCGGGGAATAATCTGAAATAACCTTTTACCGGTTCTTCCATAAAATCCTCCCGCTCGATGTAAATTTCTTTTGAAAAAGGAACTTTCCTGCTCCCTTTCTCAGGTTCTTCAGGATTTATCGTAAAATCCATAAATTCTTCCTGATCTTCAGGGTAATTTGTTATCACCACTTTAAGAGGATTAATAACCGCTGTGGCTCTTTCAGCGTGTTTGTTTAAATCTTCACGAATCGAAAATTCAAGAAGTGCAACATCAATAATCGATTCTCTTTTGGCAACTCCCACCCGTTCAGCAAAATTTCTGATCGCTTCGGGGGTATATCCCCTGCGGCGCAAACCTGCAATAGTTGGCATACGGGGGTCATCCCAGCCATTCACATAACCCTTTGTTACCAGTTCATTCAATTTCCGTTTACTCATTATCGTATAGTTCAGATTTAATCTTGCAAATTCAATCTGCTGTGGATGGCATGGAGTTTCGAGAGTATCCAAAACCCAATCGTACAATGGTCTGTGATCTTCAAATTCAAGTGTACAGATGGAGTGAGTAATCCCTTCGAGCATGTCAGAAAGGGCATGAGCATAATCATACATCGGATAAATACACCAGTTGTCACCCGTACGATGGTGATGTGCCCTCATGATTCTGTATATAACAGGATCACGAAGATTAATATTGGGTGAATTCATATCAATTTTTGCCCTGAGTGTTTTGCTTCCGTCAGGAAACTCTCCGGTTTTCATTCTGCGGAAAAGATCCAGATTTTCATCAATTCCTCTTCCGCGGTATGGACTTTCTTTCCCCGGTTCGGTAAGAGTTCCACGGTATTGACGCATCTCTTCCGAAGATAGTTCACATACAAATGCTTTCCCTTTCAGGATCAATGCCTCTGCAAATTCGTATAATTTGTCAAAATAATCGGAAGCATAAAACAATCCTGTGCCCCAATCAAACCCGAGCCAGCGAACATCTTCCATAATAGAATAGACATACTCCGTCTCTTCCTTACTGGGATTTGTATCATCAAACCGTAAATTTGTTTTTCCGGCATACTCTATCCCGATCCCAAAATTAAGGCATATCGATTTTGCATGACCAATGTGTAAATAACCGTTTGGCTCCGGAGGAAATCTGGTAACTACTTTTGTACCGTTTTTTTCGGTGCGGAGGTCTTCATCTATTATCTGTCTGATAAAATCTCTGGGGGCTGCTGATTCACTTATATTCTTGTTTTCCAACTCGTCTGACATATACTTCTTCTTTAAAAATTAATTAAAATCGAATCGTAATTTACTCAATATCCATGAAATCCATAGTACCTGAGTACCTGAGTGACCTGAGTACCTGAGTACCTGAGTGACCTGAGTACCTGAGTGACCTGAGTACCTGAGTACTGAAGTTCTGAGGTTCTGAAGTTCTGAGGTTCTGAGGTTCTGAAGTTCTGAAGTTCTGAGGTTCTGAAGTTCTGAGGTTCTGAAGTTCTCCACCACTATTTGATTTTTTTTATTTAGTTTATGGAAGGATTTTTGTAAAAATCTGAAACTACCAAAAATTGATAGATGGTTGAAATATGAACCAAATGATACAATCCTACGAATTGCTCGACAACCTCGGGTATGGTGGAATGGCGAAGGTATTAAGAGTGCGCCATGAAATTACCGGAGAAACCCGGGCAATGAAGATTCTCTATGAACAATATGCTGTCGATCCTCAAATGGAAAAAAGGTTTAAAGAGGAAGCGATGCATGCCGGCAAGCTCAATCATCCTAACATTGTTAAGGTCTATGAGTACATCAAAGAGGGGGGAAATCTTTGTATAATTATGGAATTTATTGAGGGAAAACCTTTATCCCAAATAATTGGTGCTGAAGTGGGCCCTATTGTCGCAGCGAAGGCGATACCTCTGTTTGTGCAAATTGCCGGAGCAATCGATCACGCACACAACCTGCCGGCTCCCCTTATCCACCGTGATATTAAACCTTCGAATGTGCTCGTTACACCCGACTATTTCGCAAAAGTTACCGATTTTGGAATAGCCAAAGTCCTCGGTTCCACCGGAAATACTGCAACCGGAACCATGATCGGAACTATGGAATATATGAGCCCCGAGCAGATGACAGGTGGCGTTGTTGACCAGCAAAGTGATATCTATAGTCTCGGTATAACACTATATGAAATGCTTGCCGGAAGACTCCCGTTTACCTTTAAACCTCATGACTCAATGTTTGATAAAATCAGAGTGATAACTTCCACTCCGATTCCTGACCCGAGAGAATTCTACCCTCACATTCCGGAAAATCTGGTAAATGTCATTAAAAAAGCAACACAGAAGGAAAAATCGGACAGATTCAGATCGGTTTCTGAAATGTTGGCTGCCATCAAAGACGACAACTACATAGCTCCAACAGTAATTGAAGGATATAAAACCCCAACCGCCGAACATACAGTTACTCCGTCTCAGAAGTCGAGTGACCAAACATCCTCACCCCGGGAAGAGGATGAAGAAACTCCAAACCCGTGGTTCTGGTTAATCGCTCTCTTTTTGGTCGGCGTTATTGGAATATTGATTTATTTCATCATAACACTGTTAAAAGAGTAACCCGATTCATTTAACCTGCTGCTGCGATAGAATGTATTGAGCTTCACATTTATATCCCGAGTTGGTGGGTATAAGATGGAAGTTTTTGTAAACTTTTATCCTGGCAATTCTTCCGGATTGATTTTCTGAGGTCTCCTGATACTCGCTTACATAAACCGAGACTGTCCCGTTCGAAAGTTCATATGCCACCAGATTGGAAAAAGAATGATCTATTGTTCTCGTCCTGTCAAAAAAGTTTATAATTACTTTTCTCAACTGACTCCGGGAATAGCTTCTGTTTACATAATAAGATGGATCGGTATAAAGCATCGTTAACTCTTCAACTAATCCATCTCTGTTCGCACCACTGTATTGTTGAAAAAAACTCTCTATCGCAGAGAATTTAATCGGATCACTCACACGAACCGAATCTATCGTTTGAACTGTTGTGGCAACGGGATAATTCTTCTCCTCCGGCTGTCTATTCTCACTTTCAGTCACTTTTGAGGGTTCCACTTTCGCTGTCTGATTTCCCTTGGTCAAAAATACTACAACAATTGTTGCTAAAAGAAGAACAATTGCTCCCAGCAAGGCTATTAATATTCTACTTTGATTTTTCTGCATGCTTCCCGTCTCCAAAAAAAAGTAATTTGAATCGCGCCTCTTCCCCAAATCCATCCCGGGAAAAGTACGCCACTTCCCTCAGCTAAACTTAATTAAATTTCAGCGAGTTACAAAGCAGTTTGTTATATTTTTAGTCGAATTTTACGAACAGGTTTTGCAGAGTCCTGTGGCGGATATTTCGAAGGAACCCAATTTATAACCTTTGGGTACTTCAAGTTTTGGAGGGGTATGATATTCAAGACAAAATGTGAGACCACAAGCTGTGCAACGGAAGTGAATGTGACGATCTTCGTGATGATGTGTTACACATTCACCCGATGAACAAAGAGCATATCTGATGGTTCCTTCACCTCCCGCTATCTGATGGATGATTCCCTGCTCTACAAAAGTATTGAGCGTCCTGTAGAGGGTCACTCTGTCAAATTCACCCGGAATAAGCTCCTTAATCTCTTTACAACTAAGGGCAGACTCCCGCGACAATAGAGTCTCTACTATCTCTTTTCTGATTTCAGTAACTCTTATTCCGTGATGTCTTAATAATTCTTCGGACTGTCTCATTTTTGCAATTTTTCTCTTTTCATCTCTCAAAACTACAATAATTTCTTTATTCTTGCAACACTGTTGCAAAAACAAAAAATTTTCCATATATTTGAACTTAAATTATTTCTTATTCCGGAAACTTAATTGAAATTCAACAAGATCGAACACAACAAAATTCACAACATAGATAAAACAGGCATAACTGTTTCCACTCTTTGCCTTATAGAGTGCACACTCAGACCGGTAATTCTCACAGCTCTTGCCCTTAACAACGCCGGTGGTATCCTCCATGACCTGCTCGCCTTTCTTGTTGTTCCTGTCTCCGGATATGCAGTTTACAAAGCCTGGAATTCGCATAAAAATCCCTATATAATTTCACTTCTGGTAGTTGGAACGCTTCTTATTGTTTCCTCATCACTTCTTTTGGGGCACGCCCATGAAGCCGATCATGGTGGTTTTGAATTAAATATGCATCTTATTCTTGTGATTATCGGCGGACTTTCGCTGATTACAGCCCATTTGCTGAATACAAAATATTGTAATTCTTGTGCTGTCTAATCTCCGATGATATCAATTTAACACAACTTTTATACCATTCATCATTAGATTAAACAAACCATCCTTTATTGCTTGTAGGGATTTGTATCCTCACATAACTTTATGCTTTGATTATTTTGGTTGAGTGTGGAAGAAAAATTCCTGATTAGAAATCTCTTTAATATGAATGGTGTTTTGATACTTTCAAAACGCCTCAAAACTGTTTATCCCCCATTTGATGATAAGGGTTTTAAACTATTCATCGAATCCCGACTTGGGGAACTGAGCTTTAACGAAAGAAGTTATCTGATTTCAGAGGCGATAGAAAAATTCCTGCCTGATGATTTTGAATCGACGGCACAAATTCTTCTTGACTCACTCCCCGAACCACGAAGCACTGAACTTAAAGAGCTTGGCGCGTTTATGATCTTGCCTTTGAGCAATTTCATTTCCAGAAAAGGACTGAATAATTTTGATACTTCAATAAACGCCCTCTTCCAAATGACCCTCCGTTGCTCAGCCGAATTTGATATAAGGCACTTTATTGCCAAATATCCCCTTGAAACAATGAAAAGGCTGGAAATACTGGCACGGAATTCCGATCCCGCTGCCAGACGGCTTGCAACTGAAGGCTCAAGACCAAGACTCCCTTGGGGAATGAGACTACACCGGTTTGTTTTAGATCCAACTCCCGTACTCCGGATTCTCGAAATATTAAAAGATGACCCCTCCCTCGATGTCAGAAGGTCAGTCGCAAATAATCTGAATGATATTTCAAAAGACAATCCTGATCTCGTTTTGGAAACCTTGACGAGATGGAAAATTAATGCAACCCCGGAAAGAGAATGGGTTATTAATCATTCTCTTAGAACTCTGTTCAAAAAGGGACACAAAGCCTCACTTGAACTCCAGGGTTTCCCTCCCGATATCAATGTAGCACTCGAAGATTTGTCACTCTCGAAAAATGAAATAGATTTTGGCGAGGCTCTAAATCTTTCATTTAACTTGATAAATAACGGTAATTCAGATGCTCAGCTAATGGTGGATTTTGGCATTCACTTCAAAAAAGCCAACGGATCAAACCAGTTAAAAGTTTTTAAACTGTCAAAACGGGTACTGAAACCGGGCGAAACAATAAAATTTTCAAAGAAAATATCGGTCGTCCCTATTACCACAAGGGTCTATTATCCGGGTGAACATATTGTTGATGTAAGGGTAAATGGCAACTTATTGGGTTCAGTTTCCTTTTTGTTGCATCCATTTCAATCTTGAATCGTCCAAAAAAAATATGTAACTTTAAAATTGCGTTTTATAAATGATTAATTATCCCAAAAGGAGTTGTATGGTAAATAATTCTTTGAGACAGTTAAGCCGCAGTGTTCTTTCAACTGCTTTACTTGTCTTGACCCTGACTTTCACCCTTTCGGCACAGTATGCCGGAGTGAACCTTGATACCGTTAAAGCCGGAAAGTTTGATACCGGCAGGATGTGGACTTTTGATTTCCCTCCTACTGAACACCTTGGTGCAACCTATAATTTCACGCCTGACGAAGATTGGTATAACAATGTTAGAATGTCGTCACTTCGTTTCGCCGACTATTGTTCAGCCTCATTTGTCTCAGGCGATGGACTCGTAATGACCAATCACCACTGTGGACGCCAAAGCATCACCGAAGTTTCAGGTGAAGGTGAAGACCTCCATAAATCCGGATTCTGGGCAACAACCCTTCAGGATGAAAGAAAAGTTCCCGGTCTCTTTGTTGAACAACTTATTTATATCGAAGATGTTACTTCCCAAATAAGAGAGGCAATTGATGCCGGCTCAACTGATGAAGAAAAAATAAAAAACAGAGATGCCAAGAAAAAAGAACTTACTGCTTCACTCAGTAGCAAAGGTCTTAAAGGACAGGTTATCACCTTCTTTAACGGAGGAAAATATTCTCTCTACGGTTTCAAAAGATATGATGATGTAAGACTTGTATTTGCCCCCGAAGATCAGCTCGGCTTTTTTGGCGGCGATCCCGACAACTTTACATACCCAAGATATAACCTCGATTGTACTTTCTTCCGCGTTTACGATGAAAACGGTAAACCACTACAATCAGACAACTACTTCAAATGGAGCACAAACGGTGCCATGGTTGGAGAACCTGTTTTTGTTGTTGGTAACCCCGGAACAACCAACAGACTTCACACTGTTTCGATGCTCGAATCACAGAGAGACTTCACAGCTCCTGTTACCACTGCTTTTCTTGGAAGCCTCGTCAATGTTTACACAAAATACATTGAATTAAATCCTGACAAAGCTTTCGAATTAAACGATCAGCTTTTCAGTTTTGCAAATTCGCAAAAAGCTTATGGTGGAATCCTTAGTGGACTCAGAAATCCCGTTTTTATGAAGAAAAAACAGGATTGGGAAGACAAATTTAAGGCTGCTGTTATGGCAAATCCAAAACTCGCTTCTGAATATGGCGACCTTTGGAATAAAATTGCCGACGGAAGAAAAAAAATGAATGCAGTGTTTAATGAACTTAATGCTTTCAGAGTAAGACCAATGATTTTTTCTCAGTACTTCCTTACAGCCTCAGCGTTGGTGGGTAGTGCTAAAAAAGGGATTAAATCAGAACTTACTATTTTCCCCGATGATTTTGACAAACAGATGTCAGATCTCCTCTTGAAGGAAAACCTGTCTTACATCAAAGGTCTCCTTGGTGCCAATCATCCTGCATACCTCGCTTTAACTGGCGGCAGAGATGGCGATGAAGCTGTAGCATATCTCCTTTCAAACAGCAAGGTAACATCCAAAGAAAAAGTTGCTGAATTGCTTGCAATGGAGCCGACTCAAATTCTTGAACTTGACGACCCGTTTATTAGATATTCAGTTCTCGCTCAGGAAAAAGTTAAACCTTACAGCGATATCGTAAAACAGGTTCAAACCGAAGAAGTGCTTTTACTCGACAAACTCGGAAGAGCTGTTTTTGAAGTATATGGTACCTCCATTCCACCTGACGCAACCTTCTCCCTCAGAATTTCTGATGGTGTGGTTAAGGGTTATGATTATAACGGAACCACAGCACCTGCTTTTACAACCTTTTATGGACTATATGACAGATACTTCAGTCATGGTAAAAAATTTCCCTGGAATCTTCCTGAAAAATGGGATAACCCACCGGCAGAATTTGATATGAGTGTCCCTTTCAACTTTGTTTCTACCAACGACATAATTGGTGGTAACTCGGGATCACCTGTAATCAATCAAAAAGCTGAAGTTGTTGGTCTCGCATTTGATGGCAACATCGAAAGTCTTCCGGGACAATTCATCTTCGATGAAACTGCAAACAGAACTGTTTCTGTCCATTCCTCCGGAATGTATGAAGCAATCAAAAATCTTTACAAAGCTACAAGACTCGCTAACGAGTTAAAAAATGGCAAACTTGATTAATCAATAATCACTTAACTGTTATTATAAAGCTGTCAACCTCAAAGTTGGCAGCTTTTTTTTTACTCAAATAGCTACCTTGCCCTCTGCTTCTTTAGGCTTCGCCGGCACATGTTTATGTGACTTCGTGACTCTTTGACTTCGCCACCTGCTACTTCGCTACTCTGTGACTTCGTGACTCTTTTCCCGGCTACTTGCTACTCTATGACTTCGTGACTCTGTGACTTCGTGACTTCGTGACTCTGCTGCTCCGATACTTCGCTACTTCGTGACCCCGTGACTCCGCTACTCGATTCTTTCCAATCTGTGACAAACAACTCAAATAATTAACATTTTACTCTCTTTTTTCATAATTTCAGACAAATAATTCTTTATTTTTTAGTATATTTCCGAACCGTGCAATAAAACATTTAATTAGGAGCAGAAGAGATGGCACTTTTTACAGGTGGCAAAAAACTTGAAAAATTAACACAAGACAACGAGAAACTTACCAAGGAAGTTGCCAAGCTAAAACAACTTCACGACAAGCTCTCCCGCGAAAATGGTGAACTTAGGCTCGAAAAGGGAAATCTGCTGATCGATATCGAAACTCTCAGGTCGCAGTTGAACACCTTTATGGAAAAGTATGTTGATGTTGAAGAGCTGGAAAGAAGGGCTGAAGAACTCAAAAATGAGATCGCAGGCTTGGAAGCCGGTCCCCAAACATCATTTGCTCCTGCAGTCTCACTTGATGATATTGCCCCTGCTCTAAGGGCGGAGATTGAGGAATTGCAATCTCGTAAAGCCTCTCTTGAAAGAGAAATTACTACCAAAGAGGCTTACCTTGAAAAATTAAATCAACAGTTTGATATGCTTGAAAAAGCTACTATGCAAACTCCCGCTGTGAATTCAGACAGTGGTCTCGACCTTGCTGAGTTAAACTCTGAACAAGAATCTCTTCAGGAAATTATCCTCGACCTCAGAAGAGCCAAGATGGAACTCGAAGATGAGATAACCACTCTTCAAAGTGTTAAAAGTGACCTCTCAGGAAGTAGCTACGGAATGAGTGCACAAACATTTGAATCTATCATTCCCCAGACCGACAACGATGAACTTATTACCCTTAAACTTTCTCTTGAAGAAAAAGAACGGCAAGTAAGAGAACTTGAAAATCGTGTTCTCGAAGAGCTTGCTGATAAAAATCTCGAAATTAATGCTCTTAAATCACAACTTGAGGAGAAAGATAGAAAAATCTCTTCAATGGGACTCGACGGTATCAGCTTCGGCGATACATCAGAACCTGAACTTCCCGCCTATCTGACAGGTGAGGAAACCGTTGTTGAAACTCAGACAAAAGCAGCTGATGAATCGGAACTCAACGATCTTATATCACAAAAAGACCTCCAAATTGAAAATCTGCTTGAGACTATCGCTTCGCTCCACCTTGAAATTGAATCTCTCCAAGCCGAAATTGACCAACTTCAATCAGCTCCGGATTTAACGGATAGTGAAACGCCCGAATCTCCGGTTAATGAGATGATGGATTATTCTGTGGATAAAACGGTTATTAAACCCGAACTTGTTACAGATTTGGATGATGAATCGGTTAATGTAGAGCTGGATCACCAACAGTTTTATGAGTCAGAAGAACCTGCTGCTCCTGAATTCCCTGAAGGATTTGATCCGGCACAGGCAGAGGAATTTATGACTCAGTTTAATGAGGAAATGGAACATATTAAAAATCTTACACAAGATTATGAAGCTCTCCAGGTAGAAAATGCAAATCTCGCTGCACGGCTTAATGAAGGTGAATTACATCTCGTGGAAGTAAACAGAATTTTGAAAGAAGTTGAAGAAGAGAATGAAAGATTAAATTCTGAAGTGGATAAACTTCTCGAAGAACTCGATACTCTGAAATCTGCTCAGTCACTTCAAGTTGAACCTGTAAATGTTTCTGCCTCTTTTGATGAGAAGGAGCAAATCCTTAATGATTATCTCAGTAAAAGAGAAAAACTGAGTACCGAGATTTCTTCCCTTAAAGCTGAGGCAGACAGATTGGCGTCCCTTACAAAAGCTCAAAGTGATGAACTTGACTCCGTTAAGGAAGAACTCGAAGCTCTTAATGGACAAAAATCCGAAGCTATGACCCAACTTCAGCAGTTTGAAGAAAAGAAGACAATGATTAATAAGGAGCTCGTTTCTCTTGAAGAGTCAAGACAATCATTGACATCAGAGGTTGAATCACTTGGCTCTAACATCAACAACCTCGAATCAACTTCAAAAGTACTTGAAGAAAAACAACTTAAAACTGAAGAACTCGTTCTCGAAGCTCTTAAATCGTTTAACCAGGAAGTTGTCGCTCTTCGCGAACAACAAACAAAACTACGCGCCGATATTCTCGACAAAGAGAGAGAAAAATCGCAGAAGGAAAGTGAGATCGAAAGAAGAGACATGGAACTTGGCGATCTTAAGTCAGAAATTAAAATTGCTGAAAAAGATCTCGTGAATATCAAACAACACATCAACAGCCTTAAAGATGAAAAAGACTCTCTGAACAAAAACCTGTTTGAATTAAAGGATACCGAAAAACGACTGAATATGATTGTTCAGGAACTTAAAAAGAATCGTGAAGGTCTGAAAGAAGAAAATACAGAACTCGAAAGAAAATTGAGCTCGATGTTTAACAGTTTCTCTAAACGACACTCCGAACTTGAAGAAAGAAGAGCCTCAATTGAAGAAAACATCAAGTTAAAACAATCAGAGCTCCGTGAAACTGAAGAAAAATCAGAAAATGCAAATATTGCTTTGAACAGACTAAAAACTGATATCCAAAATCTTGAAAATCAGAAAAATGAACTGGTGAGCAGCCTCGAAAGACTTAAAAAAATAGAGAATGAAGCCCACGAATCAAATACTGAATTTTAAAGTACGGTGACATTTCATGAATGAAAATATCGATAGTGGCGCTTTTTCTCCCGACTTTGATAACGAGCTGAATCTCAAAAAGATGGAGCTCGAAAAGGTTAAAGCCGAGGAAGAACGACTCACGACACGAATAAGGACCCTTCAACAAAACCTTATCGATCTCGAGACTAAAGAGACTTCGCGGCTTAGCAGTTTTAAATCTCTTTATTCAAAAGAGAAGGAATTGCTCATCAACGATGTGGAAAGTCTGAAAAGAGAGAAACTTGAACTCGAAGAGAAAAACTCCGAACTTGCTGATGGTGTCTCCCAAAACGAGGCAAAACTTCTAAAACTGTTGTCGGATCTCTCCGCAAAAACAAAACTTGTTGCTTCCCTCGATTCCTATCTCCCGCAATTGGATTCTTCCATGCATGAGAAAGAAAGAGACTTTAACAGAATCCTCCGGGAAATCGAGCTGAACGATGAAAAACTTTCGCATCTCTTAAAAAGACTTGAACATGTTAATCGTGAGTTTGAAATCAAAAAATTGCAACTTGACTCATACGAATCTTCCCTCCTGAATACTCAAACTCTTTTGAGTGAATTGGAAGGTAAAGTTGCTAAATATGACGGTCTTAAAAACGAAATCTTCAGAAATATCAAAAATTCGATTCAAAAGGAAAATTCTCTAAAAGAGAAAATTTCCCGGCTCGAAAAACACCTTGATACTCTCGAATCTAATCGTTTTGAAATAGAGTCCAATCTTCTTAAAGCGGAAGAGAACTATATATCAATGGCAGCCACTTTTAAAGATGAACTTAACTCTGTGAAGATTAAACACCGTGATATTTCGAAAAAACTGATCGATAAAGAGCTGACTCTGTTCAAAAAGACAGAAGAGATTGTCAGGAAAGAGAAACTTCTCACCGGTCTTGAAATTGAGTTTAGAGCAATTGAATATAGAATTAAAGTGGCGTCTGAAGAAGTTCAATCTCATTCAGCAAGAAAATTAAAACTGCAGGAAGAAATACTTCAACTCTCAGGTGAAAAAATTAAACTTGAAAATTCAAGAGACGGGCTCCTGCTCGAACTTGAAAAAGCAGGTGAAAAATCCACTGAGACCGAAGAAAGTTTTGTTAAGGTTCTACAAAATTTCAAAGATGAGATCGAATCGTTAAAACTCGCCAGAGATGCTGCCCAAAATGAATACACTCTGATGGAAGAAAGATTACAAATTCTGCGTAATGATGCTCTCAAATCGGAAAGAAATTTTTCGGGAACCGTTCTTGAAAACGACCAGCTTATTGCCGATCGGGATGCCCTCACTCGTGAAATATCAAAACTTATCGAGTTAAAATCCAAACTTGAATCATCTGCCTCTATAGAGGATGAAATTGTTTTGGAACCTGTGGAAGAACCCGGGGCTGAAGTTGTTACCCAACAAGAGGAAGAAACAACTAAAGAAATCGAGCGTATTATTCCACCATATGGTTATAGTGGAATTGATAAAGAATTGCTTAGTTACCTCTCATCAGAATTGGAAGATTTTGGAAGTGAGTCGATAAAAAAGGAACTTGAAAACCTGACTGCAACACTTCAGGATGATTCAAAGGAATTGGATTTGCCTGAAATGAAGCTGCAATCGCCACCAAATGCCGATGAATTAAAAGACCTTATTAAAAAAATCAACGAAAATCCTGCTGAAGAAGAAGAAATATAAATATATCTCTTGCTTATTTTTCCATTTCTTCATAAATTGATGTCTTGATTTTTTTAATTTTCCCGGCGGGGTAGCTCAGCAGGTTAGAGCAGTGGAATCATAATCCACGTGTCGGGGGTTCGAGTCCCTCCCCCGCTACCAATATTTTTTTTGGAGAATAGATGTTTAGTTTTTTTAGCATAGTTATTATCATCCTGGCAATTTTGCTTATTGTTATCGTATTGATGCAACAATCAAAAGGAAGTGGCCTTACTGCTACTTTTGGTGGCGGTAGCATGGGTAGCATGTTTGGTACCCGTCGTACTGCGGATTTCCTTGCAAAAGCTACATGGGGTATGGCAGCTGCCATTGCCATTCTTACAATTCTGGTTAATGGATTTTTCCTCCCAAAAGGTTCCGATGCAGAAAGTGTGATACAACAAGGTACACCAACTCAAACCGCTCCTGCTAATCCGGGTGGAAGCCAGCCGGCAAAATAATCCCGAAAATTTACTTTTTAAAGCTGTTGTCCTTCTGGGATAACAGCTTTTTTTTTGTTACAGAGAGTTAATCAAATATTCAAATATTTGATCCTGCACTCCACGATAAAAATCGGGATAACCCGCTGAAAAATTAAAGAACACAGCCCCTATCAAATCTCTCCCTTTCTTCGTTTTAAAATAGCCGCTCAACGTTATTACTCCCCTGAGTGTTCCGGTTTTTCCGTGTAGGTTGTTTTCACCATTGGCATCCTGCATCCTTCCCCTTAGAGTTCCATCAACACCTGAAATACTAAGAGTTGAATAAAACTGACTCCTGAACACAATGTTGGAATAGATGTATTGATAGATACTTACTATCACTCCTGTCGGTATGTAATTCCTCCTTGAAAGTCCACTCCCATCCGCCAATGTTGTCCCCTTAAGATATGCTCCACAATCGTTTAAAAAAGCCATACAAAGTTTTATCCCGTTTTTGGTACTGCCCCTCTCTCCGTTTACGGCAGCACTGATCAGTTTCATTGTGTATTCAGCGAGGAAATTGTCGCTTCGTTTATTAACAGTCTTTAACAGATCTGACAATTTGATTTCTACCGACTTTATCAGCGTTGAATTACCCGGAGTCTCACCCGACACCGCTTCACCCCTTACAACTATCCCTGCGTTAACCAGGAGCTGCTTAAATCGCTGAGCTATGGCAACAGGTGGACTTGTAAATTTTTTACCGCTTAGAAAGGTGTTTTTATCAACAACCAATGCTGAGAGTGGATATGTCTCATAGTCTCCTTCACCGGCTCCAACATATTGTGATCTTTCATACAGTTCGTCAAAATATGTATCATCACCAACAACATCTCCATCAATTACTTTAATTCCCTGCTGCTTAACTCTTGAAACAAAGTTCTCAAGGTCTTTTGAAGTGAAAAATGGATTTCCCTGCGCTCGAAGATATATACTCCCGTTAAGTGTGCCTGAATTATCAACCCTGCCCGAATATCTTAGTTCTGTTGCCAGAAGGTAATCCCCCCCAAGAAGATGAAGAGCAGCAGCACTTGTTACAACCTTTGTGTTTGAGGCAGGAATCAATGGCAGTCTGTGAGCCCGGGTGTAAACAGTGTCCATCGTCTCTGCATCTATGATCAAAATGGAATAGTCTGAACCCGCAGGTACCTTCGCTATTATTTCATTTATCCCACCCCGCACCTCTGAATATTGACCATGGGATACCGTTACAAATAAGATCAGAATTAAAAATTGTAAATATATTTTCACTACAACCTGAGAAGTTTGTTGACAATGGAATTATTTATAAAGCTTGCATTGTTTAATTTAAAGATATGAATTATCAATTTTACTCGAAACCTAAAAAAGAGGAACTAATGGAAGGAAAAAGAAGACCTGTAAAATCTTATAAAAAAGAGGAATTTCTAAATTCGAGCGAAGCAAGAACTGTAAGGATACTTTCTGAATACCTCGATCCTGATGCAAAATTTAAAAGAAATGAAATTACTGATACCATTGTGTTTTTTGGATCAGCAAGAATTAAACCTAAAAATAAAGTACTTCAGGAAATAGCAGATTTTAAGAAAAGTGAAACCGGTGGAGAAGAAGAGATAAGGCAACTTCATAGAGCACTTGAAGCATCAAGATATTATGAGGAAGCTGTTGAACTCGCCAGACTCACAGGTGAGTATCTGAATTTAAAGTCCACCGATGAAGAGGGTTATGCCATTGTTACAGGTGGTGGACCCGGTATTATGGAAGCCGCCAACAAAGGAGCAACACTCGCCGGATGTAAATCGGTTGGTTTAACCATAAGCCTTCCAAATGAAGAGAGTATGAACGACTTCGTGGTAGATGAACTTGGATTCGAATTCCACTACTTCTTTATGCGGAAATTCTGGTTCGCATATTTAGCGAAAGCTGTGATCATTTTCCCGGGTGGATTTGGAACCCTGGATGAAATGTTTGAAATCCTTACTCTTGTTCAGACAAGAAAAATGACAAAGGATATGAAAATAATCCTCTACGGGTCAGATTTTTGGAACGATCTCATAAATTTCGACAAATTGATCGATCTGGGCACTATCTCACCGGGTGATGTGAATATATTTGAAGTCCACGACACTCCTGAAGATGCATTTAAATCTTTGAAGTCGTATATGGAAGCGAGACAACCAAAATAGTTCCTGCCTCCTTCTGGTGAGAGACTCGCTTAAAAGCGGGTCACTTCATCTCAGCATTAAGTTAAAAAAAGGTCTGTGCCTTATATCTTTCGATATCAAGGCACAAACCAAATCAAAATCTGCTAAGAGTTGAGGGTATAACTAATCTTTATTGTCTGTTCTGTGAGCTCTTCTCTCCGCTTTTATCCTCTCCATCCTTTTTTTGATGGAAGGTTTAACGAAGAAAGTTCTCTTCTTATATTCTTTCAGTATTCCTGAGCGTTCATATTTCTTTTTGAAACGCTTCAGCGCTTTATCAATCGATTCGTTTTCTTGTACAGTAATGCCTATCAAGCTAATACCTTTCTTAGTTGGTGGAAGCCAATAATTTTTTTATACCTTTACTCTGAAATTCAACAGTTAACGATACCTTTGTTGATGAAAGATGGGATTTCGATTTGACAACGCCAAAATCTTCCCAGCCTTTATGAAACAAAACGCTGCCGATTTCATAATCTCTATCGGGCGAGTAGTCAACTGCTTCACCCATATCAATGTTCTTTACAGAAATCCTGTCGTCTCTGATGATATCATCGAGAGTAATGACAAGTTTATTCTTGCACTTTTTACATTTAGCCCAATACGCCTCTTCGCCAAAAGCCTCGCCAGCGGGTGTGGCAATTTCCATTTTGGTTACAGCTGCGCATGTTCTACAGAATGCTTCTATGTTCTTTGTTAGTCGTGCCATATAATTTAAATTTTAGCTTTAAAATATACGTAAGATTTTCCCCTTTTCAAACAGGAAAGGGGAAAATCGTCAGTGTTAAAAATGTTTTTTTTCTCTTTTACGGTTTTTATCGCCAAAAGAAGGCCTGTCAGACTTTTTTTCACGGGAATTGAACTCCTTAAAGCGTCTGGTGGAGTCTCCCCCAGGCGCCCCGTCTGAGCTCTTTTTACCTCGATAACCACCGGAAGATCCTTCTGAACTGCCGCCGGAACCGCCTTCAGAGCTTCTGCCACGATAGCCGCCACCTGAAGATGAACCGCCTTCAGAGCTTCTGCCACGGTATCCACCACCTGAAGATGAACCGCCTTCAGAGCTTCTGCCACGGTATCCACCACCTGAAGATGAACCGCCTTCAGAGCTTCTGCCACGGTATCCACCGCCTGAAGATGAACCGCCTTCAGAGCTTCTACCACGGTATCCACCGCCTGAAGATGAACCTTCGGAGTTTCCACCACGGTATCCACCACCTGAAGATGAACCTTCATAACTTTTTTTACCTTTGTAGCCACCACCGGAGGATGAACCACCGGAACGACTTCTGCCAAATCCACCTCTGTCACCGTCACCATAACTTCTGGGACGATCACTGCTGTAAGATCTTCTTGGACGATCAGGATCACCCGGTTTCTTCTCAGAAACTTCAACAGAAATTTTTCTTCCTCTCATCTCTTTATCTTCAAAGGCTTTCAGAATCACATCTGTAAACTCTGCATCTGCTTCGAAAAATGAGAAATTTCTCTGAAGTTCAATTTCGCCAATCTGAATGTCTGCAAATCCGGTATAATCGTTAATTAACCCCATTAGAGTACCCGGTTTTACATTGTCTGTTTTTCCAATATTTATAAAAAAGCGGGCAAAGTTAACATCAGATCTTGAGGTCTTTCCGGTCGATTTTCCTTCTTTAGGGGCATTCAACTCTGCGCTGTTTTTATAATAATCAAGGAAACGGTTAAATTCAACCGAAACAAATTTCATTATAAGCTCTTCACGGTCAAGCCATTCAAGTTTTCTGTAAATCTCAGGGAGGAACGATTCAATTTGGGTATGATCAACTTCAACTTTTTCCATTCTGTCGATAAGGTGGAAAAGCTGCTTTTCACAGATAACTTTACCGTTTGGAACTTCTTCATAAGTGAATTTTTTGTTGATCTGTTTTTCAATTCTGGTTATCAAATGTTTCTCTTTTTGATTTGAGATAACAATTGAGGTTCCCTTTTTACCGGCTCTGCCGGTTCTGCCACTTCTGTGTGTGTAGAGTTCAATCTCTTCAGGCAGACTGTAATTGATAATATGTGTCAGATTATCAACATCAAGCCCTCTTGCTGCCACATCGGTTGCAACGAGTATCTGAAGGTGTTTAATTCTGAATTTGTTCATTACCGAATCACGCTGAGCCTGGCTGAGGTCTCCGTGTAACGCATCTGCATTGTAACCGTCACGCATTAAAAGATCAGCAACTTCCTGGGTTTCTTTACGGGTTCTGCAGAATACTATTCCGTAAATCTCAGGATTAAAATCAACTATTCTTTTTAGTGCGAGGTATCTGTCTTTGGCATAAACCATAAAACAAACATGATTAACATTCTCCGCACCTGAATTTTTTTTGCCGATTGTTATTTCAACCGGATTATCCATATATCTTTTGATGATGCCCGTAATCTCTGATGGCATGGTAGCCGAGAAAAGAAGCATGTTTTTGTCTTCCGGTGTCTCAGATAAAATCGCTTCGAGTTCATCTCTGAAACCCATGTTCAACATTTCATCTGCTTCGTCGAGTACAACGGTTTCAACTTCAGAGATATTAATCTCTTTTCTGTTGATAAGATCGAGCAATCTGCCCGGTGTTGCAGAAATAATCTGTGCACCATTCTTTACGAGCTTAATCTGTCTTTCAATACTTGCTCCACCAAAAACTGCAGCGACTTTAACGCCCTCTTTATATTTTGAGTAGTTTGCAAGATCATCAGCTATTTGAAGACAAAGTTCACGGGTCGGGCTAAGTATAAGTACCTGAACCTGTTTTTTGTTTACATCTAAATTTTGAAGTATCGGTATGCCAAATGCGGCTGTTTTTCCGGTTCCGGTTTGTGCTAATGCAATAACATCTTTACTGTTATCTTCGAGGAGAAGAGGAATTACCTGCTCCTGCACCGGCATAGGGGTTTCAAAACCCAACTCGGTGATGGCTCTAATAATGCTCTCTTCGATTCCTATTTCTTTAAACATATTTTCCTTGTATGTTTTGGGGATCAGCCATTTTGTTGCGAAATCACAAAGTCTCGAGTCGCAAAGTCAACTTTTTGTTACTCGTTTGTCTTTATTAATCGCTTTTCAACTGATCAAATGCTAAAAAATGAAGCCTGTTCATTTTTGTTAAAAGTAGATACTGGGGCAGTTACTTCTGAGCCAGAAGTAAATAAGTTGAACATAAAACCGGTTAGAAACTTTTCTCTAAGTCTGAGGTAAGCAAGAATCTCTATTTTTTGGAAGTTTTATATACCAATCGCCACTCTTACAGGCCGTTTACGGAAATTTTTAATTTCCAGCTTTAAATATACGAATATTTATGAATATTTGTCAATTATCTCGTTTGGGTGTAATAACAAGAACCGGACAATCAGAGTGTCTGATTACCTTCTCTGCAACACTGCCAAGCAGAGTATGAAGAAGTCCTGTTTTACCCTGTGTGGCTATAACAATCAAGTCAATCTTTGTTTCTGCGGCATACTTCACTATTTCGGCGTGACTGACACCAAATCTGAATACCTTCTCAATCTTTACTTCACCAAATTTCTCTTTCATCTGGGCAATACATTCGTCCATCTCCCTGTTTGCCTGCTCCCGAAGTTCGTTTTCGATCCTTTCCTGAGTCAAGTCGAAAGTCCTTATTGCAAGAATCGGTTTAAAATCCTCAATCACATTGAGCAGATGAATTGTTGCATCATACTTCAAGGCTCTTTCAACAGCATATTCTGCTGCTGCCATAGAGTATTTACTGAAATCAGTTGGAAATAATATATTTTTGATTGTTGTCATTATACGCCTCTATTCCAATCCACAAAAAAGAGATTTTAACTTTTCCGAATTTTCTTTCGAAACCACAGCCCTTACATTGGAACCACATTTGTTTATGACGATTCCCATGCTCTCTGCATCCTGTGTGTAACAAGAACCTGCCATTATGGTGGACATAATTTTATTGTCGAGATTTAATTTTTTCTCCGATGTAAGATATTTTTGATCCACTTCAAATATATAAAGCAAATTTCCTTTTGCATCCTTCAAAACAACATGCCCAAATTTCTCTCCATTATCCTGGGATACCACAGCACCAACATATGTCCACCCTGTTGGGCACACCATTCGCACTGCATAACGAAGCCCCTTATCATGAAAAAAAGACTTGATCGTATTTGAGTCACTTGATGCAATTTCGCAGGAGAGTTTTGAATCGAGTATGGCTTTAAAATTGTTCATCGCCATTTTGTCGAGACTAAATTTCGATTCGAGTACTTCAAGTTTGGGATCAATCTCCCCGTCAGTAACTCGAAATATAAAAAGTGTAAGAAATATTACCGCAACTGCGGCGGCATAAGCCCAGGGTCTGAGACTGAATACTGGTTTTGAGGATGCAGGACTCTCTTCAGGAAACTTCCCTGTCCTGAGATCCAACATTATTCTTGTTTTAAGGGAAGAAGGACAATTATTAAAACGGCATTTGTTTTTTACTGTCCTTTTTATTGTGGTCTGAACATGATATTCAAACTTCAGGTCGGGATCAGACTCAGAAAGTGTCCTGATCTTTGCCTGCAATAGAGAGTCATTAATTTCATTATCAACTAAAGCTGTAACCAACTCGGCGTATTCGTGTTTATCTTTATCGTGCATCATATCAACTAATTCTTAACATAACCTTTTGAACCCGCATAGTCATACAGTTTTGCATAAAGCATTTTTCTTGCTCTGTGCAAACGCGATCTGACCGTACCAACGGGGCAATCTATAAATTCAGCAATCTCTTCGTAGGTGAATCCTTCAATATCAGCAAGTATCACTACTGTTCTGAAATCCTCGGGAAGCGAGGAGATGGCGGATGCCACCTGATCGTCTAAGAGATTATCAAAAATCTCTCTTTCAAGGTGGGCATCTTCAGTTGAAGAAGGTTTTACATTTTCGTAGTAATTTTCAACATCTTCATAATCAAATCTCTCAGGCTCTTTTGTCTTTTTTCGATAAGAATTTATGTAAGTGTTCTTCATGATCCTAAACAACCATGCCTTACAATTGGTTCCTTTCTCGAACTTGTCAAAAAACCTGAATGCACGCATGTAGGTATCTTGCACCAGGTCGTTCGCCTCGTCAGAGTCGCCCGTCATCCTCAATGCAAAATTGAATAGAGCATCCATGTGGGGAACGGCTTCCCGTTCAAAATCAGCGTATAAATCGCCGTTATAGTTTTTAGTCATAAAGTCTTGTTAAAAAGTATAGAATCTCGATTCATAATTATAACAAATAAATGTTAAAACACAAAAAAAGAGTGTTATTTTTTTGTTAAGCGGAGAAATTTACACTGCGAAGAAGTCATTTTGAGAATTTAGGTAAAAAAAGAGGATGGGTTAACTTGGGCCTGAGTTACTTTGCACCATTATTAAAAAAGCTGCCACCATTTCTGATGACAGCTTTTAGAAATAGACTTATTTACTTGAGCAACTGTAGTTTTACCCTCTCCTTTTTTACTTCGGAACCAGTCTTGAGGGTTATCTCTGCAAAATAGACACCGGATGCTCTGTTCTGTGAACCGAGATTGATTTCTTCTTCATAACTTCCGGGAGATATCTCTCCAAGTTCCCGTTTTTCAATCAGTTCTCCTGATACACTAACTATTGAAAGTGACACTAAACCCGTTGTGGTAAGTGTGTACTTTATTTTTGTTGTTGGATTAAAAGGGTTGGGATAGGCCTCAACCTTCAAAAATGATGGAACTGATGCGGGATTTTCTTCCTGAACAGACACCAGATTCCTGTCTCCGGCTACTATTACTGCATAACCGTAACCTGATGAATAACCTTCATAATCATATACAAGTGCAAGATCATCCACACCGTCTCCTGTTACATCACCCACAAACCCCCTCCCTGTGGCACCATTATACTTTTTGTTTGCTGTGTTTCCCCATTTGGGAATACCACCGAGCCACAACCATTGTTCTGAGTAACCGATGGAGAGCATAAGGTCTTTTATACCATCTCCATTAACATCACCCGCATCCATTTTAAGCCCAAGAAGTGGTCCCCTGTCCTGGGTGTTTAGTCCCCTGTATGCGGTTGGAAACTCAGTTGGTGGATACCCACCACTGTTAACCATCTTACCATAAAAATAGAGGTATTGTCCATCATTTGGGTGTAACCAGTCATCCTTCCCGTCACCATTAAAATCAGAGATTATTTTGGAAAAAGTAGTGAGTCCGTCGCCAATATAGCCGGTTGGATCATACTCATAGACGAACTGTTCTGATAAGGTAAACTCCGGATCTCCATATATAAGCCCCCATCTCGAATTTGTGTTAAGATGGGATGGATCTTTCAATCTCAACCAGACGTCGGAACATCCATCTCCGTTTAAATCACCGAACATTAAATCCGTACCCAATTTTTGATTAAATAAACTACCTGCATATCTTTGTTTTGGCACACCGGTGAACTTTGAACCTGTTTCATAAAAATAGAGAGTATCATTGGGCCATTGTCCGTACCAATAGGCAAGTTCCTCAATTCCATCTCCGTTCATATCTATTCGAGAACCCGCACTATTTACAATCACCCCGGTTGCAGTCGAAGGAACCGGAAATTGAATCAGGTAATCAGGAATTGTGTCCAATAATGGTCCTCCATAATAAACTGCCAAATGGCTTGCTCCGACAACTGGAAAAGTTACAATATCCCGATGCCCGTCTCCGTTTATGTCAATAGTAACCGCTGTAAAATCAATTTTTACCTGCCAAAATGGAATGGTATCAATAGATGGTCCCCCGGGGAAGATTTTTATATTCGAAATTCCATTATCAACATCTGCGATCAAAATATCATTATACCCATCCCCATTCTGGTCGTCACACAACCTAAATGGAGTATTTAAATGCCACCCCCACTTTACGAACACAATCGAATCCAACTGTGAATAAACGGTGGTGCAAAGCACCACCGTTATAATGATTGATTTAATGTAGTTCTTCATTTGTAGAACTCCTTATTTCGCCAACATAAGTTTGATGGTATTCTTAAAGTGTGTACCACTTTCAAGACTTTTTGCATCAAGTGACAAAATATATACACCACTTTTACTGCAAGTGCATTTTATAAAGTTCATTGTTATAAATTCTAAATTTTGTTGTTAATATTAATAAGATTCGGGGTAAAATAAAATACAAATTAGACTGTAAAGACATTTACCGATTCGTTGTTCTTGCGCTTTTTGGGTGGGACGAGAGATATGAAAAGAAGGCGGTTACCCCTTTAATACCCTAAAAAGGTGAAACTATAGTTTTTTTGAAGAGAATTTATACTCTTCTTTTTTCAGTATGGTTATGCTTCCAAATCCTCCGAAAAAAGTCATCGAATGTCTTTGATTAAAATAGTGATATTAAATTTAAAAGTCAATAGGTACATAAAATATTTTACAATTATTTAATATTGAGGGGTTTAGGTAAACATTAGGCATGTCATTATTGAGGATATTGGGAAACATACGCAAGTCATTTGCTAAAAATATGTAAGCCTTCAATCAGGGTATTTGGGGCTGCGGCGAACTCATGAGCTACGAATATATAACCCGACTCGCCGGGTATGGGAATGTTTGGTCTTGGAAGATATGCTACGAATATCAATTCCCCGCCGGGGGAAAGGGCTGTTGGACGATGATCATTTTTCTACGAACATGTCACTCCGACGGGTCGGAGTTGCCCTATCGTGAATATCTTTTTCCATCGTGAATATCGTGTTCAAACAACGCTCCGCGTCCCACTTCCCCATTTCATGTTGCATAGGGTAATCGGGACGATTGCCACTCCTGTCTCTATCCAGACTGAGCCCCTGCCGGGGCAGCACCCAAATCATCCGTGTTTAATCAAAAATCCCCTTTGCGTTCTTCGCGACCTTTGCGGTTTCATTTTTCAATCCTCTAACCCCCCTCCGTGAAATCTGTGTTAAATCCGTGTCATCCGTGGAACTATCCCACCCTCCCTGTCAAAGCAGTCGTATTATCTCAATTTAAGTGTATTTAAAGGTTTACCAATTCGATCTACAACATCGATAAAAAAGCCGTTGATCAGGGCAGATTCTACCTTGTCACCCCGGTAAAAGAGAAGATTGGCAACATTTCCCGATGCGATGGCGGCTTCTGACGACCGCCGCCCTTTTGGGGTGATAATATTAAGCGGAAGTTTTGTCCAAGCGTCGGACTTTAACTCCCCGCCGGGGATAATATTTGTAAATCCTTTTGCAACAAGACTGTAATAGTTCTCAACAGTAACAAGGTTTTCAATGGCTTCTTCACTGAGTTTTTCCCCTTTTCCCGGATGGTCGGGCATACCCGGTTTTAAAGTTTTTCCTCTAACCACTTTTAATCCTGTCAGATCATACTCTTTATAACCCGATTGCCTATCAAGTTTTCCAATTTGTTTGATTTCCCCCTCAAAATAGACGGGTACTTTATCACGAATAACAATCTCAGAATAGTTTATTCCGATATTTGTAACCACCCCATTTAACTCAACATTCCTGAGAAGTAAATCATACAAAAGTTTTTTGTTTTCCGGGAGTGACTCGTATTGAGTAGTCCCAAAAGTTGCAAATTCATTAAATGTAATCGACTTTATTGCTCCAAGGAAAAGGAGAAAATTTATACTTCTCTGAAAACTCCTCTCAAAATCATATTGCCAACCGCCGCTTTCAATCAAAATGGTTGCAGCTCCCAAACCCTGGAAAGTATCTCCAAATGCTTTTGGTTCAAATTCATCATCATATCTTCCAATGTGACCGGGAATTGTATCCCCTGCAAGATCCACCAACTGAGATATTAATTTCATGGCATCAAGTCTGTTTTTGGGGATGCTTCTTTGTCCATCAGAAGGAGGTGCAAGGAATGATATGGTTGCTGGTCTTCCTGTTGTGCCAACTGCATGAACTCTTCCCTGATCGTGAAGATTAAAGGCAAAGTGGGGTTTTATTTTTTTGAATGTGAACATCAGGAGTTTTGCTTCGGGAGTGGCAAGGTTTTTTGCATCACGATTAAGGTCAATTCCTTGTGAGTTGGTACGGGTAAACCGTTCTGCACCATCAGGATTAACCAGTGGCATAAACCAGATTGTTGTGTTTGCCAAAATCGAATCCCTGAATTCTTTGTAATACCCGGGATTTTTTATAAAGTTGAAGAGATCAAAAAGTGCTGCATTTGCTGTGGGTTCATCCCCATGCATCTGCGCCCACATAAATATCTTCTTTTTGCCTGTACCCGTTTTTACCAGGAAGATATCCCTTCCCTGAGCAGATTTCCCTGCGGTTGTTACTTCAAAAAGTGGATTGGTTCGGAGAGAATCGACAAGTTTTACAATGTCTTTATGTGAGTAATATCGGTCGATTAACGACTTCTCTTTGTAGCTCTGATAGTCTTTGTAAATATTTTTTATCATAATATTCTTCTGATTTGCATCATGCCCAACGGGGGTTATGGATGCCACTGTGAGGAGAACCGAGTATAGAAGTGTCGTAAGACCGGAGGTTAAAATCAACGGCATTAGAATTTACCCGCCATTTAATTGACACCTCTCAATACATCGTTCCGAGTGTGATTGTAAGGTAAACTCCCGAGAGATTTTCCCTGAAGACTCCTTTCATCCCCTCAACACCGCCATTAAAAAGATGAGAATAGTAATAACGAACATTAAGTCCCAACAAATTCCGTTTGTTGATCCCAAAGTTTGCACCAATTCCGGCATAGCCGCCAAGAGCCACTTGAGCCTTCGCCGAACCAAATGAACTAAAAAATTCTTTTTCAAATGGAGTGGTCAAAACAAGGTTTGGCCCCACACCCAAAGCAATATATGGGCGCAGATTTTCTGTCAGGCTCTCCTTGAACAATCTGTATTGTAAACCGACAGAAAATGGTATCTGGAATATCCTGTTTTGTTTCCCGACTACAATTATTCGACCCCAATAATCGATATATTCAAACTCACGCTCATCTTTAACTTCGCTTATTGAGAAATCAACAAACCCGGTAAGTTCATCCGAGAGTTCTCTCCTGTAAAATCCACCCAATCCAAACCCGCCTTCACCGATCATGATATCCAGTCCAAGTGTATTGGCAGGAAATGTCATCGGTTCTACCGGTGGTGCCACGTCTCCAAGTTTTTGTGCAAATAAAAACATCGGAGAGAGCAAAAGTATCAATGCTAATTTTCTCATTTTTTATTATCTTTTATTACAAAGTGTGAAAATTTAAAATTTTAGTTTTCCCGGCATAAGTTAATGATAATTTCAGATAATAATCAAGGTTATCCGCCGTTACCTGAAATAATTTTACCCATGTATTTTAAAACCGGTTTGATATGATACTTACACCTCTCAACAATTTTAAGGGATTTGATCTCGATAATCATCTTTTGGATATTCGTGCCCAAAGAACTTCACCCGACTTGCTTGTTATTCTGCCAACAAACAGAAAACAAAGAGAATTCAAAAAGTATCTTGCCACCAATTTTCAAGGCAAACTTACACTCCCGACTGAAACCATCAGAAGCCTCGCCCTAAAAATCGCAAAAAAGATCGAACCACATTTTCAAATAATCCCCGAAGAGATTCTGGATATCTACCTTGCTGAAATTGTCGCCGGGATGAAAGATAATGATCTTGTAAAGAATTTCACCCGTGGTTCGGTGGAATTGATCAAAAACACGATCTCTGAATTTAAAGAAAACGGCACCAACCTCAACTCTCTTATACTCGACTTAAAAGAGCTGAACCCTGTAAATGTTGAAAAAGCGTTACTCCTTGCCAGAATTTGGACTGAACTCGACATCAAACTTAAAGAGAGCAAAATGAAGGAGATGGGAGATGTTTATCTCCTCCTTCAGGCAAATAAATGGAGAATCCCGGAAGCTTTTAAGAGTCTATTCCCTGCCGTTCAACAGGTTTTTATGCAAAACTTCATCGAACTTGTTTCCCCTGAAATTGATCTTGTTGAGGGTATAGCCACCGCGGTTTCCAACAAAATTTATATCGAGTTCGATTATTCAAAATATAACAGTAACCTGTTTGAAAAAATTGAAAACTGTTTTTCCCGACTCGAAACAGCCGGATTCAGGGAATATACCGACCCGCGGGAAGACCTTTCCCCACAATTTTTTTCTCTCGTTAGAGAAAACCTCTTTAAGTCGGGGAAAAAACAAAAAACCGACCTCAAAAACATTTTTGAATTTGAAGGTTCCACCCTGCATGATGAAGTTACTCTGGTTGCAAAGACTATAAAAAAACTCCTTCTTGAGGATAAACAGTCGCTCCCTTCAGATGTTTGTGTGCTTTTCCACAGAGTTGGTAATTATACCCCATGGGTAAGGTCCATATTTAATTCCTACGGCATCCCCGTGAATATCACCGACCGTTACAAAGCCGGCGATTTTAGTTCTGTAAGTGGAATCATAGACCTGCTGAGTATTATCAACGCCAATTTTAATCTAAAATCGGTTTTTAGAGCTTTATCTTATCCCGTTTTGCAAAAAAGATATGGAAGTGCAGGTAATTTTAAAAAAGCGTGTGCACTCACAGGGGTCACTTCCCGTTACGACCGAATGTATAAATATATGACTGAACAGCTCCAGTCATATAATCCTGTTGAACCTTTGGATGATGATGAAGATGATATTGATGAAACCAACCCGGCCACAATTTTAGCCTCAGCTCTAAAAACCCTTGAGACACTAAAAAACGATTTGGACGACTTAACAAAAACCCAGGAACCTGCTGAATTTTACCACTCGTTTGAAAAATTAATGAGAAATATTAACTACCTCGCTGAGTTTATCGCACAAAGCGACAATTCAGGTCTCTATAACATCAGAGCACTAACCCAATTTTTGAATGCAGCGGGTTACCTCTTTAATGTTCTACAATTGCACGATAATAAATCCCGCACTTTTGAAGAATACTTTGAGATAATGACCAATCTTTCACAAGAGACCAGATTTAACCTCATAGAACAGCCTGAAACAGGAGTTATGATCACTTCACCAAATGAGGTTCGTGGTCTGAAATTTAAACATGTTTTTATCTGCGCATTAAACGACGGTGATTTCCCCACTCGCTATCGCCCCGGTATCTTTAAATATGATGGTGCATCAGAACAGATCAGGAAACACTCGGCGGAAGAGAGAATTTTATTTTATCAGGCTCTCTCATCCTGGAAAGGAAAAGAAGATGGAAAACTCTTTTTAACAGGAAGTAAAAGAACCTCAGGAAAAGAGAATGTGGAATCATTCTTTAAAAGAGAGATGAAAGACATTTTTACCGTTTCACAGGTTGATGTTTCTACAATGCCCGATTATCTCTACTCCTGGAGTGACCTGAATGCCGCTTTTGAATCGATTCCCCGTGAAAAAAAACTTGAGGTTTTCCCTGCAACAGAAAACTCATATCAGCCCGGATTTCACGAAATCGAAAAAAGGCGTCAAATCTACCGCAGCCAAAACAACATCGATGGAGACGGAGCCAAAAACGCCTGGTCGGGTTTTATCACATTTGATGAAAACGATGAAACTCCCGTCTCGATCCCGATTCTTCACAGGGTAAATGAAGAATTTTCTGCCACATCTCTCGAAAGTTATGCTGCCTGCCCCTATCAATTTTTTGTCCGTCACATCTTAAAGGCATCTCCGGCGGAAGAAATATCCGAGGAACTGGAAGCGAGAGAATTTGGAACTCTTCTCCATGAAATTTTAAAGACCTTCCACCTTAACCTTAAAAACGAAGGTAAATCACTGGCAAATTGTTCTGATGAGGATTTGAAGGAATTTCTCGATCAGATAATCTCCATTGCATTAGACAACTCAATTGTGGATCTCCCGGGACTGATGGATACTGAATCATTCCTTGCAGCAGAAAAAATCCTCGGTATAGCCGGCAATAATGTATTTTCCATCCTCTATAAGTACCTCGACGAAGCACGAAAGGAACCGGCAGATCTTCTGCCTTCTCTTTTTGAAAACAAGTTCAGCGGTTTAAAGATCAAAGGGTTAAACTCTGAAACCCGTAAAATACCGTATGAAATAAAAATTCGCGGCATCATCGACAGGATTGATATCAATGAAGAGGATGAATGTTATAAAATTATTGATTATAAATCAGGAGGCTCAGACTATCCCGAACCTGAAATAAGGAATGGACATAAACTTCAGATTCCAATATATCTGATGGCAACCGTTAAAAATAAAGTGACTGACCTTCCCAAACATCACCTTTATCTGCATCCGGCAATATTTTCGTTAAAATATCATGAGAAGGAATTTGGGAAAAAAGACTTGACATACCCAAAAGGTGGTGTCGATAACCACGAAACTGCCAAATCCAAGTGGGATGACTTATTAACCGTTTCAGAAGAATTTATACAAAAGTATGTTTTATCCATGCTGCATGGTGAGTTTCCGCTGTCCAAAGATATTTCAGCAAAAAAACCACCATGCACATGGTGTAACCTCGACGCCCTCTGCCGCGTTAAGGATTATAACGGTTAATCATTTTGTATAGGGCAATCGGGACGATGCCACTCCTCACCCAAACGGTTGAAATCTGTGACTTCGTGACTCTGTAACTTTGCCCCCTTAAGGATTATAATGCTTCACAAGCGTCTCAAGCCCCTTCAGAATCATGAGTTCCGCCTGCCCATAAGGAGTGGTGTGGGCTTTTAAGAGTGCTTGAACTTCAGTAAGAGTTGTGGCATCAGGTTTGTTTGCCGAATAAACAGCCTCTAACAGTTTAGGTGTAAGCTTACTAATAGCTTCCAAATTCCCGGCGTGAGGTCTGATCTCTTTTAAAATGGGTTTTCTGTCGATCAAAGCGAGCAACTCTTTTGATCCTGCCTGCCAGGTGTTAAGCTGTTGAATCAAGGCATCATAAGTCGATTTTTCTCTCGACTTTATCAACGACTCAATCATTTCATTAAACTTTCGAGCAGTCTCTGCATCGGGACGGGCAGCATCAACAACCCTCGTGTAAGGAGAGTATTGGGTATATTTAACTCCAAGACGGTGCCGTTTATATTCTTTAACCGGCTCAAGAACATCAACCAACATCTTCAACGGGTTAACATCTTCACCACCCGTAAGTCTTCTCAACATCATCAGATAATTTTTTTCGTGAAGTAAGCCAACTTCTTCAAGTTGCAGGCTTATCTTTCCAATCCTTCTATACATATCCTGAACATTATTCACCGAATTATGCGACCAGAATCTCTCCGCTATTGCAGCTGTTCTGGGCCAAATCCTCGAATCAACATTTTCGTTGGTAACAAGTTCTGCCCACATTGTGGCTTCACCACCAAGGATATTGTCAGCTTGTGAATGGGGCAAAACTGTGTCAGGTGAAATTGGGTGATTTAGATAATGGAACGCAGTTGACTGAATCAAATCGATGTAATAACCATTAGAAAGAATCACCTGGTAACCATCCTTTGATGCCTGAAGCAAGGCTTTTTTCCCGCGCCATGAGTGGATTACGATATTTTTGGGCATTTCAGGCTGAAGAATCTCATCCCAGCCAACCATTTTTTTGTTGTTTTTTTCCAGTATTTTAAGAATTCTGGTATTAAAGTATGCCTGAAGTTGATGTTCATCCTTATAATTGTTTTTTTTCATAAACTCCTGAATTTCAACACTCTCTTTCCAATGATCAGACTTTACCTCATCACCTCCAATGTGAAAGTATTCATCCGGGAATAACCCTGCCATCTCGGTAAACAGCTTGTCCAAAAATTCATAAGTGGATTCTTTTGTGGGGTCCATTACGGGACCAAATATCCCCCAGTTTCTTTCTATTTTATATTGTCCCGGTTTACTGCTAAGCTCGGGATGCCCGACAAACCATGCTGTGGTGTGCCCCGGTACATCAAATTCGGGATAAACTCTGATCCCTCTGTCACCAGCATAAGCTATAATATGTTTAATCTGTTCCTGTGTGAAATAGTTGCCATCGGAACCCATTTCATGCAATTTTGGGAAAACCTTGCTTTCGATCCTGAATCCCTGATCTTCAGAAAGATGCAGGTGCAAAACATTCATTTTTACGGCAGCCATTCCATCAATGTTACGGAGTACCATTTCAAGTGGCATCCAATGACGACAAGGATCGATCATCAATCCACGCCATTTGTAAAAAGGTAAATCATTTATGGTTACAAATGGTAAATAAAATCCTTCGTTGTCATTTGTTACAAGTTGGAGAAGTGTTTCAAGCCCTCTCATTGCACCAAAATCAGTAACCGCTGTCAGTTTTATTCCCGTTTCAGTAACTGTCAGTTTGTAACTTTCATCCTCACCAACTTTAAGTTCTCCTTCCCTTTCAAAACTGATTCTAACAACAGGATTCACAAGTGAATCAGCCCCTGAAACATTATCCTGAAGGAAAAAGAGACCTGTCCTTCCGGAGAGTCTTCTTAAAACACCCGTTGCATACTTTGCAAGTCGAGGAGTGATTTTCCCCTCAATTTTCATCTTCAGTGATGGATCAAGTTTAAATTTTCCATCCTGTAATTTAACTTCCCTTGGCACGGGCATTAGGTTTAAATCGGAGGGGCTTTGAGCCATAACAACTCCTGAAATTAATATTGTCACAAATAAAACTGCCGTTAAATAACTTTTAAGATGGTTTTTCATCTTTATTCTCCGTTTGTATCAAGATTTTTATACCATACCGTATAAAGCAAGTAGCTCAAAACTGCGAGTATAAAAAACAAAATAATGAAAGTGGTCCAGTCACGCAAAACAACAACCATCGCAGTTGCAAAAAGTGTCAACTGCCAGGGTACCGATATAAAACCTGAAATAATGTCCCTTTTGTTCTCTTTTTTTATAGAAGCTCTCGACTCGGGATCGATTTGTTCTGCGATTTTCCCCCAAAAACCAAAAGGTCTTGTCTTTAAATAAAATTTTGACAACACTTCATCTTCAGTTGGCTCTGTTAACAGGGTGACTATCACTGTACCCGTGAAGGAAAGTACACTAACGGCAAGAAACGAAATGTATTCAGGAGACCCGGGAAACAAAAGTCCTTGAACAATTGCGGTTGTCATCCCTGCAAAAACTCCGGCTGTGAACCCGTAGCCGTTTAACCGCCACCAATACCACCTTATTATGAGAGGAACTATCAACCCCGCCCCCATACTCATGGTAAGCCATCCCCATATCTCATTTATGCTGCCAATAAAAAGTGTGAGGATTAATCCACCAGCAACCACGGCAACAGATGCCAATCGACTTTGATTCACAAGACTCTTTTGTGATGCACCGGGTTTAATAAAACTTCTATAGATATCGTTAACCCAATAAGAAGCTCCCGCATTAACAATTGAGACGAATGTTGACATGGCAGCCGACATTAACCCCGCTATCAACAACCCCTTAAAGCCAACAGGGATGAGTTTGTCAACAACAACGGGAAGGGCAAGTTCAGGATCCTGAATGATATTCCCTGAACTGTTTCCGTAAACAATCGCCATAATCGCTATTGCTGCGGTAAAGGGCCAGCGGAATGTAAGCAAAACTGTCCAAAAAAGTGAAAGAAGCCCTGCATCACGATCACTTCTTGCTGCATTATATCTTTGCATCATATATCCACCCGTTCCTCCACTCCCCTCTATCACGGTTTTTGCCAGGTAAAAGAAGATCGAAATGCCAAAAAGGTTATAGATGGAATATCTCGATTCTTCAGGAAAATTTAGCTCCCACTTTGGGAAAATATTAACCCAGTCTTCCCTCGCAACAGTCTGACTGATAAATCCCCCATCGAAGGTTGGAGTAGAAATTGTGAAAGTCTCCGGTAGAAAATATTGTGTCATCGAAATGTAGATGACAACAAAAATCGATAACAGAATTATTACTCCTTGTATAACATCTGTCCAAACCACCCCGTATAATCCGCTCGCGGCTGTATATACAAGTGCAATGGAGACCATGATGACAGATGCAATAAAATCCGGTTTAACACCCCATATCTCAGGAAGCTGTAAAAACTCTCCAATAAACTTTCCCGATCCGATGGCAAAATAACCCGTAATGGCAATGGTACTCATTAAAACAGCTACAGCACACACCAATCTTGCAATTTTCCCCTGTCTGCTGTTGCCAAACCTGAATACCATCCACTCCGCCAGAGTCATCACCCGGGCTCTTCGGTTCCACTTCCCCATAAATACCATCATAAATGCCATTATGAGAACAATTCCACCCCTGATCTCAACAAAATATCCCTGCGCCCCCAAAGCATAAATGAGTGCAACATTTATCATTGTTCCGCTAACATCGATGTTTGAAGCCATTCCCGATGCCCCAAGTGCCCACCATTTTAAACTTCGATCACCAAGAAAAAAAGAATCGATACTCTTGGAAGCTTTCTTCTCGAACCACATTCCAATGATTAAAATTCCAACCAGATATACCACCACAATAGAGTAATCAATTATTTCCATTTGTGGAGCCTTGTTAAATTTCCATCATAAAATTGTCAACTTTCAAAGGACCTCTGAGGCTGTTGGTCAGTATTATTTCATCAGCTTCCGCCAAATCATGCGGAAAGAGTTCCACCTCAAAACATCTGTTTGCTTCCATAAAGAGTTTTCTTCCGACTCCCGCTAACAAGCCACACTTCACCGGGGGAGTCAGGTATTCGTTCCTCTGACGAATAAAAAGATTGGAAATCCCTCCCTCACATACTTCGCCCCGCTCATTCAAATATAACAAATCAAACAATCCACCTTTGACTGTTAAAGCCCTCTCGGAATCATAAAGCTGTCTGTGAGTCGATTTGAAGTAGAGGTACCTGTCATCGCTGGAGATCCTTGAACTTGAGATTGCTACATCTATTTTATCCGGCAATGGTGTCAATTTCCCGATTCGTACCTCGACTTTGCCATACTTCCAAAGCAACAGTTTTACACGATATTCACCCGAACTAAAATCACTCGAAATGGCCTTTTTTAATTCTTTAAGAATCTCTTTTTCATCATAATGAAATAAATTCAGTTTTGCAGATTTTTTAAGACGGGACAAGTGATGTTTCAAATTTGGTATTTCAGAATCTCTAAGGAGCATGGTTTCAAAAAGTTGATATTCCATGACAGGTGCCACAAAAAACTTCCCTTTTAACACACATTCATCAAATTCCTTTTCAGGATCCGAATCCCACACTATTCCACTTCCCAATCCGGCGCGCCCCGTGTTATATCCTTTGAATACAGTAAGGGTTCTGATTGCAATATTAAAAGTCATTTGATCACCATGAAGATAACCGATACTACCGGTGTATAATCCTCTTCTCCGATTTTCCAGAGACCTGATTATCTCCATTGAACTTATTTTGGGTGCCCCTGTTATCGAACCACAGGGGTAAAGTGCATCAAACATTTGATATAGAGATGTATCCTTCCGCAAATCCCCCTCAATCTCGGAGATCATCTGGAAAACCGTCTCATATCTCTCTGCCTTACACTTTGAGATCATCCTCAAAGGACCTTCCATGCCCAACTTGTGAAGATCATTCCGAAGAAGATCAACTATCATCAGGTTTTCTGCTCTCTCTTTGGGATCATTAATAAATTTTCTCTTGATTTTATCTATCTCGTCAGGGTTTGCAGGTAATTTTGCAGTTCCTTTCATTGGGGCGACCCTGATGGTATCACCATCAGCTTTAAAAAACAGTTCCGGAGAAAGTGATAAAATAAATTTTGTGGGAAGATTGATGAATGCAGAATATTGTGTGGACTGATTAAACAAAAGAGATGTATAAAATGCAGCAGGATTTCCGGTTAAATTAAATAAATATTCCATTGTCAGATTTATCTGATAGGTATCACCTGACCTGATCTTTTCTTTTATTTCTTCAACTTTAATCAGATATTCTGATACAGGCTTATAATTGTAACGGGAAATGCGATTCTCTTTTTCCTGTGGAATCCCGCGGTTTACTCCTCTCAAATCATAATACTCGGTTTGATTTTCAGGATATGCTATAGCAACCCCGAAATCTTCCAGTCCCATTTGATCCAAAATATCATCGAATTTTTTTGAAAATAGATAACCTGCTTCATAATCGATCATGGTAAGAAGATGAAATCCCTCTTTTTTTAAGCGCTCAGCTTTATCAAAAAATTCTTTTACATTGTCTCTTCCAAGATAAAATATGTCGCAGGGTTCTCTTAAAACGATCGTAGGGTTTTTTGAGATATTTGGAGGATTAATGAGAATAGCGCTGTATGACTCTTCCTCAATCGATTGGAGCAACGAGATTAAAGATTCCGGCTTTCTATACCCATTTGGATTGGTAATCATCCAATTTCCGTTATACAATTCACAATTTTATAATCGATTGCACCCAAAATCAACCTGCTGAACTCATTTAAATGTTTTGGTTTAACAACAAACAGGAATTTTTTTGTCTGAGCGACAGCCGCTGTACAAAGCACTCTGTGAATCGCCTGAATCATTCCACTCCCTTTTAATTCTATTGAGGAGATGCCATCAATGATAAAAAGTTGAAATTCAGAAGCAAGAGCATCCTCAGCCCGTTTGATCGCCCATTCATATGATTCTTCATAAAGCAAATATTTACCCGACTTAATTATACTGTGAGAATTCACGATCTCAAAATCAAATATGTCTGCTTCGAGTTGTAGAATCTCTCCGGTCACAATGTCGTGTAAACACCTTTTACCATCAATTACAGGTTGAAGTATCCCGGCAATCGCAGGTGAACTTTTACAAATAGCGTGCATCTTTTTAGCGTGATCACTCCCGGGATCAGCTAAATATAAATATATATTTCCCAATTCATGATTTCTTAATTTGTTTTTGCGAACTTGCTTAGAGCCTCACCGGATAAACGGAAGATTGTCCACTCATCCATTGAAACTGCACCGACTGACTTGTAGAAATCGATAGCGGGTTTGTTCCAGTCCAAAACTGTCCATTCAAATCTCCCACACCCCTCTTCTACTGCCCGGTTTGCCAAAAATGCAAGTATTTTCTTGCCAATGCCCTTCCCTCTTAACTCAGGAAGAACAAACAGATCCTCGAGATACATCCCTCTTTTTCCAAGGAATGATGAAAAATTGTAGAAATAAATTGCATAAGCTACGGGTTCACCCTCATAATAGCCTATATATGCTTCAACATTAGACTTTTCTCCAAAAAAAGATTGTTGTAAAGTCTCAACTGTTGCAGTCACTTCATGCGGCAACTTTTCATACTCTGCTATCCTCTTAATAAACCAAAGCAGAAGAGGCAGATCTGCCTCTTCCACTTTTTTAAGTTCAAATTTATCCATCAATTCTCCCCTGTTCACTCAATGTCCGCCACCACCACCACGGGAAACCTCTCCGCCCGCCGGTTTTGACTCTTTAACAAAAAGCCATAAAAATGCAGATATCGCCATGGCTCCACCACTTATGATGAATATCAAATTCTTTTCAGAGCTTCCTTCAACAATTCCACCTATAAGGACTGAAACCAGCAACTGCGGAATTACCACTGACAGGTTGAATATCCCCATGTGAAGTCCCATTTTGTCCTTCTTAACATTCTCTGACATGATTGCAAACGGGAGGCTAACGAGCGAACCCCAGCCTATTCCGCAGACAGCCATGGCTATGTAGAGCGTTGTTGAATCTTTTACAAAGAAAGCAATAAAAAAGTAGGATGCACTCATCAATGCGAGAGCGAGGACATGAGTCTTGACTCTTCCCAACACCTTGGCAACATTTGCCAAAAGAAGAACAGGAACCAAAAAACCAACTGTGTTTAATATCGCAAATGAAATTGAAATGTTGTCACCGATCAATTTGTTTGCCTCTTCCGATATCTTTTCTGTAATCTCATAGTTGTAGAATACAGACTTTAAAAAACCGAATATGTAAACGAACATCGTTTGAACCGCCAGCCATGTGAATGCGTGTGCAGCATATATTTTGATCAGCTCAACCAGATTGGTATCGTGTGTTATTTCGGGAGCATCGTCTGATACTTCATTCAATTTTTTCGGCTCTTCAATAAAAAACATCGGTAACACAGAAAAGATGAAGACAAAGAAAACACCAAAATAGATCAAAACATAATTATCGAATACGACACTGATAACATAAGCCACCACTCCAAAAAAACCTGAAATGGTCTGCATCCAGGTGTAACCTTTTGTGCGGGGCTCCCCCTCCGGTGTAACATCCGCTATTATCGAACGGGTTGGATTAAAACTGATGTTTATTGCAAGATCAAGCGTTAAAGCTATTCCCGTTGCAACAATTATAATTTCACCTATCCCAAGAAAATTACTTACTACATCAATGTTTGGCAGCGCAATGAGCATTATTGCAGCCGTGATTCCTCCAATCAAAACAAAAGGACGACGCCTTCCACCCCAGAACCAGACATTATCACTTATCATTCCCACTACCACCTGACCAATGATACCGGCTGCCGGGCCTGCTGCCCATACAAACCCGATTTCTTCAAGATTTAGATGATATTTTGTATTCATTATCCAACTGAGCGCAGCTATTTGTATCGATAACGCAAATCCCATTGCCGTTGCCGGAAGAGGTAAAATCGTATAAAACAGATTACTCAGTTTCTTTTGCATTTGAAGCATTATTTTCTCCGGATTAAGAACTTTATTTTTTTAATAACTTATTTACTACAAACCCTTAAATTAATACTTTTAAATAAAAAAAATAACGAAAATTTGTGTAAAAAACTTCTTTTTTTTGAAAGTAAATCAGATGAGACAAAAGTTAAACTTCTGGCAGATATGGAACATGAGTTTCGGGTTCCTGGGAATCCAGTTCGGCTTCGCACTGCAGAACGCAAATACCAGTAGAATCTTCCAAACCCTGGGTGCTGAAATTGATCAAATACCAATTCTCTGGATAGCAGCCCCCGTTACGGGTTTGATTGTTCAACCAATTGTTGGCTACTTGAGTGACAGAACATGGGGAAAATTAGGCAGAAGAAAACCTTATTTCCTCATCGGGGCAATTCTTGCCTCTCTTGCCCTTGTTGTGATGCCAAATTCTCCTGCCCTGTGGGTGGCTGCCGGTATGCTTTGGATAATGGATGCTTCAATCAACATCAGCATGGAACCATTCAGAGCACTCGTGGCTGATCTCCTCCCTTCTGAACAAAGAACCACAGGTTTTGCTGTCCAAAGTTTTTTTATTGGTACAGGCGCAGTTGTTGCCTCACTTTTGCCTTATATTCTCACTAACTGGCTCGGAGTAAGTAATATTGCCGCCGAAGGCGAAATACCCGATTCTGTGATTTATTCTTTTTATCTGGGTGCAACTGCTTTTTTTTGCGCGGTTGTGTGGACTGTTTTTAGAACCAAGGAGTATCCACCCGGGAATATGGAAGAGTTTATTCTGCAAAAAGAGGAAAAATCGGGATTTATAAATGGTATTGTTGAAATTGGTAAATCTTTTGTTACGATGCCAAAAACCATGATTCAACTTGCGTTTGTTCAGTTTTTTAGTTGGTTTGCTCTTTTTTGTATGTGGATATATACCACCCCTGCGGTTACAAAACATTTATATCACACTGAAGATACAAAATCACTCGAGTTTAATGAGGGGGCTGACTGGGTTGGCGTGCTTTTTGCGGTGTATAATGGAGTTGCCGCTGTTACAGCATTTCTTCTCCCCGTCCTGGCAAAAAAGTTTTCAAGGAAATTTGCACATTCCTTCTCTCTTACTCTTACAGGACTGGCATTTATTTCCTTCCTCTTTATTCCAACTCCTGAACTTTTGATTATCCCAATGATTTTTATTGGTCTTGGTTGGGCTTCTATCCTGTCAATGCCTTATGCTATTTTGTCGGGAGCATTACCACAGGAGAAAATGGGAGTTTATATGGGAATTTTCAACTTTTTTATTGTTATTCCGCAAATTGTTGCGGCTACTTTAATCGGGTTTGCAGTTAAAACCTTTTTTGGAGGTGACCCAATTTATGCTCTTGTTTTGGGAGGTGTCTCGCTTATCATTGCGGCTGTTCTTACACAGTTTGTCTCTGACGAGAACTGACCACTTTAAAAAAGTAACAGGAGGAGCTGCTGCATAGCTCCTCCTGTCGGAGGTTTTTTCGATTTGAATTTTGAGAGCTATTCGAAATCTTTTTCCAGAAATTTTGTTTTTCTTGTGTGTAATCTAAAACATTAAAACCCCGGAAATAGTTTAAGTTACACGACCGCAAATTAAACTCCTTAAACGAAACTATTGTGTGATAAGCGGCAACTTGTTCCTGTTTTTTTGTTACTTTTTTAGATATATTGCACATCCACATTAATTTATAATGGATAGTTTATGAAAAAATTCATTTTACTTTTAGTCTGTTTTATTTCCATCCCCTTGATGGCTCAAGATGATGCGATGAAAGCATGGATGGCTTACATGACACCGGGCGAAATGCACACCTGGCTCGCCAAAAATGAGGGTGAGTGGAAATATGTTCAAGAAAGCTGGATGACTCCCGGGGCAGAAGCCACTGTTGACTCCGGTATATCAAAAAACTCAATGATCCTCGGCGGTAGATATCTCCAGATGATCCACGAGGGGTCAGCTTTTGGTACTCCCTTTACCGGTATTAACCTGCTCGGTTATGACAATACCCTGAAAAAATTCTTTTCCTTTTGGATAGATAATCTGGGAACAGGCTACACAGTCGCTACCGGTGATTACGATAAAGCCTCGAATACGATAATTTTATTCGGGAATATGCTCGATCCGGCTTCGGGTAAAGATTGGAAATATAAAATGGTGATTATGGAACCAAAAAATGGTGAAGTAGGGAACGAAATGTATGGTTTTGATCCTCAAGGGAAAGAATACCTTATGATGAGATCAGTCTATTTTAAGGCAAATTAATTTTATTATTGAAAAGTTCATAGAGATTTTATGCAAACAGATGATTTTAACAATTTAACCCGTGAAGGCGAAAAGCCTGAAGGGAAAATTGTTATGAGAACTCTTAGGATTTTTGGTGCCGTTTGGGAATCTTCCATCGATGCCATGCGGTTGTGCAATTCGCAAGGTATCATGATTTATGTGAATCATTCTTTCTGTGAACTTTTCGAAAAATCTGAATCAGAACTTATCGGCGAAAGCTTTGCCTCACTTCAACAATCTGATGAGGAAAGTTATAAAACCATTGTAAATAATTTTCACCTCACAATGACAAAAAGGGAACCAAGATATCGATTCGAAGGTGAATTTACTCTCTGGAACGGTAAAAAGAAGTGGGTAGAAGTATCAAATTCATTTATTGAGGTCGAAGAAGGCCTCCTGCTCCTGAGCATTTTTCGCGAAATCACCGACAGAAAAAAAACTGAAGTTGACCTGATTGCTGCAAAAGAAAAAGCTGAGGAAGCAAACCAGATTAAATCAGCTTTTTTAACCAACATGAGTCATGAGCTTAGAACTCCTCTCATCGGAATCATGGGATTTACCGAGATACTTCAAGAAAAATTGACCGATTTGGAGGATCAGGAAATGCTCTCCAAAATTATGAAAAGCTCTCTGCGACTGCTTGATACTTTCGAATCAATTTTTGACCTCTCCATGTTGGAATCGAACCGGATTGAACATCAGTTTAAATTAATCTCGTTGAATAAGTCCATTAAAAAAGTTTTCGATGAGTTTCAACCAAAAGCCGCAGAAAAAGAGCTAAGTTTCAGGCTATACCTGCCGGCAGCGGATGTTCAAGGATTGTTTGATGAAACCATTCTCTACAAAACCATTCGCAACCTCGTTGATAATGCAATAAAATACACCTCCAAAGGCACAGTCTCTGTAAAACTTGATGTTCAGAGAAGCTCTCACGAAGACTTCGCTCTGATTTCAGTGAGCGACACTGGAATCGGAATTCCGTCTGCAAGTGTTTCTTTTGTGTTTGATTCATTCAGACAAGTGAGTGAAGGGTTCTCGAGAGGTTTTGAAGGCTCGGGACTCGGGCTTACCCTGACCAAAAAATTTGTGCAATTTCTGGGCGGTTCAATAGCCGTCGAAAGTCAGGAAGCTGTGGGTTCAACTTTTTATGTCACACTTCCAATTAAGACAGAAGTGAAAGCCCTCTCACCGGATCAGTTGCCGCACGGTCAAAAGTATAATAAACAACGACTTCTGATTGTGGATGATGACAGTATTGCCAGAGATGTTATGAAACTGATCCTTTCAAAAGACTATGACCTTGAAGAAGCATTTAGTTATGACTCTGCAATGGAAACCCTCGAGAAAGAAAAATTTGATGCAGTGCTTCTGGATATTATGCTTGGAAGAGATAAGATTGGAATCAATATAGCTAAAATGCTGCGCGAAAGAGAAGATTATAAAAATACCCCGCTTATTGCCGTAACTGCTCTTGCAATGACAGGTGACAAGGAACGAATACTTGGTTCAGGCTGCTCTCACTATATCTCAAAACCGTTTAAGAAGAATGACCTTTTAAATCTTGTGAAAGACGCTCTACTACAAGCCGGTTGATTTCCGGGTATCAGTGTTGATCACCACCTCAAGAATTGTTGGATAGAGTGCCGGTTTACTTAAATATCTGATTACTTCAGGATGTTTTGCCGCTTGAGCTTTTTCCATCTCCCTCGTCGAAGATGATAACATCACAATCTCACACTCTATTTTATTAGCGTATGACCTGCCAAATTCATCCAAAAAATCCCAACCACTCATAACCGGCATATTGATGTCAAGGAATATCAGATCAGGTTCCCAGGTGCCTCCAAATAATATATCCAAAGCCTCTTTTCCATCAGAAGCCACTCTCACTTCTGAAACTCTCCCGGTTTTTTGCAGAAGACGCTTCATCAGAAAAATCAGTGTGGCATCATCATCAACCACAAGGACATTTATCACTCGCTTTCCCTCTTTATTAATTTCACTGTAAATTTTGAACCCTTACCCGGTTCACTCTCAACAGAGATGGAACCACCAAATGACTTGATCGCAGTGTTGAGGAAATACAACCCCAGCCCTTTGCCAGAATCGCTTCTATGGAACCTTTGGTATAACCCAAATAGCCTGTCTCCGTATCTCTCAAGGTCTATTCCCATTCCATTGTCCTCGAAAGTCAAATGAACTCGATTCTCAACTATAAACGAAGTTACACTGATAACACATTCACGACCGGGATGAGCAAATTTAATCGAGTTATCAAGTAGTGTGTAAAAGATACTTTCAAGGTCTCCCTTGGGATAAATCAATTCAGGTACGGTTGAAAAATCTGTTCTAAACACAATTGTTCCTTTACTCTCAAGAGCAGGAAGTTTTGATTTTACATTGTTAAATACTTCGTCCAAATTTAATAATTCAAATTTTTTACCAACTTCTTCTCTTAGCTTTACTGCCATCGTGAGATCTGCCAATGTCTCATTCAATTGGTGTATCGAAGCCTCAAAGTTTTCCATTATCTCAAGATTTTCATCATTTGCAGGGTGGTCTTTGTCGTAAAGACTCAGTAAACTAATCAGGTTTGATGTAGGAGCACGAAGATTGTGAGTGATAATAAATGAGAAATCCAACAAATCTTTATTCTTCTCCGCAAGTTGTCTGCTCATCTCAAGTTGTGCCTCCTGTGCCTTAAATCTTTCAGTTACATCTCGCAGGAACACCGCCACACCGGTTACATCCTTAAATTCATTTTTTATGGGACTCATCGATACTTCATATTTCAAATTTTCATTAGGCGGGTCTGCATCAATCAATTCATCAACATCCCGGTCGCTTAATGCAAGGTCATACAATCGCTTCCATTTCATTGTGGTAAGAGTATTCACTTTGGGGTCGATAACGGAATACCCGGCTTTAGGCTTAAATCCGTAACTTCCCTCTATTATTCTGACAAATGCGGTATTAAATTTTAACAACTTGTAATTGATATCGATGGAAAAGATAACATCATTGGTATTCTCTAATATGGCAGAGAGTTTTGATTCACTTTCAACCAGTTTTTGTTCAGTTTCCTTTTTTTCTGTAAAGTCCCTGCCAACAAGGAAAACCAACCCCGGGAGTGCATCCGATCTCGCTGACCAACTTATGAATTTGGTTTCTCCTGTTTTTGTACAACATTCCA
>Ga0209573_1000974_pt1 | contig 49937 bp, 48 predicted proteins | sample TNRBio252014_DNA_FD_185870 | JGI IMG/M metagenome (GOLD analysis project Ga0209573, IMG submission 185870) | Wastewater treatment Type I Accumulibacter community from EBPR Bioreactor in Madison, WI, USA - TNR Reactor_6/25/2014_ DNA (SPAdes)... | ecosystem: Engineered > Bioreactor > EBPR >... | reverse complement strand
GCCGTGAGCGGATCTCGAGCGTGCCGACGATCTGGCACGGGAAGGAACGACTCGCCGTCTCGGACCGCGAGCGCACGATCGCCGACGCCCTTGCAGCGCCAGACTGGATGGGGGGCGTGCGTCACCTCACCGACTGTCTCCGCACGTATCGAGCTTCGAAAGACTGGGATCCAGCGCGGCTGGTCGCCCGAGTGGCCGAGACCGGGTCCGGGGCGGCGTTCAAGCGGTTGGGCTTCCTCGCAGAGAGACTCCTCGGCGGCGACGAGGCACTCGTCGCGGAGGCATTCAGTCGACGCACCACCGGGAATGTGCGCCTCGACCCTGCCGTGCCCGAGCGCGGACGGCTCAGCACTCGATGGCGCCTGTGGGTGAATGTCTCCCTTCCGGACGAGGCCGCCAGCGCATGATTCGCAAGCAGGACATCCTCGACCGGGCGCGGGAGTGGCAGCTGCGTCCGGACATCGTCGAGAAAGACTACGTCCTCGGGTGGCTGCTCGCGGCGATCGCCCAGCAGGAGGAGGCCGCGGCCCACTGGGTATTCAAGGGCGGCACGTGCCTCAAGAAGTGTTACTTCGAGACGTACCGCTTCTCCGAAGATCTCGATTTCACGCTACTCCCGGAGGCTGGGTACGACGCAGCAGCTCTCACGCAGACGCTTCGGGAGGTCGGCGCGATCGCCCATGAGCTGAGCGGCATCACCTTCCCGGAGGACGCGTTCGCCGTGATTCAGCGGCGCGACAAGCTCGGCCGCGACACCTTCCAGGGGAAGATCGGGTACCGCGGTCCGCTCGCGACACCCGGGACTCCGCGGATCCTCTTCGACCTCACTCGTCATGAGCCGGTTCTCGCAGAGCCCGAGGACCGCCCGGTCTTCCACTCCTACCCCGATCAGCTTCCCGAAGGCACCCTCGTGCAGTCGTATGGGATCGAGGAGCTCGTGGCCGAGAAGACGCGAGCGCTCCTCGAGCGAACCCGGCCACGGGATCTCTACGACGTCCTCTTCCTCATCGGGAGCCGCAGCGGCGACATCAATGAAGAGGAAGCTCGCGACCTCTTCCGCCAGAAATGCGAAGTAAAGGGCATCACGCCCCCGTCGTCGGAGACTCTGCTCGCCGCAGTGCGATCCTCCGGTGAGCTTCGTGCCGACTGGGAGCACATGCTCGCGCACCAGCTTCCTGTCCTCCCCCCGTTCGAAACGCAGCTCGCACGCCTGGCACCAGCGCTGCGCTGGATCGACGCGGCGCCACCTGAGGCGCCGACGCTGCCGCGGGTGGCCGCCGGATCCGCGACGCTGGAGGCCCCAGCTGGGGCGACTTTCTGGGGTCTCGGAGTTCCTCTCGAGGTCGTGCGCTTCGCTGGCGTGAACCGGCTGCTCGTCGAGTTCACCTACCACGGCAAGTCCCGGAGCGCCGAGCCGTACTCCCTGCGCAGGACCCAGGCCGGCAACCTCGTCCTGTACGCCTGGGAAGTAGGCGCGACGCACATCAAAGCCTTCACCGTCGCCGAGATCCGGGGCCTACGGGTCACCACGAAGGCATTCGATCCACGCTACCAGGTGGAGTTCAGTCCGGCCGGGGGGCTCTTCGCGCCAGCCATCACACGCGCATCGTCCGGTGGCAGCTGGCGGGGTGGTTCGAACAGGCGCCGATACGTCTTTCGGTGCGGGACGTGCCAGAAGCTGTTCCGTCACACGACAAACGACTCGAAGCTTCGCCCGCACACCTCTCCCAGCGGCTCGCGCTGTTCGAGTCGGCGAGGGCACCTCGAGCGGACCGACTGACACCCGCTTCGCGAGGTTCACCCAGTTCCGCTCTCACCTTCGGCCGGTTCGACCTGGCTGCTGTCTCCCGCGGGCAAGGCATCCGGAACGGCGCACCCCGAGGCACTGTCGACATTCACCCGGTTAAGGACCTTCGCAACCTCGCCGAGCACCCGCTCGTCGCCCCGGGCATAACGGGCCGTCGTCGCGATGTCGGTATGTCCGAGAAGGTCGGAGACGACCTTGAGGTTCACGCCGGAGGAGACGAGAGTCGAGGCGAACGTGTGGCGAAGGTCGTGGATGCGGAGCCTCCGGGTGATCCCAGCCACGCCCTTCGCCATCGCAAACTTCCGGGCGACCTTCTCCTTCGTGAGCGGCTTGTTGTCCTCGTCGAGGAAGACGAACTCCGAGATGACCGGTCGCTTCTTCAGGGTCTCGAGGACGGTCCGGACGGCATCGGAGAGCGGCAGCTTGACCGCCTTCTCCTTCTTTCGGGTCACGAGCCGGATGACGTTCTCGTCGAGCGACACGTTCACCCAGCGGAGGCTGAGCGCGTCCGAGAGGCGAAGCCCCGTGTCCAGGAGTATCCGGAAGAACGGAAGGTAGTGCTGAAGCCGACGAAAGATCTCTTTCGCGGCCTTGCCGTCCGGGAGCCTTCCGCCGCCGACGCGCTTCATGCCGCCCGACGGGTGCGGCACGATCTTCGGCGGGGTGCGGATGCGGCCGAGGTAGGCCTGGAACAGGGCCTCGTCCTCGAAGGCCGAGAGGAAGCGATGGCGCTCCTCCAGGGAAAGCTCGAGTTCCGGGCGGGACTCGCGGGCCCACTTCACCTTCTTCTTCACGGGGCTCCCGTCGAGGACGTCGAGCTCGACCGCCCAGCCGATGATGACCCGAAGAACATGAGCAGCGCCGTTGATCGTCGACCCGGCGTACGGCCGCCTCACACAGGCCGGCGTGCAGCCGTGGGGCTTTCGCTCCCGGCCGCGCTTCGGGCACCACCCCTCCGAGATCATCGAACCGATGAGCGCATTCACGCGCTGGGACGTCAGCTGGCCCATCGGCACGGCGCCGAGCCTCGGGATGAGGTGGCGACGGAGAAAGTCGCCGTAGTAGCGCCGGGTCGCGGGCCGGAGACGCGCGGTCATCTCGACGAAGCGCTCCGAGGCGAACTCGGCGAGCGTGGGGGGCCGGGTGAACTTCGCCGGCTCGAGCGCCTCGCGTTCGAGCTCCTCGCGGAAGTCGGTCCAGAGCCGGATCGCCTCGGCCCGGGACGGGACGTCGGTGAGCTTCCGCTTGTGGCGTTTCCGGCCGTCCGTTCCCGGGACGAAGCAGTAGAACGTCGCGACCCGGCGACGCGCGTCGTAGGCGAAGCCGGGGAGCTTCATCGGACACCCCCGCCGGGCTCTACTGCTTCGGCCCCTCCGGCGTCACCGTCGGCACGGCCGGCCGGTCTCGCCGGTCGAGGGCCGCCCGCTGCTCGCGGAGGAAGCTCTGCACCTCGGTCTCCGGGTAGACGACGACGGTCGCCGAGAGGGCGTACCACCCCTTCGGCCCCTTGCCCTGTCGACGCCATTTCCCGAGCGTCCCCGTCTTGACCCCGATTCGCCGGGCAACTTCGGATGCCTTGATCGCCATGCGACACCTCCGCGCGAAGCATCCGCGGACATCGCAGGACCGATCGGGACGGCGTCGAAATCACCGTCCCCGAAAAGAGAATTAGATACTTTGTTAGATACCCCCCCAAAAAGCCGCAGGACGCCTCTTCGGCGTCTCCCGCTAAACCTTTTGTTGTGAGTATTTTAGATGGTCGGGACGGCGGGATTCGAACCCGCGACCCCTTGAACCCCATTCAAGTACGCTACCAGGCTGCGCCACGTCCCGACCTTGGACGAAAACGACGGGGGTTCAGGCTTCTTCGCGGGAAAGGAGGATTGCGATCTCCTTGAGTTCCGCGAGGGCCCTTGCCACCCGGGGGTCCGGGGATTGTGCCACCGGAGCCGGGGCAGGGTCAATCTTGCGGACGACGGGGGCGGTCTTCGCGGACGTGGCAACCGCCGGTCGCGGCGCGATCTCGACGTCTCCGGCGGGAGTGGCGCTCTCGTCGATCTCGAGGGAGGTCGAAAGGTCGGGCTCGACGGCATCGGCGTGAGCCGAGAAAACGGGGGCGTCGGCGAGCTCCAGGGAGGACTCGGGCTCCGGCTCGTTTTCGATGGGCTTCGGCGGCGCGGCCTTCGCCCGGCGGCGCCGGGCTGCGGTCGAGTCGGCGGGCTCGGGGGCCGCCGTCAGGACGAGCGGCTCCGGCTCGGCGGGCGCCGCGGCCTTCTCCTTCAGCTCGGCCTCGAGGCGCTTCTTGGCGCCTGCGATGGTGTAGCCCTCGTCGTAGAGAAGCTTCTTGATCCGCTCGATGATCTTCAGCTCGAGACCGTTGTAGAGGCGGGGGCCGGATGCCCCCTTCGTGGCGGAGAGAACCGGGAACTCGCTCTCCCAGTACTTGAGGACGTAGGGCTGCACGTCGGCCAGCCGGCAGACCTCGGCCACCTTGTACCGGGCTTCCGCTGTCGCCTCGATCTCGCTCACGCCTTGTGCTACCTCCAGGGAATCCGGACGGAGTTTAGACGATGACGCGTCCCGGCTTACCGCCGCGAGGTGCGTCTACCGTTTTCGCTGTCGGGCAGGACGGTTCGCGGCGCGTGGTGGCCCCTCGTCGCCCTTCCGGATGATGAACTTCAGCGGGACGCCGGCGAGGTCCCAGTTCTCGCGGAGGCGGTTCTGGAGGAATCGCTCGAAGGAGAAGTGCAGGGGCTCGTCGCGGTCGGAGAAGAGCCGGATGAGGGGGGGGTCGGAGGCCACCTGGACGGCGTAGCGGATCTTCATCTCGCGCCCGGACTTGCCCTTCGGAAGCTGCGCTTCGAACGCTCTCTTCAGGACGCGGTTCAGCTCGCCCGTCGGGAACTTCGTCGCCAACCGTCGGGCGACGGCGTCGGCCTCCGGGAGGAGCTTGTCGATCCCGAGCCCCGTCTTCGCCGAAACGGTCATGAAGGCGGCGCCGCGGGTGAAAACGAAGCGGCGGCGCACGTCGTCGCGGAGGTCCTCCTGGGCCTTTTCGTCGTCCACGAGGAGGTCCCACTTGTTCGCGACGAGGATGAGGCCCCGGCGCGCCTCCTCGGCGTAGCCGGCGATGTGGGCGTCCTGCGCGGTGATTCCTTCCGAGGCGTCGAAGATGATGATGGCCACGCGCGCGCGCTCCATCGCCTTGCGTGCGGCGACGACGGAGAGGAGCTCGGCCGAGTCGGTCGTCTTCCCCTTGCGGCGGATGCCGGCAGTGTCGACGAGGACGTAGCTCTTGCCACCGCGTGTCATGAGGACGTCGACGGGGTTTCGGGTGGTGCCGGCGATCTCGGAGACCATGACCCGCTCGGAGCCGAGGATCCGGTTGACGATCGACGACTTGCCGACGTTCGGGCGGCCGATGATGGCGACGGGGAGTCCCTCGACGCGGGTCTCCGGGTCGAGGTCCTCGGGGAGGCGCCTCTCGAGCTCCTCGAGGAGCTCGTCGGTGCCGATGCCGTGGACGGCCGAGACGCCGAAGAGGTCGTCGAAGCCGAGCTCGTAGCCCTGCTCGAGGCCCTGCTCGGCTTCCTTGCGGTCGATCTTGTTCCACGCGATTACGACGGGCTTGCCGAGGGCCCTGAGGCGCCCGCCGATCCGCTGGTCCTCGGGGAGGACGCCGTCGGCTCCGTCGAGGACGAGGACGATGAGGTCCGCGTCGACGACGGCGTCGAGGGCCTTCTCGCTCGTCCAGGCGGCGAAACCGCCGGCCGCGTCGAGGTCGAGGCCGCCGGTATCGACGAGCCTCCAGCGCCGCCCCGACTCGCTCACGAGGTCGAGCGAGAAGGAGTCGCGCGTCATGCCGGGGCGGTCGTGGACGAGCGCCTTGCGCGTGCCGGAGAGCCGGTTGAAGAGGGCCGACTTGCCGACGTTCGGCCGGCCGACGAGCGCGACCGAGTAGAGGCGGGGGCCGGCAGGGGTCCTGGGCTTGGCCACTACCGGCGCCTTCTGCGGGGCGGGCCAGCGGCCGGCTTGCGGGCCGGCCCGCCGGGAGTCCGCTCCGGTCCCCGCGGGCCGCGGGGCGCCGGACGGCGGGGCGCGGCGCGCTCGATGACGGCGGGACGCGAGGTGCGCTGGGGAGCGGAGGCTCCCGCGAGGCGGAAGTCGAGGAGGCGCTTGTCGAAGTCGGCGCGGGTCAGCTTGACGCGGAGGTGGTCTCCGAGGCGGAAGACACGACCCGTCGAGGTGCCGACGAGGCGGTGCTCGACGTCCTCGTAGCGGTAGAAGTCGTCCTCGAGGGCCTCCATAGGGAGCAGTCCGTCGGCGTAGACCCCTTCGAGGGTGATGAAGAGGCCGAAAGGGACGACGGCCGAGACGTAGGCGTCGAACTCCTCCCCCACCCGTTTGGAGAGGTAGACGAACTTCTTCCACGACTGCGCCTCGCGCTCGGCCGACTCGGCGCGCCGCTCCCTCTCGGAGCAGTGGGTCGAGGCGTCCGTGAGCCAGCGCTCGCGGCCCTCGGCCTCGGCCGCGGCGGGAGGCCTGTGCGAGGCGATCCACTCGCAGAGCGCCCGGTGGACGACGAGGTCGGGGTAGCGGCGGATGGGCGAGGTGAAGTGGGCGTAGTACGTCGCCGCGAGGGCGTAGTGGCCGCGGCAGACGGGTGCGTAGAGGGCCTTCTTCTGAGCGCGCAGGACGAGATCGGAGACGAAGCGCTCCTCGGGCTTGCCCTCGGCCTGGTCGAGGATCGCCTGGAAGACCGCAGGGCTGACGAGGTCGTCGTCCAGGGGAATGTCGTAGCCGAGCGGCTCGAGGACGGCCCTGAGGTCGCCGAGCTTGCGCTCGTCGGGCTTGTCGTGAACGCGGTACATCGCCGGGGTCGGAATGAAGACGAGGTGCCGGGCGACGGCCTCGTTGGCCGCGAGCATGAACTCCTCGATGAGCCGGTGCGCCTCGTTGCGGACCGCCTTGACGATCGCGACGACGTCGCCGGTCTCTCCCAGGACGAGGTCGGCGTCGGGGAGGTCGAAGTCGAGCGAGCCCCTGCCCCTGCGCATCCAGCGGAGGGCGAACGCGGCCTTGCGGGCCACGAGGAGCATGGGACGCACATCGGCCGGGACCTTCTCCTCGCCGGGCTCGTCGCCCTGGAAGAACGCCGCGACGTCGGTGTAGGTGAGGCGCGCCTTCGAGTGGATGACGCTCCGGTAGAACTCGGCGGTGATGGTCTCGCCCTTCGCGTCGAGCGTGAGCTGGGCCGTTACGGTCCGCTTCTCCTCGCGGGGGCGCAGGGAGCAGAGGTCGTTGGAGAGGCGTTCGGGAAGCATCGGGACGGCGCGGTCGGGGAAGTAGACCGAGGTGCCCCGCTCGAAGGCCTCGGCGTCGAGGGCCGAGCCGGGGGTGACGTAGTGCGAGACGTCGGCGATGTGGATGCCGAGGCGGAAGCCGCCGCCGGGGAGCTCTTCGGCCGAGATCGCGTCGTCGAAGTCGCGGGCGGTCTCGCCGTCGATGGTGACGATGCAGTCGCGCGTCAGGTCGCGCCGGGTGCGCCACTCGCCGTCCTGGATCGCGGCCACGGCGCGCTCCGACTCCTCGACGGACTCCCTCGTGAACGTCCGGGGAATGCCCCACTTTCGCGCGACGACCTCGACGTCGATGCCCGCGTCGCCGGGAAAGCCGATGAGCTCGATGACCTCGGCCTGGGCGAGGCGGTGCTCGTCGGGCCAGGCGGTGATGCGGGCGTCGACGTAGATGCCGTCGGGGGCTTCCATGTCCTTGCCGGCGGGGACGCGCAGGAGGGCGTCGATCTTCGTGTCGTAGGGGACGATGACGGTGCCGTCGGGGCCGCGGGCGATCCGTCCGACGACGGTCTCGCGCCGCCGCACGAGGACCTTCGTGACCGTGCCGGTCTCGGTCGGGCCGCGGAAGCCGCGCCGCGGCTTCGCCTTCTCGACGAGCACGAGGACGAAGTCGCCGTCGAGGGCCGAGCCGGCCCCGCCCCGCACGATGGGGAGGTCCGGGACGCCCCGCTCGCCCGAGAGGAGCCACGCCCTCCCCTCGCCTCTGATGGCGATACGGCCGGCCACGAGGTTCGTGTACTGGATGAGTGAGAGCTTCTCGCCCCGGGTGCGGACGACGAGGCCCTTGCGCTCGAGGGCTTCGACCTCGGCATGGAGGGCGTCGAGGGCGGCCTCGTCGGGAGAGGGACCGAGGAGCTCCTTCGCGACCTCGCGGAAGGAGAGGATGCGCCGTCCGCGCGGCGAGAGGGCCGCGAGGACGCGGCTTTCGGGGAGATCGGGGGTCACAGGGGTCACGGTGTCCTTTCGGGGCGCCCCGCCGAGGCAGGCCTCCACCGCGCGAGGCGGGGAGGAGTGGTGCGAAAGGGGGGACTCGAACCCCCACGGCTTGTTAAGAGCCACAAGGTCCTGAGCCTTGCGCGTCTACCAGTTCCGCCACTTTCGCACGAGCGGGGAGCGGGAGGATACGACGCGAGGGGGATGGCGTCAAACAACGGAAGACCTCCGGAACGCCGGGCAGGCGCGTCCCGCTCGCTCACCCCGCCAGGTACGCCAGCGCGGCCTGGTCGTCGGGGAAGATGCGGATGAGGGTGTCGAGGCGCGTCAGCTTGAGGAGCGCCACGACCCGGTCCCTGGGCCTGACGATCGCCATCCGGCGGTCCCGCTCCTCGAAGCGCTGCAGGTAGCCGATGAGCTCGCCGAGGCCAGTCGAGTCCAGGGTGTCGATCTTCTCGAAGTCGAGCAGGACCGGACCCTCGTCTTCCTCGAGGACCTTCTCGAGGAACTCGGAAAACTGGCGCGCGCTCTCGCCCAGCTTGACGACCCCCTGGATCCTGAGGATCGTCGCGCCGTCGCGCCGCTCGCGGATGATGATCACTTTCCGCCCCCGGCCGCCCGCTCGCGAGCGGAGACGAACCGCCCGATCCGGTCGCGGTCGCGCGCGGAGAGCTCGAGAAAACGGAGCCCGAAGACGGGACGGAACGACGAGGCCTCGTAGGCCCGCCGGGCAACCTGGCCGCGGCTCCTGACGGAGTCGGGGTCTTCGGGGAGGAAGAACTCCACGTCGACCACCCGGCCGACGTTCAGCTCGCCGTCCACCTCGGCCAGGAGACCGTTCACGGAGACGTTGAGCGTCTTGCCGTGGACGGTCGCGCCCTCCACCCGGAGCTCGTGGACCCGGAGAATCGTGTTCACCTCGCGGCGCGTGGCGACCTCGGTGAGGCGTCGGACCTTGTCGAGGAGCTCGCCGTCGGGAAAAGGGGCGAGAAGGAAGTCGTTGATTCCGGCTACGAGGCACTCCTCGAGGTGCGTCGAGCCGGACGGAACGACGACCATGATCGAGGTGGCCCGCCATCGCGGGACGGAGCGCAGGTGCTGGGCTGCCCGCACGCCTCCCTCCGGACCGAAGCCCTCGTCGAGGACGACGAGGTCTGCCGCCGGCGAAGCCGGAAGCGCGTCGAGACCTTCGAGGGTCCCGACCGGGGTGACGAGGTAGTCGGCCCGGGCGAGGATCTCCTCGCCACGGGCGAGCAGCCCGTCGCGGGGACCCGCGAGGACGACGTGGCGGGGAACGGGGGCGGCCGTCACGCCGCGACGCCCTTCCGGACCGTGACGGCCCCGGTGCAGACGCGCCGGCCCTCAGAATCAGTCACGGTTCCCTCGAACCTGACGATCGGTCCGAGGACCCCGACGATGCGCACGTCGACGTTCAGCAGGTCGCCGCTCTCGGGCGTCCGGTCGAACGTGAACTCGGAGACTCCGGCGAGGAAGCCGCTCCGGCCGATGCCGGGGTCGCCCCCTTCGAGGAGGAGCGCCGACTGGGCGACGACCTCGACGAGGGTGAGCGGCGGGAGAAACCCGTCCGCGTCCGTCCGCCTTCCGTTCCCGGTGACGAGCGCACGGACGCGCCCCTCCGCCGGCCCGCGCCTCTCGACCGTTCGCTCGACGAAGCGGAAGGGGTAGACGTGGGGGAGGTCCTCCTTGTCAGGGTTCACGCAGCCTTCGACTCGACGAACTCGCAGAGGGCGTTCACGGAAGCGAAGGCCTTGACCCCCACCTCCTCGTCCTGGACCTTGATGCCGAATTCCTTCTCGATGCCGAGGACGAGCTCCAGCGCGTCGATCGAGTCGAGCCCGAGCCCGCTGGGGTCGTCTCCGAAGAGGGGTGCGTCGTCCTGGATGGACCCGGGTTCGATCTCCAGCTTCAGCTGCCGGACGATCAGCGCCTTGACGCGCCCTTTCATCTCTTCAACCTGCTCCATTCCGCCTCCTTCCGGGCGATCTGCCGGAGTATACGGGGCGGCGGGACCCACCGGACGAGGCGCCCGTCAGCCGACGAACCCGCCGTCGACGCGGATCGTCTGCCCGGTGAGGTAGGCCGCCCCGTCCCCGCAGAGGAACGAGACGAGGGGCGCGATGTCGGCAGGAACACCGAACCGGCGGAGGGGGATCCGCTTCGTGAAGTCCTCCCGGGCCTCCGCGTTCAGGAACGAGATCATCTCGGTGTCGACGAACCCCGGCGCGACGCAGTTCACGGTGACCCCGTAGGGGCCCACCTCGGCCGCGAGCGACTTCGTGAAGGAGACGAGCGCCCCCTTGGCAGCGGCGTAGTTCGTCTGGCCGGCCGAGCCCATGAGGGCCGCCAGGGACGAGATGTTCACGACGCGTCCCCAGCGGCGCCGGAGCATCCCGCGGACGACGGCCTTCGTCGCCCGGAAGCTGCCGCCGAGGGACGTGTCGATCACCTCGTCCCAGCTGGCCTCGGGCATCAGCGCGAAGAGCCCGTTCTTCAGGACCGCCGCGTTGTTCACGAGGACGTCCACCCCGCCACGCTCGGCGTCCAGCCGGTCGGCGACGGCGGTGAGCTCTTCCCGGGAGGTGGCGTCGGCCTTCGCGGCCTCGCCGCTCCCGCCGGCCCCGGCGATCCGGCGGACCGTCTCGGCGGCTCCGGACTCGTCGGACCGGTAGGTCACGAGAACGTGGAGCCCGTCCGCGGCGAGCCTCTCGGCAATGGCCTGGCCGATGCCTCTCGACCCGCCCGTCACCCAGGCAACCCTCTGTCGGTCACTCACGTCGTCTCCTCCCGGGCCACAGCCACCGCGTCCTTCCGTTCCGACGGCGCGCCGAGATCGGATGCGAAGCGGGCGATGCCGACCGGGTCTTCGAGGACATCGGCTTTCGAGCGGCGCAGGGTCCAGCGGTGCATCTTCGAGAGGACGTCGCCGGGGCCGATCTCCGCGAAGCGGACCTCACCTGCCGCCGCCATCGCCGTCAGGACGTCGGACCAGCGGGAGGGGCGGGAGATCTGCTTCCCGAGGACCCGCCGGGCTTCTTCCTCGCTCCGTACCTCGCCGCCGACCATCGGGGCATAGAGGGCGGCGCGCCCCGGCCACGTCATTCTCACGCGGCGGGCGACGAACTCGGAGAGGCCGTCGGTCACGGGCTCCAGCACGGGCGAGTGCATGGGCCAGCCGAGCGGCAGCGCCTCGGCCCTGAGAGCCCGGGGCGAAAGGTGGTCGAGTGCCCTGAGGACCGTCTCCCGGCGTCCCGTGAGGACGACCTGCTGCGCCGCGTTGACGTTGCCGATGGCCACCTCGCGCGGGTCGGAGGTGAGTCGGGCGAGATCGGCGGCGACCTCGACCTCCGGCAGCCCGATCACGAAGCCCATCGCCCCGGCAGGAGCCCGTTCGCCCAGGAGCCGTTCGGCCTCGAGGAGGACGTCGAGCGCCGTCCGGCGGTCGAGCACACCGGCCCCGACGAACGCGGCGTAGGTTCCGAGGCTGTAGCCCGCGCAGGCCGCCGGCTCGAGACCATGCTCCTTGCCGAGGACGTCGAGGACGGCGACGGAGACGGCGAAGACGCCGACCTGGGCGGGAAGGTCGTCGTGGAGGTCCGATCGTCCCTCGCCGAAGTAGACCTGCCGAACGTCCACCCCGGCCCGTTCGGCAATCTCCTCGAACCAGCAGTCGACGTAAGGGTAGGCAGCAGCCAGCGCTTCGCCCATCCCGGCCTTCTCGGAGAGCTGGCCCGGCAGAAGGGCCGCGAACCTCACGCCGCCACCTCTCCCGGCAGGAGCCCGGCCGGGAAGGCCTCCGCCAGGGAGTGTGCCCGGTGCCGCGAGAGAAGGCGCGTTAGGCGTGGCACGACGCGGTCGCGCCCGCCGAAGTGGACGAGCCGGGCGACGGGCGACAGGTCCATCGGAGGGTGCTCTTCGTCGACCTCCCACGGGTGCAGGTAGAAGACGGGGCTCTCTCTCGAGGCGAGGGCCGCTTCGACCGCCGCTCCGACGCGGGACTCGCGCGACAGGCGCGACGTCCAGCCACCACCGAGCATCGCGGGACGGCCGAAGAAGGTCCCGACCAGGGGCGGCACCTCGAGGAGGTCGCCCGACGGGGTCGAAAGGACCGTGGGGCGGCGGGGGTTGCCGGGATCCCCGATCGGAGGCACCGCGAGGAGGGAGGAGTCGATCCGGAACCCCTCCTCGACGAGGGTCGGCAGGTGGGGACTCGAGGTCGTTCTCAGCGACCACTCCGGGGCCCGGTAGGCCGTCACCGGGGCGCCGCAGGCGTCCTCGAGTGCGGCGCGGGCGGACCGGACGTCGGCGCGGAACTCCTGCGTCGTCATGGTGTAGGCCCGGCGGTGGAGGTCGCCGTGACAGCCGATCTCGTGCCCGGCCTCCGCGATCCGCCGGACGAAGCCGGGGTTCCGGCGGGCGATCCAGCCGAGAACGAAGAACGTGGCGTGAGAGGCGGTGTGGTCGAGCAGCTCGAGGATCCGCTCCGTCGAAGGGACGACGCGGGACGGGAACGAGCCCCACCGATCGGGGACGTCGTAGGTGGGGTGGCCGCAGACGTGGAACCACTCTTCGACGTCGACGGTCAGGACGAGGTGCGCTCCGGGCATGCCGCCGGATTATGACTCGTCGGAATCGAGCGTCTTGAAGTGGACAGAGAGCCAGGCGGTGACCCACGTGTCGCGGAACGGCCGGTAGTGGCGGGGACCCCCGTTGTATATCGACCGGATCGGAACGACCTCGAATCTCCGGAGCCGCCGCGAAGCCCGGATGAGCATCTCGTTCTCGATGGCGTACCGGTTCGCGGTGAGGCGGAACTGGCGGAGGAGGTCCGTCGAGAGGACGCGGAATCCCGACTGTCCGTCCTCGACGGGCAGCCCGGTCATGCGGGAGAGGACCTTGTCTCCCATCTCGTTCGCCCGGCGGTTTTTCGCCGGCATGCCGTCGGGATTGGCCAGGCGCGAGCCGATGACGAAGTCGGCCCCCCTCCGGGCGGCGTCGAGGAGGGCCGGCAGGTCGTCGGGGTCGTGCTGGCCGTCGCCGTCGACGAATGCGACGTGGGTCCAGTCCTCCGCGAGGAGGTGGGCGAGTCCGTCCCGAAGGGCCCTCCCCTTACCACCGTTCGTCTCGCGGCGCAGAACTTTCGCGCCGGCCTCCCGGGCGACCTCGGAGGTGCGGTCTTCGCTCCCGTCGTCGACAACGAGCACCTCGGGGACGTGTCCGAAGAGCCCCTTTACCACGTCACCGACCCACGTTTCACACTGAAACGCGGCGACGAGGGCGGCGGGCCGAAAGATGCTTTCCGTAGTTGACGTGCCCCGCAACTTTGTGAAAATTAGCACGAGCGCCTCATGGGCACACCTTCCGCCTTCCTCCCCATCCTCCTCATGCTCACCGCGGCCGCGATCATCGGGGCCGCTTTGCTGTTCCTGAACGGGGTGATGGGCCGAAAGGTCCGGACCCTCCGCAAGCTCGGCCCCTACGAGAGCGGCCTGCCGCTCCTCGACGAGAGCCGAAAGCGGATATCCGTAAAGTTCTTCATCGTCGCGATGGTCTTCATCCTCTTCGACGTGGAGACGGGCTTCCTCTGGCCATGGGCCACCGTCCTCGACGAGGGCGGCTGGGTGGTCTTCTGGCCGATGATGGTCTTCCTCGCCGTCCTGGCCCTCGCGGACGCGTACCTCTGGAAGAAGGGAGCGTTCGACTGGGAATGAGCGGCGGCGCGAACACACCCGTGGAGACCCTCCCCGGACAGCCCCCCGTCGGCGAGCACGGCGCGCTCTCCTGCGGCAGGGAGCTCTCCTTCTCCCCCGGGGCCGAAGCCCGGTTTCAGAAGCTCCTGACCCGCTACCCGACGAAGCAGGCTGCCCTCCTCCCGACGCTCTGGATCGCCCAGGACGAGTGGGGCTGGATCTCGCGGGAGGCGGTCGATTACGTCGCCGCCCGCCTCGGGCTCTCCTCCGCGTTCGTCTGGGGCGTCGTGACCTTCTACACGATGTACAACCGGGCCCCGGTCGGGAAACACCTGATCCAGGTCTGCACCTCGATCTCCTGCCACTTGAACGGCGCTGAGGAGGTCTTCCACGCCTGCCGCAGGAAGCTCGGCGACCTGAAGCCGGGCCAGACCTCGGCCGACGGGAAATTCACGGTCGTCGAGGTGGAGTGCCTCGCCCAGTGCGACAAGGCGCCCGCCGTGATGGTGAACGGCGACGACCACGCAAGCATCACGCTCGAAAACCTCGACGCCTTCCTCTCCGAGCTGAAATGAGCGATTTCCAGCCCGTCCTCTCCGCCCGCCTCGGGAAGAAGAATTCCTGCGCCCTCGCGACCTACGTCGCCGACGGGGGCTACGCCTCGTGGAAGAAGGTCCTCGCCGGCTCGAAGACGGGCGAGTGGACCCCGGCGAAGGTGACCGACCTGGTCAAGGCCTCGGGACTGAGGGGCCGGGGCGGCGCCGGGTTTCCGACCGGGATGAAGTGGACCTTCGTCCCGTCGAGGGAGAAGAGGGGCGAAAAGCCCGTCTACCTCCTCTGCAACGCCGACGAGTCCGAGCCCGGGACGTTCAAGGACCGGATCCTCATCGAGAAGGACCCCCACCAGATCCTCGAGGGAATGATGCTCGCGAGCTTCGCCCTCGACGTGAAGCACGCCTACATCTACATCCGCGGCGAGATGGTCCACGGCGCCGAGACCCTGAACGCCGCCATCGACGAGGCCTACGCCGCCGGGCTCCTCGGGACGAACGTCCTCGGGAGCGGCCTCGACCTCGACATCACGGTCCACCGCGGCGCCGGGGCCTACATCTGCGGCGAGGAGACGGCGCTCATCGAGAGCCTCGAGGGCAAGCGCGGCCACCCGCGCATCAAGCCCCCCTTCCCCGCCGTCTCGGGCGTCTGGGACGCCCCGACCGTCGTCAACAACGTCGAGACGCTGTGCTGCGTCAAGCACATCCTCGACCGCGGGGCCGACTGGTTCAAGGGGATCGGCCGCAACGAGCGCAATACCGGTCCGAAGCTCTACTGCGTCTCGGGCCACGTCGAAAAGCCGGGCGTCTACGAGGCGCCCATGGGGATCCCCTTCAGGGACCTCCTCGCGATGTGCGGCGGGATGAAGGGCGGGCGGAAGGTGAAGGCCGTCATTCCGGGAGGCTCCTCGGCCCCGATGCTGACGGGTGACGAAATGATGGACGTTCCGCTCGACTTCGACGGTGTCGCCGCCGCGAAGTCGATGCTCGGCTCGGCCGCCATCATCGTCATGGACGAGACCACGGACATTCCGAAAGCGGTCACGAACATCGCGAAGTTCTACGCCCACGAGTCGTGCGGGCAGTGCACGCCGTGCCGCGAGGGGACTCCCTGGCTCCACAAGATGCTCAAGCGGATCGTCAACGGTCAGGGGAAGAAGGCCGACGTCGAGATGCTCCTCCAGGTGGCCGGGCAGATGGGGAACGGCATGACGATCTGCGTCTTCGCCGACGCGGCGATCGCGCCCGTACTCTCCGCCATCCCGAAGTTCCGCGAGGAGTTCGAGGCATACGTCTCGAAGTCCGCGACTCCCGGGTTCGATCAGCCAGCCGCGGCCGGGATCACCTCGAAGGTGGCCGAGCGGACGGCGGAAGGGATGCACTCCTGATGGCGAAGGTCACCGTCGACGGACGGACCGTCGAGGTCCCCGGCACCGCCAACGTCCTCGAGGCGTGCCGGGCGGCCGGGGTCGACGTTCCCCACTTCTGCTACCACCCGCGCCTCTCCATCGTCGGCCAGTGCCGGATGTGCATGGTCGAGATCGAGGGGGTCCCCAAGATCCAGGCCTCCTGCACCGTCCCCGTCCGCGACGGCATGGTCGTCCTCGCGAGCTCGGAGAAGGCGCTCGCCGCCCGTAACGCGACGATGGAGTTCCTCCTCATCAACCATCCGCTCGACTGCCCCATCTGCGACCAGGCGGGCGAGTGCAAGCTGCAGGACAACGCCGTGGCCGCCGGCCTTCCCGTCTCGCGAACGGTCGAGCCCCGCCGGCAGTTCCCGGGCTACGACCGGACGAGCATCGGCCCCCACGTCATCGCCGACATGACGCGCTGCATCCAGTGCACGCGCTGCATCCGGTTCTGCAGCGAGATCGCCGGGACCGGCGAGCTGACCTTCATCGAGCGGGGCGGCCACACGATCGTCTGGACGCACGAGGGGAAGGAGCTCGACAACGCCTGGTCCGGCTGCGCCGCGGACGTCTGTCCGGTGGGCGCCCTCACGACGAAGGAGTTCCGCTTCCGGAAGCGGGTCTGGTGGCTCGACAAGGCGAAGTCGGTCTGCGACGGCTGCGAGATCGGCTGCAACATCTCCATCGAGCACCGTGACCGGGCCGTCTACCGGTTCCTCCCCCGCGTGAACCTCGCCGTGAACGACTTCTGGATGTGCGACCACGGCCGCTTCCGCGCCGAGGAGCTGAACGGGAACGACTTCACCCGGCCGGTCCTCAGGAAAGCCGGAACGGCCCGCGAGACGCACTGGGGCGAGGCGCTCGACGCGGTGAAGGCCGCCGTCGATGCCGCCGTCGCGAAGGACCCCGCCTCGGTCCTCGTCCTCGGCTCGGCCCGCCTGTCCACGGAAGAAAGCTGGCTCCTCGCGCAGCTCTTCAAGGGGACCGTAGGTGCCCCCCAGGTCGAGTTCCACGCCGACCTCGGACCCGAGCGAAGGATCAAGAATCCATCCGTTCCCGGCGGCTGGCTCGTCGGGAAGGAGGCCGCGCCGAACTCCCGCGGCGCCGAGGCCGCGGGCGTGGCCCGCGCCGGGAAGGGCTCGGCCCTCGCCCGCCTCCTCGACGGGTCCTACACGCCGGAGGTCCTCTACATCGCCGACGCCGAGTTCACGTCGCGCGCCTCCGACCCGGCCTTCATCCTCGCGCTCTGCCGGGCGAAGACGCTCGTCGTCCACGGGAGACGGACGAATCTCCTCACCGATGCCGCCGACGTCCTCCTGCCCGTCGCGAGCCTGGCCGGCAAGGAAGGGACGTTCGTGAACGTCCTGGGGCTCGTGCAGAGGTTCCAGCTCGCCATCGTCCCGCCGCCGATCGTGAGGACGGACCTCGAGGTACTCCTCCACCTCGGGAAACGGTGGGGCGTCTTCGACACGCAGTGGACGGCGAAGTCCGTCTTCGAGCTGATGAAGGGCACCGTGCCGGGCTACGCCGGGCTCGGGTGGGATTCGGCGGCCGTCGCCGGGAACGAACCGACGGTCTCCCCGACCTCGGCCTACGACGTCCTGCTCGAGAGGCGCCTCTCGAACCCCGCCGAGATCCTCGCGGCTGCCGTGGCCGAAGTGGCCGGAGGAGAGAAGTGAGCGACGCCACGTTTGCCATCGTCGCGGCGATCGCGAAGATCCTCCTCGTCTGGGCCATCGCCCTGGCGGCCCTCCTCCCGAACCTCGTCTGGGCCGAACGGCGTGGCGCCGGGATGATCCAGGACCGTCCCGGCCCGAACCGGGTCGGACCCTTCGGCCTCTTCCAGGCCGTCGCGGACGTGATCAAGCTCTTCATGAAGGAAGACGTCACGCCGCTCTACGTCGACAGGCTCCTCTACAACCTGGCGCCCTGGATCACCATGATGCCAGCCCTCGTGACGTTCGCCGTCATCCCGTTCGGATCGACATTCCCCGTAACGCTGGGCGGGGTGACGCGCGACGTGCCGCTCATCATCGCCGACGTCAACATCGGGATCCTCTACATCTTCGCGTTCGCCTCGCTCGGCATCTACGGCATCGTCCTGGCCGGCTGGTCGTCCAACAACAAGTACTCGATGATGGGGGGCCTGCGCGCCTCGGCGCAGATCATCAGCTACGAGCTCTCGATGGGCTTCGCAGCCGCCGCAACGTTCCTGGTCGCCGGCTCCCTCCGCCTCCCCGCCGTCGTGGAGTGGCAGCAGGCGCACGTCTGGAACGTCGTGCCCCAGTTCGTCGGGTTCCTGATCTTCCTGATCGCGGTCTTCGCCGAGACGAACCGGCTGCCGTTCGACCTCGCCGAGGCGGAAGCCGAGCTGGTCGCGGGCTTCCACACGGAGTACTCGGCCTTCAAGTTCGGCATGTTCTTCATGGGCGAGTACGCGAACATCATCGCCGCCTCGGGCCTCGTGGTGACGCTCTACTTCGGCGGGTGGTCGCTTCCCGGAATCGCGTTCACCGGGGTCTGGGGAGCCATCGCCTCGATCGCCGTCTTCTTCGCGAAGACGCTCGTGTTCATCGCCCTGTTCATCTGGGTCCGCTGGACGCTCCCCCGCTTCCGGTACGACCAGCTGATGGACCTGGGCTGGAAGGTCCTCCTCCCTCTCTCCTTCTTCCACCTGATCGTCGTGGCGGCGTTCGTCGCCGCGAAATGAGGGACTGAAGCCGATGTCGCTCGAGCTCGTCGTCTTCGCGATCGCCTCGGGGCTCGCGATCGCCTCCGCCCTCGCGATGGTCGTCGTGAAGACGCCCGTGAGGAGCGTCCTCTCGCTCGTCCTGACCTTCTTCGCGCTCGCGGTCCTCTCGGTCCTCCTGGCCGCGCCGTTCATCGCCGCGCTCCAGGTGATCGTCTACGCCGGCGCCATCCTCGTCCTCTTCCTCTTCGTCGTCATGCTCCTGAACCTCACGCAGGAGGCGGAGGGGCACGACGAGAGGCCGATCCAGAGGGTCCTCGGGCTCATCGCGGTCGTCGCCATCGGCGGCCTCCTCCTCGGCGTGACGCTGAAGGCCGGGGCGCCGCCGGTTCCGCCGGCCGGAGGCCCGATCGGCGTCGCGACGGACGAGATTCCGATCCTCGGCAGGCTCCTCTTCTCCGACTACCTGCTCGCCTTCGAGGCTCTTTCCGTTCTGCTCCTGCTCGCGGCCGTCGGCGCGCTCATCCTCTCCAAGCGGAGGTTCGACTGAGATGGAGGGCGCCGCGATGAACGCCGTCGTCCCGATGGCCGTCCCCCTGAACGCCTACCTGGCGGTCGGGACGATCCTCTTCGTCATCGGGCTCGCCGGGACGCTCCTGAAGAGGAACACGCTCTCGATGTTTCTCTCCATCGAGCTGATGATGAACGCCGTCAACCTCCTCTTCCTCGCCTACGCCCGGATGCGAGGTGACGCTTCCGGCCAGATGGTCGTCTTCTTCGTCATCGCCATCGCCGCCGCGGAGGCGGCCGTCGGCCTCGCGATCTTCGTCGCCCTCTTCCGCGCAAAGCGGACGATCGACGTCGACCGGCTCAGCTCGCTGAAGTGGTGAGGGACACGACGCCATGACGCTCCCCCTCTGGCTCATCCCCGCCCTCCCGCTCGCGGGGTTCCTCCTGAACGGCCTCGTCGCCCTCCTCTGCGGGTGGCGCCGGGCCGCGAAGACCACCGCCGGGTGGCGCGCCGCCCACCCGGACGACCATGGACACGACGGGCACGGGAGCGACGCCCACGCCGACGCGCACGGCCACGACGACCACGCCCACGGGGACCACGGTCACGGGCACGGTCCCGCCGGGCCGTTCCTCCCCTACTGGCAGCGCCTGTTCCACGGCGTCGTCGGGGTCCTCGCGGTCGGCCTCGCCACGGTCGTCGCGTTCGCGAACCTCGTCCCCTACGTCGCCGGCTCCCTCGCCACGGAAGGGGGCCTGGCCCCCGTGATCCAGACCGCCTGGCGCTGGATGGCGGCCGGGCACGTCACGATCGACGTCGCGTTCCGGCTCGACGCCCTGTCGGCCATGATGCTGTCGTTCGTCACGTTCGTCGGGACGCTCATCCACGTCTACAGCGTCGGCTACCTGCAGGACGAGGAGGGGTACGGCCGCTACTTCGCCTACCTGAACCTCTTCATGTTCGCGATGCTGACGCTGGTCCTGGCCAACAGCCTGCCGGTGCTCTTCATCGGCTGGGAGGGCGTGGGGCTCTGCTCCTACCTCCTGATCGGCTACTACTACGACAAGGACTTCGCCCACCAGGCCGGCAAGAAGGCGTTCGTCACGAACCGGATCGGCGACTTCGGGATGGTCCTCGGGATCTTCGGAATCCTCGCCCTCTTCGGGACGATGGACTTCTCCTTCGTCGACCTCGCCAAGCAGGGGGCGATGAACGGCAACGCGTCGATCAGCGTCTACGCCGTCTGCCTCCTCCTCTTCCTCGGCGCAGTCGGCAAGAGCGCCCAGGTGCCGCTCTACGTATGGCTTCCGGATGCCATGGCCGGCCCGACGCCGGTGTCGGCCCTCATCCACGCCGCCACGATGGTCACGGCCGGCGTCTATCTCGTCGCCCGCTGCTCGGCCGTCTTCGTCCTCGCCCCGGACGCGATGACGCTCGTCGCCTGGATCGGTGCCCTCACCGCGATCCTCGCCGCCACGATCGGCCTCGCCCAGAACGACATCAAGAAGGTCCTCGCCTACTCCACCGTCTCGCAGCTCGGCTACATGTTCCTGGCGTGCGGCGTCGGCGCGTTCGGCGCGGGAATGTTCCACGTCTTCACCCACGCCTTCTTCAAGGCCTGCCTCTTCCTCGGCTCGGGCTCCGTCATCATGGCGATGCACCACGAGCAGGACATGAGGGCGATGGGAGGCCTGAGGCGAAGGATCCCGTGGACTTTCTGGACGATGGTGCTCGCAACGGTCGCCATCGCCGGGATCCCGCCGCTGGCCGGCTTCTTCTCGAAGGACCAGATCCTCGGCGCGGCGTTCGGCGCGGGGCACCCGGTTCTCTTCGCGGTCGGCCTGTTCACCGCCGGCATGACGGCCTTCTACATGTTCCGCCTTGCGCGGATGACGTTCTTCGGCGAGTTCCGGGGGCCGAAGGGGACCGAGGCGCACGTCCACGAGTCGCCGGCCACGATGACCGTCCCGCTCGTCGTCCTGGCGTTCTTCTCGGTCGTCGCCGGCTTCCTCGGGGTCCCCGAGGCGCTCTGGGGGAAGAACCGGTTCATCGAGTTCCTCGCCCCCTCGCTCGCCGTGGCACACCCGCACCATGTCACCCACCTGACCGAATGGATCCTGATGGGCCTTTCGGTCGCCGTCGCGGCGGGAGGCATCGTCCTCGCCTGGCGCTGGTACGGCCAGCGCGGCGCGACCGCCGAGGTCCCGAGCGTCGCGGCGAACGCCTTCTACCTGAGGATCGGAGTCCTCGGCCGGCTCGTCGAGAACAGGTGGTACGTCGACGAGGGGATCGAGGCCGGCGTCCTCGCCCCGTTCCGGAAGATCGGAACTCTCCTCTGGCGCGGCTTCGACTCGCTCGTCATCGACGGGATCGTCAACGCTGCCGCCTTCCTCGTCGAGCTGACGGGCGACCTCTTCCGTTTCTTCACGACCGGCAACGTCCGTAATTACGCGCTGAGCTTCACGCTCGGCGTCCTCGCCCTGGCGCTCTACGTCTTCCTGCGGTAGGAGAGCATGCTCGACTCCAGCACCTCCATCCAGTGGCTCGGGGCCGACATCCTGACGACGCTGGTCTTCCTGCCGTCGCTCGGGGCGCTGGTCCTCCTCTTCCTTTCGAACGAGGCGAAGAACGCGATCCGGGCCGTCGGGCTCCTGGCGAGCGGCGCGACGTTCGCCGTCTCGGTCGCCGTGCTCCAGAAGTTCAACCCGGCGATCGCCGGGCTGGAGGCCTTCCGGCCCCTCCTCGTCGACCGTCCGTGGATACCGCGCTTCGGAGTCCGCTACCTGATGGGAGTCGACGGGCTCTCGCTCGTCCTCGTCGTCCTCACGACGCTCCTGACGTTTCTCGTCCTCGTGTTCTCCTTCGGACAGTCGATCCCGAAGCTGCGCGGGTACGTGGCCGCGTTCCTCATCCTGGAAACGGGCATGATCGGGAGCCTCGTCGCACTCGACGCGATCCTCTTCTACGTCTTCTGGGAAGTGATGCTCGTCCCGATGTACTTCATCATCGGGATCTGGGGCGGCAAGCGTCGCATCTACGCGACGATGAAGTTCGTCCTCTTCACGCTCGCCGGGTCGCTCCTGATGTTCGTCGGGATCCTCTTCGCGTCGGGCGTCCACGCCCGGACGACCGGCATCCTGACGTTCTCCCTCCTCGAGTGGATCCCGGCCGCTTCCACCGGCGTCTGGGGCCTGACCGGCACGCAGGAGGCGCTTCTCTTCTGGGCCTTCGCCCTTGCCTTCCTCGTAAAGGTCCCGCTCTGGCCGCTCCACACGTGGCTCCCCGACGCGCACGTCGAGGCGCCCACGGGCGGCTCGATCATCCTCGCCGGCGTCCTCCTGAAGCTCGGGACGTACGGACTCCTGCGCTTCGCGATCCCGCTCTTCCCCGGCGCGAGCGTCCGGTACACGCCCCTCATCGCCGTCCTCGCCCTGATCGGCGTCGTCTACGGAGCCTGGGTCGCCGCGGCCCAGAAGGACATGAAGAAGCTGGTGGCCTATTCCTCGGTCAGCCACCTCGCGCTCGTCGTCCTCGGAATCTTCGCGGGGAACGTCACCGCCGTCTCCGGAGCCGTGATGCAGATGGTCGGGCACGGCCTGACGACGGGTCTCCTCTTCCTCCTCGTCGGCGTCCTCTACGAGAGGCGCCACACGCGGGAGATGGCCGACTACGGAGGCATCGCCTCGCAGGTGCCCGTCACGACGACCCTGTTCGTGATCGCCATGCTCGGGTCGGTCGGCCTGCCCGGCCTCAACGGCTTCGTCGGCGAGTTCCTGATCCTGGCCGGCGTCTTCAGGGCAAACGTCGTCTGGGCCGCGATCGCGGCGACGGGTCTGATCCTGGGCGCCATCTACCTCCTCACTCTCACCCAGAAGGTCTTCTGGGGGCCGAACAGGGTGAAAGCCAACCTCGGGCTCACCGACATCAACGCCTGGGAGTTCGCCGCGGCGTTCCCGATGATCGTCCTCGTCGTCGTCCTCGGGGTCTGGCCGCAGCCGGTCCTCGACCTCGTCCGCAACTCCGTCGAGACGGTCGTCCAGATCGCGGCCGTCCGGATGGTCCCGTGACGTCCGCCGCCGAGAGGAGCTGCTGAACGTGACCGGCTTCCTTCACGTCTCCCCCGCCGACCTCGCCACGGTCGGCCCCGAGACCTTCCTCTGCGTCCTCGGGATCGCGCTCGTCCTCCTCGACGCCTTCGCCCGGAGCATGCGTCCCGCATTTCCCTACCTCACCCTCGCAGGCGTGGCGGCAGCGAACTTCCTCGGCGGCTACGCGCCCGGGAGCGCCTTCGCGGGAGCCATCGAGGGCTCCGAGCTGACCCGGTTCGTCGATCTCCTCGCGCTCACGGCCGTCGCCCTCGCCACGCTCGGCGCCGACGCCCTCCTCTCACGCGACAAGAGGAACCAGGGCGAGTTCTACGCGCTCCTCCTCTGGTCGGCCGCAGGCCTGATGCTCATGGTCAAGGGGAACGACCTCCTCGTCGTCTTCATCGGCCTCGAGCTGATGTCGATCGCCCTCTACGTGATGGCGGCCTGGTACCGGGACGTCCCCGAGGCGACAGAAGCGGGGATGAAGTACTTCCTCATGGGCGCCTTCGCCTCCACCTTTTTCCTCTACGGTCTCGCCACGGTCTACGGGCGCCTCGGTTCCACACGCCTGACGACGCTGAAGGGCGCGCTCGCCAATGGCGAGGGCTTCTCCGACCCGATGCTGCAGATCGGGCTGCTGGCGATCCTCTCGGCCCTCGCGTTCAAGATCGCCCTGGTTCCATTCCACGCCTGGGCCCCCGACGTCTACCAGGGAATGACGACGCCCGCCGTCGCGTTCCTCTCGACGGCGCCCAAGGCCGCTGCCGTCGTCGTCGCCATCAAGGTCCTGTCGACACTCGCCCCCGCCGGCCTCGGAGAGCCCTGGCGCCCTCTCCTCTCGATCCTGGCGATCCTGTCGATCCTCTTCGGGAACATCGTCGCCCTCGCGCAGCGCGACCTGAAGCGGATGCTCGCCTACTCGGGTATCGCCCAGATGGGGTACGTCGCCATCGGGCTCGCGACCTTCGACGGGGCCGCCTTCGAGGGGATGCTCGTCTTCCTCGCGGGCTACCTCGCCACGAACGTCGCCGCGTTCCTCGCGGTGGCCGCTCTCTCGAACGGAGAGAAGGAGCCCCACCCGCTGGCCGATCTCGCCGGGATGGGACGCCAGCGCCCCTTCGCGGCCTCGGTGCTCACGCTCGCGATGCTCTCCCTCACGGGCCTGCCGCCGACGGTCGGCTTCATCGGCAAGCTCCTCGTCTTCCGTGCCGCTGTGGACGCGGGCCTGTTCACTCTCGCCCTCGTCGGCATCTTCGGGAGCCTCGTCTCTGCCGGGTACTACCTCCGGGTCGTCTACTACCTCTGGATGAAGGAGCCGAGCCGCGAGGTCGACGCTCCCCAGGAAGACGTCCTCTCCGGGGCCGCCTACATCCTCGTCACGGCGGCGATCCTCGTCCTGGGCGTCCTCCCCCGGCCGCTCCTGGACATGGCCCGAGCCGCCGTCCAGTCGCTCCCCCGCTGACCGATGCGCTTGCCGCCCATGGAGACGGGAGAGGCGCGGGAGGCTCTCCCGTGACGTCCGCGGCGTCGCGCCCGCGCCGGGAGGGGCTCTCCGAGGCCGCCACCCACCGCCTCTCGCTCCTCCTGCGCAGCCTCGGCGTCCTCGAGGCCGAGGGCGTGGAGACGATCTCCTCGCCCGGGCTCGCCCAGCGCCTCGGCGTGAACGCCGCCCAGATCCGCAAGGACCTCGCGCATCTCGGCGAGTTCGGCGTCCGCGGCGTCGGCTACGGGGTCGCCGACCTGCGGACCCGCCTCGGCGCGATCCTGGGGCTCGACCGGGTCCGGGTGGTCGTGATCGTCGGCGCGGGACACCTCGGGCAGGCCCTCGCCGACTCGAAGAACTTCAACGGGGAGTCGTTTCGCGTGGACGCTCTCTTCGACGTCGACGGGCGGAAGGTGGGCGGAAAGTCGCGGACGGGGGTCCCGATCCTCCACACCGAAACGCTGCGCGAGACCGTCGCCCGGCTGGGAGCCGAGATCGGCGTTCTCGCCGTGCCCGCCGATCATGCCGAGGACTCGGCCCGGGCGCTCACGGAGGCCGGGGTCCGCGGGATTCTGAACTTCGCCCCGGCGACCGTCGGGCCGTTCGCCGGCGCGACGGTGAAGAACGTCGACCTGACGCTCTCCCTCGAGACGCTCGCGATCCAGCTGACGCCGGCCGGCAGCTGAGTCGGGAAGTCGGGTGTGCGCCGGGGCCGGCGCCCGCCGGGAGCTTCAGGACTCGAGAGCTTCCCCCTTGGCGCGGGAGACAGCCTCCGCACACCTGGAGTCCATGGCAACCACATCGGGCAAGCGGGATAATGGCCGCGATGAAGTTTCGCCGGGATCTCGACGCCGAAGTGGCGAAGTTCTTCAAGGGGACGCCGGACGAGAGAGTGGCGCGTGCGCTCCGACTCGGCCGCCGGGGCGTCGACGTCTTCCTGGCCTCCCTGCCACCCGGCACGTCGCGCTCGGTCGCAGCCGAGATGTTGCGTGCCCGGGCGAGGACCGCCCGGCGGCCTTCCACGACCGGCGGCGCGAGCCGCGCGTGAAGCTCCTCGCCCGCGTCGTCTCCAAGCTCGAACAGATGGGCGCACCCTGCGCTCTCATTGGAGGCGTCGCCCTCGCGTTTCACGGCATCGACAGGGCGACGGAGGACATCGACCTCCTCGCCACCAAACCGTCGATCCTGAGATCCTCGCACTGGGAAGACCTGCGGGCGGAGGGGATCAGCGTCGGAGTCACGGAAGGCGACCACGACGATCCCCTTCGCGGCGTGGTCCGGATCAAATCCGTGGAGCCGATCGACGTCGTCGTGCCGCGCGGACGGTGGCATGACGACGTCCTCTCCCGACGGCTCGACCGGGTCATCCTTGGAGAGAGGATTCCCGTCGTGGACGCCGCCGATCTGATCCTGCTGAAGGTCGACGCGGGGGGGCCGATCGACCTGATCGACGTCGAGCTGCTCATCCGGCACGATCCGTCACTCCGAGCGATCGTCGAAATGCGTCTGGAACGGCTTCCGCGCCGCATCCAGCAGGCGTGGGCGGGCGTGCTTCCCGGGCTCGGACCAGCGACTCAAACGCCGGAGTGAGTCGGCAGGTCGGGCGGACGCCGGGGCCGGCGCCCGCCATGAGATTCAGGACTCGAGAGCTTCCCTCTTGGCGCGGGAGACAGCCTCCGCGCGCCGCGAGTCGTTCGGGCGGTCGTCCGAGATCTGGCCGTCGCGGATCCGGATGATCCGCTTGGCGTGCGCCGCGATGTCCTCTTCGTGCGTGACGAGGACGATCGCGTTCCCCAGCTCGTTGAGCTCGCGGAAGAGCCGCATGATGTCCTCGCCGGTCTGGGAGTCGAGGTTCCCCGTCGGCTCGTCGGCGAGGAGGATCGAGGGGTTCGTCACGAGGGCCCGCGCGATGGCGACCCGCTGCCGCTGGCCACCCGAGAGCTCGTTGGGGTTGTGGTGCGCCCTGTCCGTGAGGCCCACGTGCAGCAGGGCCTTCTCGGCCTTCTCGCGCCGTTCCTTCCGCGCCAGCCCGGCGTAGACGAGCGGGAGCTCGACCTGCTGGAGGGCGTTCGTCCGCGGCAGGAGGTTGAAGGTCTGGAAGACGAACCCGATCTCCTTGTTGCGGATACGGGCCAGCGCGTCGTCGTCGAGGTCCTGCACGAGCTGGCCGTTGAGAAGGTAAGTCCCGGCGGTCGGCGTGTCGAGGCAGCCGATGAGGTTCATCAGCGTCGACTTCCCCGAGCCCGACGGACCCATGATCGCGACGTACTCGCCGCGGGCGATGGTGAAGGTGACCCCGCGGAGGGCGCGGACCTTCTCCTCGCCCACGACGTAGGTCTTCTCGATCTCCCGCATTTCGATCAGCGTCGACACGGCGTCACCCCAGGAACGCGGCCGCAATGGCCGCCTTTCCGAGAACGTAGAGGGCCCAGAGGACGACAGGCACGGCCACGGCGCCACCGGGCGGCATCGCGGGGAGCTTCTTCATGCCCACGACGAGGAGGACGAGCGCGGCGAGGCTGAAAATGTCGATGGACGAGGCGACGGACGAGAGGAAAACGGGGGCGTCGGACGGGAGGAACGCGCCGACGTTCGACTTCAGCGCCTTCTGAAGGGAGAACTGCGTCTCGGAGGCCTCGGGAAGCGACGCCAGGATCGGGATCGCCACGAACAGGCCCACGACGTTCGGGAGGTTCGCGTGGCTCCAGACGGAGGCGACCTGCGCGAAGCGCGCCTCCGAGCCGAAGGCGCGTGCACCACCCCAGAGGACGAGCGTCACGAAGAGGAACATCAGCGCCGAGGTGGGGAGAGCCCACGCCGCGGCCTTGGCGGGGGTGCGGTCGGAACGGGCGACCATCTCGCGGATCTGCTGGTCCGACATCGACTGCCCCGTCCTGGCGGCGCGGGCTTCGAACATCTCGCGGAACGTACGCTCCATGTCGATCTTCGGTGTCGAGACGAGGACGACGACCACGATTCCGGCGAGCCAGAGGAGCAGGGGGAGCCACCAGGTGGGACGGCGGACGAGCCCCGCGAACGTGCTCGCGGGGCTCGTGAAGGTTCCGGAAAGCGCGGAGAAGGCAGAGACCCCCGGCTCCGGCTCGCCCGGTGCCGTCGGGACGGCCCCGGGTGCAATGTCGTTCACGGGCGCGAGCCCTCCTCGGCGGACTTTTCCATCGAGACCGGCAGGCCCGCCAGCTCGACGTTCTTGGTGGGCAGGAGGTCGCCGACCGCCTTGTGCCAGGACACCATCGCCTTCAGGTAGCCGGCGATCGCCAGCAGCTCGTTCGAACGCGCCGTGGTGAGGTCGTTCTGGACCTGGGCAACCGTGAACGAGGTCGTCATGCCGTTGTCGAACTTCTTCCGCTCGGCGTCGAGGTTGCGGTCGGCGAGTTCGCGCGCCTTCTTCGCCGCCGCGACCGACCGCCGGGCCGTGTCGACGTTGCGGGCAGCGGTTCTCACCTCGAGGGCGAGGTTCTGCTTGAGGAGCGCGAGGTTCGTGACGGCCAGCTCGAGGTCCGTGGCGGCGATGGCGGCGTTCGCCTTCGCGGTCCGGTTTCTCAACGGTACGGAGAAGTTCAGTCCGATGGACCAGTTCGGGTAGTCCCAGCTACCGATCTGGGAGAAGGCGTCCGAATAGCTCGAGCCTTCCTTGACGAGGTCGTTGTTGAAGCCGACGCCCGAGAGCCCGTAGGCGCCCCTGGCGTCGAGCCTCGGCTTGAGCTCGTTGCGGTTGTAGACGAGGCTGACCTTCCGCGACTCGATGTTGACGAGAGCCTGCTTGACCTCGGGCCGCACCTCGAGCGCGGACCGGATACCAGCTTCGACGTCGATCTCGATCCTCTCCTCGGCGGGCTTGTCGGTCGGGACGATGGGGCGGTTCCAGGTGGAGAGGTCCGTGACGTTGAGGAGCCGCTTCAGGCGATCCTGGGCGTCGCCGATCTGCCCCTCGGCGAGGATGATCTCCTGCTCGCGCTGGGCGATCGTCACCTCGGTCTGGACGATCTCGATCGGGGCGAGCGCGCCGACGTCGATCTTGATCTTCGTGATCCGGTTGAAGTCGTTCGCCCTGTCGAGCGCCTCCTTCTTCGAATCGAGGTTTGCGAGCGCGTAGACGAGGTCCCAGTAGGCGTTCTCGACGAGCTGGACCGCGGTCTGCACGCTCGCGACGAAATCCCACGCGGACGAGTCCTGCAGGAGCCGGCTCTGGACGACGAGACGGGTGTTCACGTCGCGACCGAATCCCCGGAGGAGGGGCTGCGTGACGGACGCCGTCAGGCCGGTCGAGAACGTCGGATTGATCTCGACGTAGCCGGGAATCGTCGTCTTCGTCGGGGAGTCGGATCGCGTTCCGCCGAAACCGAGGCTGTATTCCGTGCCGAGCTCCGTCAGCCCGCCGATTCCGAAGTCGAAGCGCTGAGACGTCGAGGCGGGGGCCTGGAAGCTGCTGGTGGTCGGCGTCTCGCGCGACGACGCGTTCACGGCCGCCGTGACGCTCGGGTCGAAGATGCCCTCGGCCGCTCCGATACCGAAGCCGGATCGCTGGTAGCTGAGGGAGGCCACGTCCAGGTCGAGGGCGTTGCGCAGCGCGAGCTCGATGGCCTGCGCCAGGGTCAGCTCGATGCGGTCTCCCTCGGGGAGGGGCTGGGCCTGTCTCTGCCCGCTCCCGATCGGAACGACCACCCGGTTGCCCGCGTCCGTCGCGAGGGCGGTACCGTTCCAGAACGGGGTGAGGGCGAGGAGCGCGGCCGCGGCCGCGCGGCGCGGGAAACGGCGCTCCCGATCGTCGATGTTCAAGGCGTCCTCCTTGCGAGGTGTATCCACGCCAATCCCTTACGGAGAAGCGGGGAAAAAGTTTCCCCCGGAGGGGGGCTCCGGGTCGTGGCAGGCGAAGCGCCGGAACGATTTCCCGGGCTCGATCTGTTCGTTCGGACTCTGCTCCCGGCAGGTGTCGCCCGCCCGCGGGCAGCGGGGATGAAACGGGCATCCGGGCGGGGGGCTGGCGGCCGAGGCGGGCTCGCCCGCGGTCCTCCGGCGGCGCGAGGCCTCCGGATCCCCCTGCCTGCCGAGTCCGGGCCGGGAGGCGAGCAGCAGGGCCGTGTAGGGGTGCCTGGGCGCGCCGAGAACCGCGTCCGTCGGTCCCTCCTCGACGATCCGGCCGAGGTACATGACCGCGGTCCGGTCGGCGAGGTGCCTCACCACGCCCAGGTCGTGCCCGATGAAAAGGTAGGCGGGCCTCGACGGGGTCGTCTCCTGCAGCTCGAGGAGGAGGTTCAGGATCTGCGCGCGGACGGAGACGTCGAGGGCGGAGACCGGCTCGTCGAGGACGACGAGCTTCGGCTCGGTGGCCAGAGCCCGGGCGATGGCGATCCTCTGCCGCTGCCCGCCGGAGAACTCGCCCGGGCGCCTCTCGGCCGCCTGCGGGGGAAGGCCGACCGCATGGAGGAGGGCGAAGACTCGCTCTCGCCGCTCGGCGAAGCTCCCGATGCGATGGATGGCGAGCGGCTCGCCGACTATGGTACCGACGTTCATCCGCGGGTTGAGCGAGCTGCCCGGGTCCTGGAAGACGACGCCGACGTCGCGGCGCGCTCGGTTGAGCTCCGAAAGGGGCATCGAAAGCCAGTCGCGGCCGTCGAACCGGACCTCCCCGCGGTCTGGCGGGATGAGGCGAAGGACGAGCCGCGCCGTCGTGCTCTTACCCGAGCCCGACTCGCCGACGAGGGCGAGCGTCTCGCCGGCGGCGAGGTCGAAGGAGACGTCGGACACGGCGCGAACCTCGCGCCGTGTCCCGCCCCAGGAGAACGCCCGCGTGGCGCGGAAGGCCTTCGCGAGACCCCGCACGGAGAGGAGGGCCCCGGCATCGATCGCCGGCGCGATACCGGTCACGGGCGACGCTCCTGGGCGAGGAAGCAGGCGACGCGACCGCCCGGGCGGACCAGGGCGGAGGGGTGCTCGCCGGCGCAGCGGCCGAAGGCGACCGGGCAGCGAGGGGCGAAGCGGCAGCCCCGGGGCCAGGCCCCCGGCTCGGGCACGGTGCCCCCGATCGCCGGGAGCCGCGCCCGGCCCGCCCCTTCCGCCCCACCGGGACGCGAGGCGAGGAGGGCCTTCGTGTAGGGGTGCTCGGGCGCCGAGAGGAGGCGCTCGACGGGCGCTTCTTCGACGATCTCGCCCGCGTACATCACGAGGGCCCGGCCGGCCACCTCCGCGACGATCCCGAGGTCGTGCGTCACGAGAAGGACCGCGAGACCGAGCTCGTCGCGAAGGCGGAGCAGGAGCTCGAGGATCTGCGCCTGGATCGTGACGTCGAGCGCCGTCGTCGGCTCGTCGGCCACGAGGAGTCGCGGCCCGCCCGCGAGGGCGAGCGCGACCATCGCGCGCTGGCGCATTCCCCCGGACATCCTGTGAGGCAGGTCGTCCATCCGCGCCTCGGGGTCCGGGAGCGCTACGCGCGAGAGCCACGCGAGCGCTTCCACGCGGGCGTCGGATCGGGAGAGCCCGCGGTGGCGACGAAGGACGTCGATCAGCTCGCTTCCGATCGTCCTGACGGGGTCGAGGGCGGCACCCGGCTCCTGGAACACGAAACCGATCCCGCCGCCTCGCAGCCGGCGAAGCTCCCGATCCGGAAGCGTGCCGACGTCGTACCCCTCGAAGACGATCTCCCCGCCGACCCGCCGGCCCGGCTCAGGCACCAGGTCGAGGAGCGAGAGGCCCGTGACCGTCTTGCCCGAGCCCGACTCGCCGACGAGCGCGACGACCTCGCCCCGCGACACGTCGAACGACACCCCGTCGACGACACGGGTGTCGCCGAAGGCGACTGCGAGGGACCGGACGGAGAGCAGCGGCGCGTCGCTCGAGGCGTCGGAGGGGGCGCTGCTCATCGGAGCGCCGATGATACCGGCGCGGTGCCCCTTTCCGTTTCCTCCCGGCCCTGCTACGGTTCCGAGCCGTATGGCCAAGCCGAAAGCCACGAGCCCGTTCCTCTCCGGACGCCGGATCGCGCCCCGCCCCGTCCGGGGGAGCGTCCGCGCCGCAGACCTGATCGACCAGACCTTCTCCGCCTACAACGCCGCCCGCCTCCGCGAGGGGTGCGGCCTCTTCTCGCAGCGGATGCTCGACCCCGACGTCACGGTCGGCGTCTCGCTGACGGGCGCACTGACTCCTGCCGGCCTCGGCCTGGCCTGCCTCATCCCGCTCATGAAGGCCGGCTTCATCGACTGGATGATCTCCACGGGCGCGAACCTCTACCACGACGTCCACCACGGACTCGGGATGCCGATCCACGAGGGGCGGCCGACGTTCGACGACATCGCCCTGCGCAACGACGGCGTCATCCGGATCTACGACATCGTCTTCCCCTACGAGGTCCTCCTCGACACCGACGCCTTCTTCCGCGAGATGCTCAAGGCGCCCGATTTCCAGCGGCCGATGTCGACGGCCGAGTTCCACTGGCTCGCGGGGCGCTTCCTCGCCGCGCGCCAGAGGAAGCTGGGGGTCCCACCCGACCAGTCGGTTCTCGCCTCCGCCTACAAGTACGACGTCCCGATCTACACGAGCTCCCCCGGCGACTCGTCGATCGGGATGAACGTCGCGCGACGCGCCCTCGAGGGGGGCGGCTTCTCCTTCGACGTCTCGGCCGACGTGAACGAGACGGCCTCCATCGTCTACGCGGCCAAGCGGTCCGGCGGGAAGAGCGCCGTCCTGATCATCGGAGGCGGTAGCCCGAAGAACTTCCTCCTGCAGACCGAGCCCCAGATCCAGGAGGTCCTCGGAATCGACGAGGCCGGCCACGACTTCTTCCTCCAGTTCACCGACGCGCGGCCCGACACGGGAGGCCTCTCGGGGGCCACGCCGTCCGAAGCGGTCTCGTGGGGAAAGATCGACCCGAGCGCCCTGCCCGACACCGTCGTCTGCTACTGCGACGCGACGATCGCGCTGCCCCTCCTGACGGCCTACGCCCTGGCGCGGCACGCACCGCGCCCCCTCAAGCGCCTCTATCGCAGGCGCGAGGAGAGCATGGGGACGCTCCGTACGGCGTTCGACGCAGCCCGGCGTGGCGAAGGGCTCAGCAAGAGGGCGCCGGCGGACTACCACGACAGGCTTCGCGAGAACGCCCCGGCGAAGAAGGCTCACGGCGGGCTGCGGACACACTCCGCCTTCGGCGGGACGAAGAAGAAGGGGAAGCCGGCGATCAGGAAGCCGCGAAGGGCTTGAGCTCTTTGAGCCGTTCGGGGACGTCGCGGTACTGGGCGTTCGACCCGAAGATCTCGAGATAGGTCCGGTAGGCGGCCTCGCGGTCCCCGACCTGCTCGTGGACCCCGGCGAGCGCGTACTGGATGCCGAGCCGGTCGTCTTCCTTGATGCCGATCGTCTCGAGCCCCTTCCGGTACCACTTCACGGCGAGCTGGGGAAGCCCCTTCTCGAGGAAGCAGAGGCCCAGCATCGCGCAGCATTCCACGGCGTGGAGAGGGTCCTTGGCGGCGAGCTGGAACTCTCCGATCGCCTCGTCCGTCAGGCCCATCTCCTTGTACGCGATGCCGAGGTTGTAGTGGGTCTCGAAGTCCTCGGGCGAGAGCTGCTGCTCGACGCCCTTCTTGAAGTCGCGGAAGATCTCCTCGAGCGAGACTTCCCGCCCTTCGCCGTCGTCCACCGACGCCACGTCGACGTCGCGACGGAGCTCCGTGTGGAGCTCGTCGGCGAAGTTGAAGAACTCCTGCTCGTCGGAGAAGAGGCCCGAATCGTCGACGGACGGGGACCCGGCCGCGATCGCCGGTGGCGTCGAGGCCGCCGACGGCGAGTCGCGCACCATGTCTTCCGTGAGGGCCTTTCCGAGCTCGGCGTCGAGAACGGAATCGAGGTCGTCGGAGAGGATGTCGTGAAGCGACGCGCGGGAGGCGTCCGCGCCGCCCCGCCCCCCCTCGAGACGCAACCGCCGGGCGGCGAGGTCGGGATCCGCGGGAAAGCGGCCCTCGAGGGACTGTAGGCGCTCGGCCGCGTCGACGACCATTCCCTGGTCGAGGCAGAAGTCGAGCTCGGACAGCTCTTCCGGAGACGGCCGGGCAGGAAGGGTGGCGGAGACGTCGAGATCGAGTGGCGGCCCCTGTGCCGCCACGGCGTCCGGTACGACGAAATGCTCGGGGGTCTCCCCGGCGAAAAGAGCCTCGGCGGATTCGACCGGCTCGAACTCTGCCCGGGCAGGCTCCGCCATCTGCTCTGAGATCTCCGGTAGCTCCTCCGGGGAGGGAGCGGGAGCGGGCGACGGGGCCGCCGACGGCTTCCGGAGCGACCGGAGGAGATCGTCGGGAAGGACCGGCTCGACGGTGGCTTGCTTCTTCGCCTTCGCTCTCGGCGCCTTCGCACCGAGGAGATCCAGCTCGACGTCCTCGGGACGGACGGTTCGGACCTTCTTCGCCGGCGGCGCCGCCGGCCCCTTCCCCATCCCGAGGACATCCTCGGCCGAGAGCTTCGCTCTTGGCTTTGTACGAGCTTCGGGAACGACGGGAGCGATGGGTTCGTCGAGCTCGACGACAGTTTCGCGCTCGAGTACGCCGCCGGCCTCCGATGTGGGCGGGAGCTCCTCGACCGCCGGTCCCGGCAGCTCCAGTCCCGATGACGCCTCCGGCGAGGACTCTTCCGCCGACGTCTCCGCGAATTCGAGAAGCGGCTCAGGCTCGGGTCCGGCCGCCACGAACTCGTCGCCGGCGCCCGCCGGTTCCACGGGCGTCACCGCCGACATGGCGGAAATCACTTCCGTCGGCGGCTCCTCCAGGGCCTGGGAGACGAGAGCCGGGATTGCAGCCGGCTCGACTGGTTCCGCGGTCCGCGCTTCGGCCTCCAGCGGAGGCTCCACCTCGACCGGCTCGTCCGAGGCAGCAACGGCAACCGTCTCTTCCGCTTCTGCTTCCTCTTCCGCGGAAGTCTCGTCTTCCTCGGTCCCGCCGAGGACGAACTCGTCCGCCAGAGGCTTGGCAATCACCGCGGAAGGCTCTTCCTGCTCCGGGGGTGCCTCCCGAAGCGGCTCCCCAAGCAGGCCCTCGAGACCCCGGATCCTGTCCTCGCGGCCGGTCGTCGCGTAGGCTTCCGCGAGGATCTCGGCCTGCTCGCGCGCTGCCGCGCGGTTTCCCTGCTCGAGACAGATCTCGAAGAGCTTCTCGCGCACCTTGAGGTTCCCGGGTGCCCTCTCGATCCAGGGCCGGAGCTGGTCCACGGCCTTCTCGAGAAGCCCGTACCTCCGGAAGACGTCGGCTTCGACGAGGGCATCGTCGAGCGCCGTGTCCCCCGAGGTGGGTCGGGGCAGCGCTCCGAAGGACTGGGGACCGGCAGCTTCCTCGTCGACGACCGGCTCCGGTTCCGGTTCCGGGAACATCGTCGAGGGCCACGCGACCGCCGGCCCCTCCAGAGACTCGAGGTTCGCGCCCGGGAACGCCTCCGACCCGGCGGCGATCGCGGGACCGAAACCCGGTGGAGGCTCGAGGGAGAGATCGAGCGCCGGGAACTCGGTCGAGATCGAGAAGCGGGCCGCCTCGGGCTGGACCTCTGCTTCGGGCTGGAGCTCCTCGATCTCCTCGTGCCGGAAGGCGGCCGGCGGGGGCTCCGTTCGCGCGGCTTCGGCCTGGCGCGCCTCATAGGCGTCGAGCGCCTCTCTCGCCGACAGGGATCCCCAGGAGGGTTCGAACTCGTCACTGTCCTCCGCGCGGCCCGCTTGCGCCACGGAGGCGAGGCCCCGTGCCGGCGTCGGCGGCGGAGCGGCGAATCCCCTTGGCGGGGTCGGCGGCGGGCTCGGTACCGGTACCTCGGCAGCGATCATCGGCCCCGGGGCCTCGGCCACCTCCGCGTCGTCGAGGTCGAACTCGAACTCGTCGAGCGACTCTTCCGGTTCAGGCGCGACGACCGGCGGCGGCGGGGCGGGTGGCGCCGGGGTCGCGGCGCGGGGTGCAGCGGCCTCGAAGCCCGAGAGAGTGACCTCCATCTTCCGCTCCACCGACGACGGCGGGACGCGCTGCGGGGCAACCGAAACGGCGCTCACCTGGGGCTCGAGCTGGGAGAGGCGGGAGCGGAACTCCGCGTTGTCCGGCTGGACGCGGGAGCAGTGACGAAGGAGATCCGCGGCCTCGGCGAGCTTTCCCTTCTTGCGATAGAGCTCCGCGAGGGCGGAACGGAAGGGCAGGGCCGTCGCCTCGTCTCCGATGGACGAGGCGACGTCTACGATCTTCTTCACCAGATCGTCGACGTCGGGAGCGGCCCGTGCGATCGGGACGAGAAGGGCGAGCGCCTTCTTCGCCTCGCCGCGCCGGACGGCGGCATCGGCAAGGGGCGCAGCTGCGGCCCACGCCAGGTCCGGCCGCCGCCCCTTGAGCTGGATCTTCACCACCGCGGCCAGGACGTCCTCGTTCTCCGGCTCCACCGCGCGGGCCTTGTCGGAGAAGCTGCGCGCCTCGGCCATGTCGTTCGCGGCGAGGGCCGCCTCGGCGTAGAGGAGGAAGAGCGGCACCGAGCGGGGGCTCGCCTCCAGCCCCTTGCGAAGCACGGCGCGCGCCTGGTCGACCGAGTTGATCGACAGGAGGAGGGGCACGAGCATGCGCAGGATCTCGACGTTGTCGGGAGCCAGCTTCAGGGCCTTCTCGTAGACCCGGATCGACTCCTCGTTCGCGCCGCGCTCCGCCAGCGACCCGGCCACGACCGCGTACTCCCGGAGCGCCTCGGGGATTCTCTTGGCCTGCGTGAAGAGGTCGGCGAGCTTGACGTGGAGCTGCAGGTTCTGCGGCTCGATGCCGACCATCTTCTGATAGATCCCGATCGTGCCGCCGAGGTTGTCCTGCTTGAAGAGGTAGTCGGCGAGAACCTGGTAGTTGCTCTTCGCCTCCATCCAGAGCTGCTGCTTGACGTAGAGCTCCGCGAGCTTCTCGTAGATGTCGAGGCGCGCCGGGTCGAGCTTGTTGATCTTCTTGTACATCGCGATGGCCCGGACGTAGAAGCCGTCCCGGGCGTAGTACTCGGCGATGCGCAGGAAGTAGGTGATCGACTCGTCGTTCCTGCCGAGCCGGACGTTCAGGTCGCCGGCCTTGTTCAGGATGTTGATGTCGTTCGGGGTCTCCTCGAGGACCTTCAGGTAGTCCCGCAGCGCGGCATCGACCTTCCCCTTCTGCAGGGACTTCTCCGCAGAAGAGATGAGGGCTTCCCGCTTGGTGGCCACGGCTGATCTTCGCCCGATTCCTCAGGCCGCCGCAACGGTCGATGCGGTTCGGCCCGAAGAAAGGACCCCCGCGAAGCTCAGGCGGTGGTCGGGCGAGGGTCCGTGGCGCCTCAGCGCGGCGAGATGGGCGGCGCTTCCGTAGCCCTTGTGCGCCGCGAATCCGTACCAGGGACGCGCGGCATCCAGCCCGCGCAGGACCGCGTCTCGCGACGTCTTCGCGAGGATCGAGGCCGCGGCGATGCACGCGACGGTCGAGTCGCCGCGAACGACGGCCTTCTGCCGCATCGGCAGGGAAGGAATCGGGTACCCGTCGACGAGGACGAAGTCGGGCGATGCTTCGAACGCCTCGAGACCGTCGAGAGCCCGGCGCATCGCCAGGAACGTGGCCGGCGCGATGCCGAGGACGTCGATCTCCGCGGCCGTGGCCGATCCGACGCCCCACGCCACCGCCGCTGTCCGGACCCGCGGCGCGAGGGCTTCGCGCACTTCTGCCGAGAGGACCTTGGAGTCGTCGAGGCCCGGGATGATCATGCCCGGCGGCAGGACCACCGCCGCCGCGAACACCGGACCGGCCAGTGCCCCCCTGCCCGCCTCGTCGACACCCGCGACGAAACGGGCTCCGCGGGTGCGCGCCTCCTGTTCGGCCTCGAGGAGGGCAGCCACCCGCGCGCGCTCCCGCACCACCGAGGAGGAGCGTCCTGCCCGGCTCTCCGCCGCCGCGGTTCGGTTCGACGATCTCGGGGAGCCCGGTCGACGGTCCATCCCTCTCCTCGTCCGGCGGACGCGGCGTGCGCGTCGTGGGGGGGCATGGCCCCCGGGAAGATCAGGCCTTCCGCTTCTCGGCGATTCGGGCGGCCTTGCCGCGAAGCTCCCTCAGGTAGTAGAGCTTGGCGCGCCGGACGATGCCGTGACGCTCCACTTCGATCTTGTCCAGAACGGGCGAGTGGACGGGGAACGTCCGCTCCACGCCGATCCCCTGGGAGATCTTGCGCACGGTAAAGGTCTCCCGGACTCCGCCGCCGCTGCGGGCGATGACGAGACCGTTGAAGACCTGAATCCGCTCCTTCTCACCCTCGCGCACCTTGACGTGCACCTTCACGGTGTCGCCGGGGGCGAATGGCGGAATGTCCGCGCGCAGGGCATGGCGTTCCGCCTCGAGCAGCTTGTCCATTTCGAGGAACCTCCGAAGACTTCTTGCTCGTCCCCTCCGGAGGGGACACCTTCCCCTCACCGGATGAACGACCAGAACGCGGATTCTACGGAGTCCGGGCCGGACGGGCAACCCGGGCGAGAAGCTGGCGGTCTTCGTCGGTGTGCGGGGCGAAACGGGACAGGAGGTCGGGCCGGTGAAGGGCCGTCTCCTCGAACTGCCTCTCCCGCCGCCAGCGCCGGATCCGGGCATGGTTCCCCGAGAGGAGCACGTCGGGGACGGGCAGACCCCGGAATTCCCTCGGCCGCGTGTAGTGAGGGTGGTCGAGGAGCCCGTCCTCGAAGCTGTCGAGGCGGACGCTTTCCGCTTCTCCGACGACGCCCGGGACGAACCGAGAGACCGCCTCGAGCAGCGCGAGCGCCGCGACCTCGCCACCGGGCAGGACGAAGTCGCCGAGCGAGACCTCTCCGTCGAAGAGGCCCCCTTCGCGGGCTCGCTCGTCCACGCCCTCGTAGCGGCCGCAGACGAGGACGAGGCGGGGAAACGCCGCGAGCTCGCGGGCGAACGCCGCGTCGAGCCGGCGGCCGCGGGGCGAAAGGTAGAGCACGTGCGGAGCCGGCGCTCCTTCCTCGGCCCGGAGGGCTTCGATGGCGGCGAAGAGCGGGGGCGCCGTGAGGACCATTCCGGGGCCGCCGCCGAACGCCTCGTCGTCGACCTTGCGGTGAGGGTCGTCGCTGAAAGGACGAAGGTCCACGACGCGGACGTCGAGCAGGCCGTCGTCGATCGCCTTTCCCACCAGCGCCTCCGCGAGCGGCGAGGCGAAGTAGCCGGGGAAGATCGTGAGGAGGTCGAACCTCATTCGTCGAGCAGGCCTGGCGGCGGGTCGAGCACCACGAGCCGCTTCTCGAGGTCGACGGAGACGACGATCGGTTCGACGAACGGGACGTCCCGTTCCCCTGATGCGGTGAGGAGCGTGAGGAGCGAGCGCCCGCCGAGCTCCTCGAGGGCCGTCACGAGCCCGAGCTCCCGCCCGGACCGGTCGACGGCCCGGCAGCCCTCCAGGTCGAAGTGGTAGACGAAACCGGCCGGGCGCGGGACCTCGCTCCCCTTCGGGACCGCGATGTCGAGACCTCTGAGCGCGTCCGCGTCCGTACGGGAGGACACGCCCTCGAACGTCATGAGAAGGCGCTCGCCGTTCGGGCGGACGGCGGAGACGACGAGCGGACGGCGTTTCCCGGCCGAATCCAGCCCGACGACCGCGAGGCCGGAGACGAACCTTTCCGGGAAATCGGAGAGGACCTCGACGCTCATCTCGCCGCGCAGGCCGTGCGGCCGCGCGAGCCGGCCGACGACGACGAGGTCCTCCGACGTCACGGGACCGCGCCCGTCAGGCCTTCGGGCGAGCCATGAGCTTCTGGACCGTCTCCGAGGCCGAAGCGCCCTTGGCGATCCAGGCCTTCGCCTTCTCGACGTTCAGATCGAGGAGAGGCGGGTTCTTCGTCGGGTCGTAGTAGCCGAGCTCCTCGAGGACCTTCGCGGTCGGGGTGCTCCGGCTGTCGGAGACGACGATGCGGTAGGCGGGGGCATTGGAGCCGCCGGTGCGGCGGAGTCGGATCTTCAGCATTGGTTTCCTTTCGGCGTGGTCGACGAGGAGCTCTCCGGCTCAGAAACGGAGCCGGGAAGCGCCCTTCATCAGCTTCTTCATCTCGAGATACTGCTTCAGCAGCTGGTTGATGTCCTGTACAGAGGTCCCCGAGCCGCGTGCGACCCGGAGCTTGCGGCTCCCGTTCAGGAGCTTCGGGTCGTTGCGCTCCTGGGCCGTCATCGAGTCGATCATCGCCTCGAGGTGCTTGGTCGCGTCGTCCTCGATCTGCAGGTCGCGCAGCTGCTTGAACGGCCCGACCTTGGGCAGGTGCCCGACGAGCGTCGAGAGCGGTCCCATCTTCTTGAGCTGCCGGAAGTGGTCTCTCAGGTCGTCGAGGGTGAACTCGTTCTTCCGCAGGCGGTCGACGGCACGCTGCGCGGCCTTCTGGTCGGCCTCGGAGGAGACCTTCTCGATGAGCGTCATGACGTCGCCCATCCCGAGAATCCGGGAGGCCGCCCGGTCGGGATGGAACGGCTCGAGGTCGGCCGTCTTCTCCCCGATGCCGGCGAACTTGATCGGCCGCCCGACGACCGTGGCGAGCGACAGCGCGGCGCCGCCGCGAGCGTCGCCATCCAGCTTCGTCAGGATGACCCCCGTGAGCGGGAGGCGGTCGGAGAACGCGCGGGCCGACAGCACGGCGTCCTGCCCCGTCATCGCGTCGGCCACGAAGAGGATCTCCTCCGGCTCGCACGCGTCGCGGATCCTCGCGACCTCGCCCATGAGCGACTCGTCGACGTGGAGCCGCCCGGCCGTGTCCACGATGGCCACGTCCCATCCGAAGAGCTTCGCTTCCTTGACGGCCGCCTTCACCCGGGTCACGGCGTCCGTCTCCCCTTTCGGGTCGAAGCACGGCAGGCCGTTCTCCCTGCCGAGGGTCAGTAGCTGCTCGGTCGCCGCGGGGCGATGGACGTCGGCCGGGACGAGAAGGACCTGCCGGCCGAGCTTCTTCTTCAGGTGGAGACCCAGCTTGGCCGCCGTCGTCGTCTTCCCGGAGCCTTGTAGTCCGACGAGAAGAATGACCGACGGACGCTTCTTCAGGTTCAGCGTGGCGGCCGTTCCTCCGAGGAGTCCGACGAGCTCGGCCTGGACGATCTTGAGGACCTGCTGGGCCGGGGCGAAGGCGGTCAGGACCTCCTGCCCCACGGCCTTCTCGCGGACGCGCTGCATGAAGCCCTTGACGACGTCCAGATGGACGTCCGCCTCCAGGAGTCCGATCCGGATCTCCTTGAGGGCCTCGTCAACGTGGAACTCCGTCAGGTGCCCCTCGCCACGGAGCCCCTTCATCACACGCTGCAAACGGTCGGACAGTGAGTCGAACATCGCCCGAAGTCGGTCAGTCTAGCCGTGGAGGAAGGACCGGTCAAACCCCGGAGCCTCACCGGAGGATCCCGGGGGCTTGACAGGGGGCCAGAAAACCATATTCTCCCTTTCGAAGCTCGGGCGAAGAAATTCGTCGACGCTAAGGGTGTGAAAGCCGGACGTACCCGCTGGCACCCACCCAAACCGTCCCGACCCGCAGGCCGGTCCGAACCGAAAACCGTTAGCCCCCAAAGAAAATCGAATTCGCTGGGACACAGCGATCGAACCCCGGATAGAAAGAAGGAGAAACCATGAAGAAGATCCTTTCCGTCGTCGCCCTCATCGCCGTCTCCGCCTCCCTCGTCGCCTGCGGCGGCGAGAAGAAGGAAGCCGCCCCCGCCGAGGCGCCCGCCGTCGTCGAGGAGCCCGCCCCGGCCGTGACCGAGACCGGCACCACGACCACCACCGAGACCGCCCCCGTGACCACCGAGACGACCACCACCACGACCACGACCGAGACCGCCCCGGCCACGACCGAGGCCACCCCGGCCAAGTAACCGGTTCGAGCTTCGAACCTGGAAAGCGCCCCGCGAAAGCGGGGCGCTTTTCTTTTCCGTCGTCCCCCCGGGGAGACACGCTTCTGGCAGAACGTTTGCGAAACTCCGGTCGGCCCGAGGGGCCGGAGGAAAACATGAGCCGGAACGTCACGATCCTTGCCGCCGCGATCTTCGCCTTTTCCGCCCTTGGCTCCACGCCCGCCACGGCGGATTCGATCGCCTCGACCGTCTCCTACCTCCCCGTCGCAGACATCGAGGGGGCGACGGGTTCCTGGCGAACCGACGTCTGGATCTTCAACCCCGAAACGACCCTGGAGAACGAGGTCGATCTCTACTTCACCCCGGCGGGTGTGGACGGATCGAACCTCGATGGCATCCGGATCACTCCACCGCTGGCCCCCCGTGAGTCCGTTTCGCTGGCGGACATCCTGTACGAGTACTTCGGAAAAACCGGCACCTACGGGGTTCTCGAGGTCCGCGCGACCTCCCCGGTGATGGTCACGAGCAACACCTACAACGTGGCCGGGAGCACGCCCGGGACTTACGGGCAGTACTCCCCGGGCCAGCCCTACCGCAACGCTCTCGGCTTCGACGACTCCGTCTTCGGCGACCTCTACGTCACGGGGCTCACGAACGACGGCAACCTCCGGACGAACGCCGTCGTCATGAACCCCAGCGACGTGACGCTGGAGGCGGGCGTCCAGCTCGTGGACGCGATGGGGATCATCTACGGCACACGGGTCTACACGGTGAAGCCGTTCTCCCTGACCCAGCTCAACGACGTCTTCGGAAGCGAGTTCGCCTCCTTCCGGCCCCCGTCCGGAGGGCCGTATCGCCTCAACATGTTCGTCAACCTCGGCAACGGCGCGCGCATCCTCGGCTACGCCACGGTCACCGACAAGCGGACCGGTGACCCTTACCTGATTCCCGCCCAGGCCATGAGGCCGTGACGCGAACGCTCCTCGTCGACCTCGGAAAGGTCCTCGTCGGCTTCGACCACCAGGTGACGTGCAACCGGCTGGCGGAGGTGACCGGCGCTCCTGCCGGCCGCCTCCGCTCCGTCCTCTTCGGCGACCTCGAAGCCGCATTCGACCGGGGGCGCCTCTCCGCCTCCGAGTTCTTCCGCGCCTGCGAGAGGGAAGCGGGCCTTCGCCGCCTCTCCGACGAAGTCTGGGCCGGGGCCTGGCGGGACATCTTCCACCCCCTGCCGGACGCGATCGCGGCGCTGGCGCGCGTGCGGCCCGGCATTCGCCGGGTCCTCGTTTCGAATACGAACGCGCTTCACTGGGAAGGAGTCCTCGGGGTTTTCGACCCCCGTGAGCTCGTCGACGCGCTCGTCCTCTCGTTCCGCGTCGGTGCCGTCAAACCGGAGCCGGCGTTCTGGGACGCCGCCCTCGCGGCCGCGGAGTGCGCACCCGGCGAGTGTCTCTACGCAGACGATCGCCCGGAGCTCGTGGCCGCGGCGGCCGCCCGCGGTATCCCCGGCTTCGTCGTCCGGGAGGCCGGTTCGTTCTCCGCGGGCCTCGACGGGCTGGGGCTCCTCTCCGGCGCCGGCGACCGCGCGGGGAATTCCGAGGGCCTTCGAACCGTTCGGATATCCTGACCATGGGGAGCTTCCTGATGCCGCGACTTCGATCTCTCGCCGCCGCCCTGATCGTCCTGCTGCCGATGGCGGCCTGCTCCCGCCCCGAGGGGAGGGCGGAGTCGTCCGGCCCGTCGGGACCCGGCGTGGCGTTCGCTTCGGCCACCTTCGACGAGGCGCTCGAACGCGCCCGGGCCGAGAAGAGACTCCTGCTCGTCGACGTCTACACGGACTGGTGCGGCTGGTGCAAGAAGCTCGACCGGGAGGTCTTCGGCGACCCGAGGGTGGCCGAGGCCTCCAGGGGCCTCGTTGCGATCCGCGTCAACGCGGAGAAGGAAGGCGAGAGCGTCGCCCGTCGCTTCGACGTCCAGGGCTACCCGACGGTTCTCTTCGTCGACGGCTCCGGGAAGGTCGTGAAACGCATCGACGGATACGTCGGCACCGCCGAGATGCTGGAGATCCTCGGCGCGCTCCCGAAGGTCTGACGACGTCGCCGCATTCCGGGCAGGATCGCCTCGCGCGCGGCCTCGCGGCACTCCGCGAGGGTCGCTACTTCGAGGCCCACGAGGAATGGGAGAAGGTCTGGCTGCAGGCGTCCGGCGCCGACCGCCGACGGCTCCAGGGGCTGATCCAGCTCGCGGCCGCCGGGGTCCACCTGCGAGAGGGCCGTACGGCTCCGGCGACCCGCCTTCTCGACCTGGCGATCGCCAAGCTCCAGGATGCTCCCGAGGACTTCTTCGGGATCCCCGCCGGGGCACTCCTGGCCCGGGCCCGGTCGGTGAAGTCCGGCCTGGCCTCAGGCTCGATGCCGGCCGGGTCCGGGAGCCTCTTCAGCCTTCAGTAGACTCGACGAAAGGCGTGAGCGGTGCCGGGAGGACGCCCGCGCCCCTCTCTCCGAGCCCTGCGAGAAGTCGCCCGTCGGGAACCCGATCGCGCGCGCCAAGAGACCCGGCACGTCCGACACCGAGGGCCCCCAGCTCTCGGGCGAGGACCCCGCAGAGCGCGAGCGACGGCGCCCGGCCTTCGATCACCGCCCGGATGGCACGCGCGTAGGCCTGAGCGATGCGAGCCGGGCTCCGGGCCTCGCCCCAGGCCCGGGCTGCGGCGGACCGCACCGTTCGGAGGGCGTCGTCCGACCCGAGGGCGTCGAGGTCCCGCGCGATCGCCTCGGCCTCCCCCTCCCCGACCGGGATCTTCGACGCGAAGCTGTCCGGGAGCTCGCGAAACCAGCCGACGTCGCTGACGACGACGGGCAGGCCACAACCCGCGAGGCGGCACACCGCTCCCGAGGTCTCGCCCACGGTGGGGAAACGCAGGTTCACGGCGACGTCCGCGGCTCGCGCGAGGCGCCAGAAGTCGTGATCGGAGAGGTAACCGGTGAAGCGGACGTCCGCCTCGAGCCCTCGCTCGCGAACGGCCTGGACGAGCGGGTCGTCGGCGGCGACGGCGCCCCCCACCACGACGAAGGGCCGACGCCCGGGGGAGAGGAGCGCGAGCCCTTCGAGGAGCTTCCCGATCCGCTTGGCCGGCGTCACGACGCCGAGCGTCGCGGCGATGACGCGGTCCCGCGGGAGACCGAGGCCGATCCGGGCCTCGTCGCGCCCGTGCGCGGGCGCCGGCGCCACGAGGTGCGGGATCTCGAAGGAAGGCACCCGCGGCCGCTCCCTCAGGAGGGCGCCGCGGACGAGGCGCGAGTGGACGATCACCGCGGAGGCGTCGTCCACGGCGCCGAGCGACATGGGCCAGCCCCACGGCGCGAGGTCCCAGACGGGGACCCGCTCTCCCCTCCTGGCCCTGTCGCCGAGGGTCCGCCCCCGCGCACCGTGCGAGCGTTCCAGCTCCCGGGCGTACTCCTCGGTACACCCACGGTCGAGGTATCCGGCGGCGAAGAGATGGTGCAGGGAGAAGTCGTGGAGAACGAGGAGGGACGGCACGCGCCGGGCGTTCTCGCGGAGCGCTTCCAGCGAAGGCAGGTGGAGCGGGTCGTTTCCGACCTGGAGCAGAACGGCCTCGTGGCCTCCGGAAAAGGCCCTCGTCGCCTCCGCAGGCGGGTAGGTGACGAGGCCGATTTCGCCGCGAAGCGCCCCGAGAAGGTCGGCCGAGTAGTCGGCGATGCCGGAACGAACGGGGGGGAGCGGGCTGACGAAACCGAGAGGCTCGGCCGTCACGCGAGACCGCCAGCACGAAGGAGAGCCGACACGACCGCCTCCCACGTCAGGCCTCGGATCGACTCGAGTCCGCGCTCCCCCATCTCGCGCGCGACGGCCGGCGAAGCGAGGAGCTCGGCTGCCGCGGCGCCGACGGCCCCGCCGTCGGGCGGCGTGACGCGCCCGGTCTCGCCCTCGATGACGAACTCGAGCGGGCCGCCCGAGTCGGTGCACGTGACGACCGGCTTTTTCGAGAGGAACGCCTCGAGCGCGATGTAGCCGTAGTCCTCGTCGGCCGGGGTGAAAAGGACGACGCCGCAGCCCGCGTAGAGCGAAAGGAGCTCCTCGTCTGAGACGGAGCCGCGGAAGTCGACGTTCGCCCCCGTCCGCGCCGCCACCTTCCGGAGCCGCTCCTCGTCGGGTCCCGAGCCGGCGATGACGAGCGGGAAGCCGCCTGCCGCGGCCCCCTCGATGGCGAGGTCCATCCGTTTCCACGCGTCGAGCCGCCCGACGACGAGCGCGAACGGGCCGGGTCCGTCGTCGCGGTAACGGCCCGCGAGCGGCGGAGGATGGTAGAGCGCCTCCGCCTCGATCCCGTTGAAGCGCATCAGCCGGTCGGCCGTGTTCCGCGCGTTCGTGAAGACCTTCCTGGCCTCGCCGAGTCCGGTGGCGTCGGCCTCGGCGATCAGCTCGCGCCAGCGCGTGTCCTCGGGGCTCGCGGTGAAATCGCTCTGCTGCGTCCCGAAGCGGTCGTAGGCCTGGCGGAACTGGTGGATGAGCCAGACGACCTTGTTCGGATGGCGGACGAGGTACGACGGGAACTTCATCGGGATGACGAGGTCGACCTTCGTCCCGTCGGCCTCGGTCACGTCGACGAGCCGCCACGCCGCAGCCGAGAGGAGGATCTCCTCCCGCGGGTACCACTTGAACGGAAGCTGGACGAGATCGACCCGGTGTCCCCGGGCCTTCAGCTCGCGCAGGAGCCCCGCGGCGTGACGTTCGGCGCCTCCGGATGCGAACGGCACCTGGGCCGTGCAGACGAGGATGTTCGCCATTACTTCACGCCGGTGACCGCGACGTCCTGAGGGGCGAAGACGAGCCGCGCGAGCGCCGCCACCAGCGGGTCGGACGCCTCGGTCCCTCCGCCGGTCACCTCGCGGGGCACGGGGGAGCGATAGGCGATCGTGACCTCGCGGAGCCCGCACGCCTCCATCAGCCGGCCGAGCGAAGGCCCCGGAACGGGCCGGACGTGCGTCAGGTCCATCCAGAACCACTTCATGGCGTAGACCGACTCGGCGTTGACCGTTTCGAGGAGGAGGCGGCCTCCCGGGGCGAGGCGCGAGACGGCGAGCTCCACCAGCGGCAGGAGGGCGTCGGCGGGAAGGTGCTCGACGACCTGGTAGGCCGTGACGCCGCCCAGCGAGCCCTCGGGTTGCCCGCGGAGCCAGGAAAAGAGGTCGGCGTCGTCCACCGCGAGCTTCTTCTCGCGGCACCGGGCGACCATCACCGGGTTCGTGTCGCAGCCGCGGCCCGCCAGACCCCGGGCCGCAAGCGCCTCGAGGAACTCGCCCCGCCCGCAGCCCAGGTCGGCAATCGGCTGCTTGGCGCCGAGGAAGAGGGAGACGTCCCCCTCCTGGCGCGCGCGGATCTCGTCCTCGGCCCCGCGAAACGTCCGCTCGAAATCGGCGTAGAGGCCTGCCGAGAGCGGGTCGGCCGCCGAGCGTGTCTCCGGGGCCCCTTGCGCCTTCCTGTCCGCCGGGGCGGCGAGAGAGCCCCCGGACCTCAGCTCGGTCCGCAGCGTCGTCCACTCCAGCCGCGCCCCCCGAAGCTCCTCCGTCGCGCGCCCGAGGTCGAGGCGCAGCGTCTCGAGCCGTTCCTCGGCGGCCGACAGTCGCGTCGACGACTCGTCGAGCCGGGTTCCCGCGGCGTCCGACCGGCTTTCGAGAAGATCGAGCCTCTTCTGGCTCCCGAGCACATCGGCACCGAGGCGCTCGCGCACGGAGGCCTCGTGCTCGACGGCGCCGTCCACCCTCCTCGCCTCCTCGGCGAGCGCGGCCCGGAGTTCGACGTCCCTCTCGTCGAGGGCCGACAGGAGCGCGAGACGCACCTCCTCGAGCCGGGCCCGCTGTGCCTCGGCCTCGTCCTTCAGGCTGTGGTGCTTCGCCTCGACCTCGTCCCCCAGCTCGTGGTGCCTGGCCTGGTGCTCCGAGGAGAGGTCCACGAAGGCCGCCTCGATCTCGAGGAGAGAGGTCCGGAGCGCCTCGTGGACCGCTGAATTGAAGACTCCCTGGTCCCGCGTGACGATCCGGAGAGCGCGAAGGGCGAGCTCCTTCAGGTTGCGGAACCGGGCGTCGGCCGGAAGGGACGGCTGGACGAACCGGGAGGCGTTCTCGAGGATCGTCCGCGGGCCGGCGAGGCTCGGGGCGCTGCCCGATCCGGCCCGAGGCCACGGGCGAGCAGAGGAGGGTGAATTCGGCTCGGGGGTTGCGAGCGCGGCGAGCTGCGCGGCGAGCTCGCGCGCGAGGCCCGCCGCGTCGCCGCGTCGGTCGTTCGTCATCCGCCTTATATTACGGCCCGCACATGACCCGTGACGCTCTCCGCCGCCTCCTGACCGCCTTCGTCCTTCTCGGCCTCGCCTCCGGCCTCAGCTCCTGCGACTCGTCGCGATCCCCGGCAGCGGAGGTGAAGTCCCCGGCGGCGCCCGCCGCGGAGGGCGCGCCGGCCCGGCGAACGAGCCCGTACGAGGGAACGCTCACCGCCGTCCACTGGCCCGGCGAGAAGCACCTGGCGAACGTCCGCCAGCTGACGTTCGCCGGCGAGAACGCCGAGGCGTACTGGTCGGGGGACGGAAAGAAGCTGATCTTCCAGTCGACCCGGCCGCCCCTCCGCTGCGACCAGATCTTCGTCGTCGACGTCGAGTCACCGGGCGAGCCGCGCCTCGTCTCGACCGGGAAGGGACGGACGACCTGCGCCTACTTCTTCCCTGGCGGCGAGCGGATCCTCTACGCCTCGACCCACCTCGGCGGGCGCGAGTGTCCGCCTCCGCCCGACATGTCCCAGGGCTACGCCTGGGGGCTGTACCCCGACTACGACATCTTCAGCGCGAGGCCCGACGGAACCGACCTGCGCCGGCTCACGGCGACTCCGGGGTACGACGCCGAGGCCACCGTTTCCAGGGACGGGCGGCGGGTCGTCTTCACCTCGGCGCGCGACGGCGACCTCGAGCTCTACTCGATGAACGCCGATGGCGGCGACGTGAAGCGGCTCACCCGGACTCCCGGGTACGACGGCGGGGCGTTCTACAGCGACGACGGGGAGTGGATCGTCTACCGCGCCTCGCGCCCCGAGACGCCGAAGGCCGTCGAGGATTTCAAGGCGCTGCTGAGCCGCCACCTCGTCCGGCCCAGCCGCCTCGAGATCCGCGTCATGCGCTCCGACGGCTCCGGGGACCGGCAGGTGACGAGCAACGGCGTCGCGAGCTTCGCCCCTTACTTCTTCCCTGGAAGCCACGAGAGGCTCCTCTTCGTCTCGAACCTCGCCGACCCGAACGGCCGCGACTTCGACATCTTCGCCGTGGACGTGGACGGGACCGACCTCGAGAGGATCACGTACAACCCGACGTTCGACGGTTTCCCGATGTTCTCGCCCGACGGAAAGAGGCTCGCGTTCTGCTCCAACCGCCACAACGGAAAGCCGAACGAGACGAACGTCTTCGTGGCCGACTGGATTCCCTGAGGTCAGGAGGCGGCAGTCCCTCCCTCGGACGGCGATCCGTGGCGAACGGTCTCGCGGAGGATCCGCAGGAGCGTCAGTCCGACGGCCAGGACCATCGGGCCGATGAAGAGGCCGAGGATGCCGAACGCGCCGAGGCCGCCGAAGACGCCCAGGAAGACGACCAGGGTCGAGAGCTCGGTCCTCCCGCCGATCAGGATCGGCTTGAGGACGTTGTCCGCCAGCGTGGAGACGACGACGACGCCCCAGATCGCGAGAAAGGCCGCCATGCCGGGGCGTCCCTGGAACCAGCAGGCGATCGCCCCGGGGCCCCACACGAGGGCCGTCCCCCCGACGGGCAGCAGCGACAGCACGGCCATCGCCGCTCCGGCGAGGAACGGCGACGGCAGACCGGCGATCACCCAGCCGATCCCTCCCGTCGCTCCCTGGATCAGCGCGCAGAGGAGCGACCCGCGGAAGATCGACTGGAGCATTCCCCTGAGGGAATCGAGGAGCGCCACCCTGCGCTCTTCCTCGAGCGGGACCAGGTCGAGGAGCGCCCGCACCATCTCCCGGCCGTCGCGGAACAGGAAGAAGAGGAGGAAGAGGGTCACCAGGAAGGTCAGGACCGCGTCGAACAGTCCCATCACGATTCCGCCCGAGAACGTCGCGAGGAGGCCGGAAAGACCGGACGCGAGCTCGCCCGCCTTCGCCACCATCTCGACCGTGGTGAAGCCGGACCGCACTTCCACCCAGGTGAGGGCGTCCCGCACGGCCGGGATCCGGAGCAGGTCGTCCGGTCCGGACACCTGCCTTGCGGTGAGCGCGGCCGACGCGCGTCCGACGACGCCGATCGCCTCGTTCACGAGGACGCTCACGAGCAGGACCGCGGGGAGGATGACGAGCAGACCGATGGCGAGGGTCAGGAGAATCGCCGCGAGGCCCCGGCGGTTGGGCATCCTCCTCTCCAGGAAACGCCACGGAGCCGAGAAGCCGACCGCGAGGACGATCGCCCACGCGAAGGCCGTGCCGAACGGCGAAAGGGTCCTCGCTGCGAGCACGCCGATCCCGAGCGCGACCAGCAGGAAGGCAGCGATCGGGTAGATGCGCGACGGGATAC
>Ga0209573_1000973_pt1 | contig 49959 bp, 39 predicted proteins | sample TNRBio252014_DNA_FD_185870 | JGI IMG/M metagenome (GOLD analysis project Ga0209573, IMG submission 185870) | Wastewater treatment Type I Accumulibacter community from EBPR Bioreactor in Madison, WI, USA - TNR Reactor_6/25/2014_ DNA (SPAdes)... | ecosystem: Engineered > Bioreactor > EBPR >... | reverse complement strand
CGAAGCGCCCCTTGCGCCATAGCCTACAAACTTTGTCTTTCGACCTTTTCCCCATTCTTTTTCAAAATTACCGGGTCCATCGCAGGCGGTAAGCCCCCAGCAGTTTTTGCCGTAGCCTTCAAATTCGGAAGGATTTTTCATGCAATAAGCGCGGTTGGCATACGTAGCGCGGCGGGCATTTTCAAAATAGTCAATGCCTTTCGCTTTCATATACGGATCGTAAATGCCCTGAAAATCAACGTACATGTGGCTGTACTGGTGTCCGAAAAGCGGTGCAAAATTGACGTATTCCTGACCGTAGTAGGTGTTCCAAACATAAGGCTTGCACCATTTCTCCCAACTGTCATTAGGAATTGGGTGCGTAGGCGATCCCATCGCCATGATGATGAGTACCATCGCTTCGTTGTAGCCATGCCATTCGCTTTTGAGGAAACCCTTGTCGGGATGCCACCCCATAGAGAGGTATCCTTTGTCGTTCAGTGCCCAGTCCCACTCCACGCGGCGGTACAGCATATCTGACAGTTCCCGGATCCGGCGTTCTGTTTCGGTATTGCCATCAAAATAGGACATGACAGACAATACCCCCGCCATCAGCAGCCCGGTATCAATGGTGGATAATTCTACATTTTTATACCGTCGGGCGTCGTTGTGGTTCAGGAAGTGGTAAAAGAAACCTTTGTGTCCACTCACCCCGGACATGGCATCGCCCTGCGGCAAAGTGGCGAGTACTTCGAGCGTTTTTAAAACCCGGTCAGCGCCTTGTTCCCGGGTGATGTACCCGCGTTCGATGCCGATAAAATAAGCGGTTAGTCCAAACCCGGTGGCGGCGATACTGGAAAAATTAAGCGTTGGCCAGCGATCGGGCACCTGCCAGTTGGCATCTGCTTTTTCCGGCAACTCCCAGAAATAGAGGAAGGTACGCCGCTGGAGTTCGTCCATCGAAAAAGGAACCTTTGCCGATGTTTTTTTGGAAGAGAGTCTGTTTGGCTGGCAAGCGCTGAATAGGAATAGTAGTAGAAATGCAAACAGTCGAGCACTCATGGTTGCAGTATTTAGCCGTTTCAAAAATAAAACTGTGTTACGGCACGGAACAAAGGCCGTGCCGTAGAACACACAGTGGAAGTTTGTTCATAGTGTTTGTGCAGGAGTGCGCACTGCGCCTGCTCCTGCACGATCATTCCGGCTAATTATTGCTTGATCAGCTTGGTATTGGCTACCAGCAAACCTTCCTGATTGAAGGCAGCAATGGTGTACATACCAGCGCTGAAATTGTTCAGTTCTAATCTTACATCATCCTGACCGGTTGTTTGCTGACGCAGCACAACTTTGCCCAACAGGTCGTACACCACAAAGTGGCGAAGGTCGCCCGCGTGGCGGATCAGCACTTCGCCGATAGTTGGGTTGGGGGCGATGCTCAGGCGCTCGATGGCCGGTTCATCCGTACCAACCGCGGTACAGATCGCGCCGCCGATAGCGATGTCGTCAAAATGGTGGAAAGTAGTTGCTCCTGGAATGACGCCAAAGTTTAAAATAATAGTAATTCGCTTGAACTGGCCATCATCCGCTGCATTGGCAAAATTCCAGCTCAGGGTCTGCCAAACGCCTGGTGTTGTGTAATCCACATTGTTGTCAGGCGTAGAAGGCGCTCCTATTGCAGAACCTTCGAGTTTCATCGTCATGACACCGGTATTGTTCGACAATACCTTCATACTGATGGTCTTGTTGGCCAAATCTGGAAAAGCGATCGGCGCTTCTAAGTCCGCATACATCCCCGCAAATTCCAAACCGTCAGCCGCTTCTTCGAAAAGACCGACATTTGCGCTGTTGTTCGTACCTCCGGGATTTGGGTTGTCAACCACCTGGAAAGGCGCGCCTTCCAAAGAACCGTTGGCGAAGTAGCGCCAGTTGGTAACTGTATATTCAGGTGATTCAAAATCAATCACACAAGCGGTATAAGGCGCTCTTGACCACGAAATGTTGTCAATGTAATACTTGTCATTGCCACCAGGCTCATTGCCCGCATTGAAGAAGATGGCTACTTTTTTGTGATCTTCGCCCGCGTAAGCGCTGAAATCAATCGAATATTTCACCCAGGCATTCACGGCGCTTACATCCACAAAGATTTCTCTGGCAGGAGAAGTACCGCCTTCCAATTTGAACAGCAATGGAACAACCGCAGCCGAACGGATGGAAATGTTGAACTGGTTGTACAGCGACAAATCAATGGTTCCGCCAAAATCGAGTACTAATGCAGTCCAGGGACCGGCAGGATCCGTGTATTCGCCCACTTTCAAGCTGGGGTTCGCCTGTTCCAGCGCCGGGTTGTTGATGACCTCAAGGTTATCTCCACCTGCAGAATAAGGCACATTGCGCTGGCATTCAAAATCGTCAATGAGGTTGGCAATTGGTTCTACGCCTTCGCATGGATCAACGGTGCTGATGCCCTGCTGAAGGTTGTCGTAGTAATAAATCGTACCTGCGCCTGCTACACCCGGATCGAACAGGATATTTACCTGTTGGAAATCAGTGATGGCAGAAAACGCAGAAAAATCGAAGTTGAGTTCTACCCATTCGCCGGTAGCCGTCAGATCGCGGGTTACTTCTTTGTTGCCTTGCGTAGCGCTCACAAGCTGCATGCGCACGCTGGTTGAGCCGGTTGGCGCCCAAACGTCGAGGTTGATCTGCGAGTTTGCAGACAGGTCAATTGCCGCAGGCAGGAACCCGGCAAGGGTACTGAATGGTGTAGAGCCTTTGGTGTAACGGCCTACATTCGGGCTGTCGTTGATGCCGCTGTCGTCCGGATTGGCGACTACACCGCCATAAATACCATGCAATGCAGCATCGTCATTCAAAGGTTGCCAGAACATATCCGCACCGCCAAACTGGCCATCTTCAAAATCTTCAAGCGGGCCCGGAGCAGGCGCTACGGTGCGCTTGATGTCGTCAATATAGTAAACATCGCCATCAAAATCGCCGTTGCCTGCATTCACGAAGATAGCGATGCGCTTGTGGTTGGCAGCAGCCTGTGCGCTGAAATCCACCGTATATTCTACCCATTGGTTGATTTCTGTAACCGGCACGAATACCTCTGCCTGAGGAGAAATCCCGCCTTCTAATTTAAACAGCAGGTTTCCGGTGCGCGGCGCCCATATTTTTGCAGTCACATAGTTCTTCGTGCTCAGGTCAATTGGGTTTTGATAATCAATGACCAATGCGTACCAAGGGCCGGGAGGATCCACCAAACGACCAACTTTTGCACTAGGATTCACCGCAGAAACGTTCGGGTTATCAACCACAGTCAGGAACTCCCAAGCTGCCTGATAAGTAGCATTGCGGTTACATTCAAAATCATCAATCACATCTGCGTCAGGCGTAGCATTGGCGCAGGCGCCTTCAGACACAGCAACTAAGTTGTCAAAAAGGTAAGTGTCTGTACTGGTTTCCACACCCGGGTCAAAAAAGAGGATGATTTTGGAAAGGCCGGTATTGTTCGCCGCAGCGCTAAAGTCAAACGTATATTCCTGCCATGCACCGGTAACCGCAATATTTTTGGTGGCTTCAATAAACCCGCCGGATCCTTCCAGCTTCATCAACAACTGGGTAGCTGCCGTAGCAAAAACCTGAATTTTGAACTGGTTGTTTACCGTCAAATCCATCGGCGCGCCCAGGTCGGTAATGAACAAGCTGTAGGCATGAGCGCCGGATTTGGTGTAAGAACCGGCAAATTCACTACTGTTGATGAGGTTGGGTTCTGCATTGGCCACTACGCCGTTGTAGGTTCCATCGGCGCCAACCCAGTTCAGATCAGCGACGCCGCCTTCAAAGTCTTCGTAGACAATGCCGGGGCCGGTCGCCCGAAGGTTGTCGAAGAGGTAGGTATCGGCGCTGGCTGTCACACCTGGGTCGAAGAAAATGATGATTTTCGACAATCCGGTATTGGCTGCCTGCGCACTGAAATCGAAGGTGTATTCGACCCACTGGTTTAATTGTGTGATCGGCTTGAGGCCTTCAACAAACCCACCGGTTCCTTCTAATTTAAGCAGGATTTGGGTGGCCACGGTGGAATAGACCTGAAGTTTGAACTGGTTGTTCGTGGTCAAATCCATTGGTGCGCCCAGATCGGCAATGAACAGGCTGTACGAGTGTGCGCCGGATTTCGTGTAGGAACCACAAGATGCGCTGGCGTTGACACCCGCTTGATCGGGGTTGGCAACGACGCCATTGTAGACGCCATCGGCGCCAACCCAGTTCAGGTCGGCAGTGCCCCCTTCAAAATCTTCGTAAACAATTTGCCCCATTGCCACGACGGAGCAAATGAGGAGAGATAGGGCTGATAGTAGCAATCGTTTCATAAAGTTGTGTGTTTATTAAAAATATGAATGTGTTGATTATTCCAAAACCAAGATCTTTTTTGCCATGCGTGTGGCGCCTGCCGAGAGGTGAAGTACATACACCCCCGACGAACCAGGTAGCGGGAACTGGAGCGAATAATCTCCGGGCGCCATTTCTTCAGGATCAAGTAGTACAGCAAATGTTTTTCCGTGTAAATCTTTGAGCGTAGCAGACATCGCCGTGCGTTCGGTCAATTGAAACCGGAGCGTAAACTGCGTGGTGGCAGGATTAGGAAAGACACTCAGGTTGAGTGAAGCGCCCGCGATTGCTTCCTCTGTTGCAGTAACGTCCTCCACAAAGCCAACAGCTGTTACAGCTTGCTGCATTTCGGGATTTGCCATAAACAAATCCCACAACAAGCCACTGCGGTGGTTTTCGATCATCCCAATAATCGGTCCCTGATCAATCGCGAGGTAAGAACTGGCAAACCAGTTTTGATCGAGGTTGAAAGCGTCGTAAAATCCGTGATAGCCCCAAAGCCGGTCACCGAGGTTGCGGTAGAAGTGGCGCAATGCATCCATCGAAACGCCTGGTGTATAAGGCATGGAGGACAGTGCGGCCGTCGGCGTGATGGTGCCATTATCGCTGTTCAGGGTTGCTTCGTGCGCCGAATAACCCCATGGGTTGTCGCTGGCCGTAAGCCCCCAGGAATCCGCGCTGTAACCTTGATGATTTTCCGGATTCTCTATACAATAGGCTCTGTTGATGAGGGTATGGTTTCGGTTGCGGGTGAAGTAGTTGGTGTAGGCGTCGCGTTTGTTGCGCGGATCGAACCCGAGAAAAGAGTAGTGGGCAAAAAACAACGGCCCTCCTTTATAAGATCCGACATCCAGTTTGTAGCCGTAGTACGTCTGTCCATTTACGTAACCCGGAGCTACCCAGCCGCTTTGGTACAAACTGGCCGGAACCCCGTGCGTTGGCGAAGCTACGGCCAACAGGTAAGTAATCATCACTTCATTGAATCCGCGCAGCGGGAAATTCATCTGCCAGTTGTAGTTCGGCGACCAATGCCAGTACAACACATTGCTGTTATTTTTGCGGTACCAATCCCATTCCACATCTTCCCAAATATCGGTGATGACATTGCGAAGGGAGTTTTCAAGCGGCACGTTTTGGTTGAAATACTGCCTTGCCGCCAACAAACCTTGCACCAAAAAAGCGGTTTCAACGAGGTCGCCGCCATTGTCAAATTGGCTGAATGGCACGACATCCCCACTGTTTCCGTTCATCCAGTGCGGAAAGGCGCCGTGAAAACGATCGGCCACCAACTGAAGAAAAGTAGAGATTTGGATCAATCGTTGTAAGCCTTGTTCGCGGGTGATGTAGCCCCGTTCAACCCCGACCAGAATGGCCATGATTCCAAAGCCCGTCCCGCCGGTTGTCACGATGTCGCCTGAAGTATTCCGCTCGCGCGCCATGCCGCTAACGGGGTGGCCAAAATCCCAGAAATAACGAAACGTATACCGCTGCACCATGTCCATCAATTCCTCATCGTTCATGGGCGTCGTGGCGGCGGCAATCACTGCGGAGGGCGCAGATTCCTGTGAAGCAGTATTGAATGCAGTAATCCTGTATAATTGTTGGGTGCCTGTGGGAACATATCCCCGGAAGTCAATATGCCAGCGCTGATTTGCCGACACATTCTTAATCGTCTGGAAAGGTTGCCCTTCCCCGTCGGCACGATAAATCCGGTAGTAACTGATGTTGCTTTCGGTGTTGGGCTGCCACCTCAATTCTACATGGCTATCGTATCCGCTTGCTGAAAAACCGCTGGGCGCTGCGGGTTGGGCCAGCAAAAAAGAAGCCATAAATAACCCCAGAAAGGTATAAGTCAATTTTATTCTCATGCGCTCGTTTTACAACTTAATTTGTAGCCTCTTCGTGCCTGGTTGCTTTTATTCCTTCAACCTCTTTATTTACAGAACGAAATTATTTTTTCTACAGGGGAAAATCAAAAAAAACACCTCACCATGACTACACCAAAAAGAAAATAGTGATGAATCCTGACGATCCCGGCTTGTTTTCCCAACCCTATCTATATTTAAAAAGGTCTATCTCTCGATTGTTGCTGTCTCTGCCGTATTCGGTGGCATGACGCAATTGCTTTTTTTCACCTTTAAAGATAAAGCTTATGAAAAAAGTACTCCCCGCGCTTCTGCTTGCATTTTGTTTGTCCAGTGCAAAACAGGAAGCGTTGGCTTGTTCCTGCTTTTATCTCTCTGATTATTTTTGCGTAACGTTGAGTGAAGGCAGCGTATTTGGCGGAAGCATCCATATCGCTTTTGGCCGGGTGCTCAACAAATATGAGGCCGGGCCAAATCAGGCGCCTTTGATGGACCTTGAAATCGTGGAATGGTTAAAAACCGAAGATCCTTCGCCGGATACGATCAGCGTATTGGGGCAGGATGGCCTCAATTGCAATGAGTCTCTGTCTTATTTTGCGGTTGGCGACACCGTTATATTAGCCTTAGGTTATTATGGCGACGGCTGGCACCCGGTAGACATCAGTCCGCATCGGATTTATAACCTGTCTGGTTGTGGCCGCTATTTTTTGCATTATACGGATGGCTATGCTACCGGCCCGATTCGCCCGGGCGTGAGCAACGAACCTTTTGCAGACTTCAAAAGCGGGTTGGAAACCTGTATTCTGCTGACCGATACGGAAGAAATTCCGGGGGAAGATGTCTTCGTGAGCCTTTATCCCAATCCTGCAAGCGACCAGCTTAACGTAAAAATAAACAGCTATATTGGTATCCCCGATCGTATGTACTTCCTGAATGCGTATGGCCAAACTGTATCCCTAAAAGTGAGCCGTTCAGACGATGGCCTGATCACGGGAGTAGATGTTTCTGCCTTAAGTACATGATTGATAATTGATGATGGAAAACCTGTAAACATCGAACGAGTAGTCATTCCACATCATCAATCCTCATTCATCAATCATCTATCATCAATTATTCCCGCTTCGTTCTGCATATACATATGGAGCGACCGGGTGACTTTGGAGTCACCCGGTCACTGCTAATTAATACCCGTCCTTACCCGAAGGCTTAGCCGGAGGATCCATTTCCACATCACCTTGTGAGGCTACGCGGAATTCAACGCGGCGATTCATATAGCTGCTGGTGACGGGTACTAAGGCACTCTTTTTCCCTTCCCATTGCAAGACCAATCGGCCGCGGCCAATGCCATGATTGGTTACTAAGTGTTCAATAATGGAATTTGCGCGCTGGTACGACAACCAATCGTTCAGAGATTCCGGCCCGGTTTGGTCGGTGTGCCCCGACACGACTAAACGGATATTAGGATTGCCTTTCAGTACCCGGGCTACGCCGGCCAGGGTTCCGTAATCCGAATATTTCACCTGGTTGCTTTCGCTGGCGAAGTGAATCATCGGCAGGAACATCTCTGTGACACCACCGCCGCCGCCTGTGCCACCGGCGCCGCCTGTACCGACACCACGACGGTCAAGCGCCTCGTCAATGAGTTCTTTCACCCGCGCTTCGGTTACACCACCACCGTTAATCGGATTCATGACCACGCCGTCTGTATTGACCGTTTCTCCGGCCCGGGGCGGGTAGTAAGGTTCTTTATCTTTGTAATCGGCTACGCCATCCTTGTCGCTGTCGAGCACACGGCCTTTGGTATCAACCGGCACATCCGGCGGCGTGTTAGGATCTTCATCCACGGCATCTATAACGCCGTCCCCATCAGAATCTGCAAGTAACTCATCCTGGCGTTTTTTTATCGCATCCACATCTTTGAACACATTATCGAGGGGATTGACCCAATAAAGCGGCTCCGACTGGCTGGATGCATTGCCAATATTGAAGTTGAGGCGCAGGTTGGTGTAATTGATGAGGTCGCGGAAAGGGGTGCGTACGCCGCCTTCTCTTTCAAACCCGTCAAGCAAATCGGCGCGGCGACCAAAAAGTGAAATCACCTGATGCTCAATACCGATATTAAACCGCTTGCCAAGCCGGAAAGAAATACCTGCCCCCAGGGCCATGTGGGGCGCCAATTGATTCTCGATCGTATCAAAGCGGGGCTGATCTTCCTGCTCAAAAGCAGTTTCGAAGGTATTTGCACCACCGCCTACCATAGCGTAGTAATTCACTTTCCTTACGGTTCGATCGAAACGGAAGCTGTTCAGGCTTAAAACGCCAAATGCTGTACCTGACAACCAGGTGGATTCATAGTTGCGATCCGGGTCGAAAGACTCGCCGGACAACATCCCCCCCAGCAAGTCCACGCGGATGGAAAACAAGTGGTCAATCGCTTTGCGGACGTGAACGCCACCGGCAACGCCGAATTTGGATTTGATGTCGCCGCCGGCGAACATGGTTCCTGCGTGCAGACCAACTTCCCACATGTTTTTGGGCTTCGGGGTGCTGCTACTGCTGCTGGCGGAAGTAACCGCGGGTTTGTCTTGTGCAAACGCCGGGGTGGAAAATAAGACAGCCGCAAAAAGGGCCGTCCAGGCAAAATTCAAAGTCATTCCTCTTTTCATAGGGTAGGATTTAAATCAGTTCATGGAATATAATTACGAGATGATCTTCCATTCCGTTGCAGGAAATTGAAGATTTTTTTGAAAAAATCAAGTGCATCGGCTGTAAAATGTATGTGTACAAAAAGGTTTCCCGAAAGGATATGGGCATGGCAGTAGACAGCGGCTTTCACTCAAAACGGAGGAGTTACTCCTGTTATTACGTTGATAGTCAACGGACTTTAACTGTTTTGAATGCTTCCAAAAGGTGTCAAGAAAGCGTAGCAGGTAAAGCCCTGTTAAATAAAACGTTACAAAAATATCTCTAATTTTTAACGGCGCAAATAAAATTCGGGCTTTTATGAAAATATTCTGTCGTTTTTCCGTGTTGAGGTTCAGGTCAGGTCAGGTGTCGGACACCTTCGAGGTGTCCGACACCTGACCTGACCTGAACCTCAACACGGAGAAAAACCTACCTCAACACCAACTGCTGCCGCTCTGGTCCTGTAGAAATAATCGAAATCGGTACGCCGAGCGCCGTTTCCAAAAGCTGGATATAATGCCGGGCTTCGGCGGGCATTTTTTCGTAATCGGAAATCCCCTCAAGCGATTGCTGCCAGCCGGGCGCTGTTTCGTAGGCTGGCGCCACATCGGTATCGCAAAGGTCATAAGGCACCTGGCCGGTTTCTACGCCATCAATGCGGTAGTTGACGGCATAAGGTACTTCGGATAAGCTGTTCAGTACATCAATTTTCGTCAGGGCAATTTGTGTAACCCCGTTCAGCATGATGGTATAGCGCAGTTGCGGCACGTCGAGCCAGCCACAGCGGCGTGGTCTGCCGGTGGTAGCGCCAAACTCGCCGCCTTCTTTGCGCAAAAATTCACCCGTTTCATTGTCCTGTTCTGTGGGAAAAGGCCCCGCCCCCACCCGGGTGCAATAGGCTTTTGCAATGCCGATAACTTCTCCAATGCGCTGCGGCGCTACACCCAACCCGCTGCAAACGCCTGCGGTTACTGTATTGGAAGACGTTACATAAGGATAGGTTCCGAAGTCAATATCGAGCATAGCGCCTTGAGCACCTTCAGCCAATACCCGTTTGCCGGCTTCCAGCGCCTGGTTGAGGTAATATTCCCCATCTACCTGCTGCAATTCGCGGAGGCTTTCGATGCAGGCCATCCAGCGAACTTCTTCCTGCTCCAGGTCGAAAGCGACTTCCGGATACAGATTCAGCAACGTCAGGTGTTTTGCTTTTAAGGCCTGGTATTTTTGAAGGAAATTCGGGCTTTGAATATCGCCGAAGCGGAGGCCGTTTCTCCCCGTTTTGTCCATATAAGTCGGCCCGATGCCTTTAAGCGTGGAGCCGATTTTTTCCTGGCCTTTGGCGCTTTCCGATGCCAGATCGAGGTAGCGGTGGGTAGGCAAAATCAGGTGGGCTTTGCGCGAAATGAGCAGCCGGTGGCGGTATTCGACCCCGACATCCTCCACGCTTTTCAATTCTTTCACCAACGTAATCGGGTCAATGACGACGCCATTGCCGATGAGGTTGATGAGGGATTCGCGGAAAATTCCGGAAGGGATGGTGTGCAAGACGTATTTTTTTCCGTCGAACTTTAGGGTATGCCCTGCATTTGGCCCTCCCTGAAACCGGGCGACAATGTCGTACCGGGTGGCTAAAAAGTCAACAATTTTGCCTTTGCCTTCGTCGCCCCATTGCAGGCCGAGGATTACATCTATTTTCATTCCAGCAGATTTCAGATATTTAGTGTCTGTCTTTATAGTCCGATAGCTGCGTTCGTTTCGACTCCGCTCAACGACCGCAACCGAGGTGGCTGAGCGGAGTCGAAGCCCCGAACTCTAAAGAACAGGCACCTGACTAAATGAGTGGGCACTCTTTAGTGAGTCGCTTCCACTTCTTCTTTGGTAACGGCCTTTGAATTTGGGCAGGCGCCATTGCACTGTCCGTAAAGATTAAGCGAGTGGTGGGTGATGTTGAAATGCAACAGATCGCCCATCATGTTTTTGATTTGTTGAATGCGCGGGTCGCAAAATTCCAGCACTTTGCCACAGTCTACACAGATCAGGTGGTCGTGTTGTTTATACCCGTAAGATTTTTCGTATTGAGCTAAGTTTTTCCCAAACTGATGTTTTTTGATCAGATCGCAGTTCACTAACAGTTCCAGCGTATTATATACGGTGGCGCGGCTCACCCGATAATTCTGGGTTTTCATGTGAATGTAGAGCGCTTCCGCATCAAAGTGATCGGTGCGTTTATAGATTTCTTCGAGAATGGCGTATCGTTCCGGCGTTTTGCGGAATCCGCTTTTTTCGAGGTGTGCCGAAAAGATGTTTTTTACTTCTTTAATCGTGTCTTCCTGTTTGCGTAACATGGTGATGGTCTTTGCCGGGTAACCCCGGGGATGAAATACCCTGCGAAAATAACACCATTTATGATAGGTATGTTGAACAGGGGACAGTGTTTTTAAAGTTCTTCTAATTGTTGCAACAACCAGTCCTTTTCTGCTACGTTCACTTTGGCCACTTCTTCCTTTAATTTTTGAAGCGGCTCCTTATTATAAGGATTCAAATTGATCAGCTTCCGGGTAAACCGCACAAAGTTTCCGTACAGGTTTTTCTGTTGGCCGCCAATCATATCTTTCCGGTTGAGGTACGTGCGCATACTTTCGAGTAATGATTCCAACACATCGTATTCGCTCTGTTCGTAGTACATCCGCACCAACATGGCCTTGGCGCTCAAATGGATCAGTACGTCGTCGAAATCGGCGTGAACCAGAATTTTCATGGCAGAATCGTAATCCCCCTTCTCGAAGTCGAGGCGGGCTCGGCTAAACCGGACAATACTATCGCGGTAAGACTCTTCTATAAAGCGATGGTGTTCGTCAATAAAATGACTAACCCATTCAAATTCCTTGAGTTTCAGGCCAATGCGGATCACGTTCAGAAACGTAAACTTGGAAATCAGGTTGTTTTCGATCAATAATTCCCGCTGAAACCCCTGCCGGTACAAGTCAAATGCTTCCCGAACAAAGGTTTCGGCGCCCGCATTCATCCGTCCGATGCAATAATTAATGGCCATCAGGTACATGTCGCGCATTTCTTCTTTTGGGAACAAAGCCCAGTGGCGACCAATGGTTTCTTTCAACTTATAAAAAAAATCTTCGCTCTCTTTTGCGGTAAGCGCCTGATAAACATAATAATAAATAGCTATTGCAGGCACTTCCAACAAATTTTGCTCCACAACGTACTGCAACACTTCCTGCAACAAGCCGGCATTGTACTTCGCCTTATAGACCTTTTGATGCGACAACATCAGGCAACTTTGCCGCAATTTATCCGCACAATAGGTCAGATCTAATTTGTCCGAAATCTCCTGCAGGTTCATCGGCACAATGCGCTTTTTGCCCTCTAAGTAGACGTACTGTTCCTGGAGCAGCAGGTATTCGTTGCGCAAGTAGTGCTCATCGCGGTAGGGATGCGACTGTTGCAGCGTTTCAATGCTTTTGATCGTTCTTAAAAAAACCTTGTCTAATTTGCGCTTCCGGTATACCCCCGCCAGCGCCAGACGCAACCGGGCCGGGTCTTCCGACCAATCCTGAAAAGCGAGGTACTCTTCCACCGTCTTCAAAAGGAAATGCATGGCTTGTCGCAACAAAGCGTCATCAAATTTTTGTTTTGGAAAAACTTTGGCAAATAACTTCTCTTTGGCGAGCGCTTTTTCGTTATTCAGGTGTTCCGCATGAATCAGATAATCGAACAGCCGAACCACATCTTCCCGCTGATTGTGCGCCGGCGAGAGCAGCCATTTGCGCAAATGGCGTACTTCTTTGGAAGAAAGCGACCTAAAAATGGTGATTAACTGACTATTTTGCATGAATAAAAAAATATTTCTTCAACAAATTTAAAATGAAAAAATAATTTCAAATTATTGAATTTCAGTTTTTTAAAAAAAATAAACTTGAAATGATCTTCAAAAATACAAGCTTTTTTTTCAACAAACGACTTTTTTTGTCTTTGTCTTTTCTTAGTTCCTGTTGCACCTTTGTAAGGTCAATAGAGACGAACAACACATACGACCTAAACCACGCGCTAATGAACAATCCTGTTGCAGGCAGTTCGATCAAAAGATCGCTCGTTTCCATTCGTGGAGCGATGCTGCTGCTCATGGGGTTATTGTTCACGACCGTTTCAAGTGCGCAGGGTTGGGAGTTGACATTCGGAGATGATAACGAAGATCAGGGACAGGCAATTATCCAAACATCGGATCATGGCTACCTGATTGTAGGGTTCAGCGAATCTTTTGGTACAGACAATGACCTTGATGTATATGTCATCCGCACAGATGTGGACGGCACCGAAATCTGGTCAAATACGTACGACGAAGGTTTGATTGAACACGCATACGAAGTAATCGAAACAGAAGACAAAGGTTTTCTGATCATTGGAGACATAAACTACGGCTTCGGACAACCTACTGATGTTTATTTGCTGAAAATCAGCAAAACAGGACAGTTTGAATGGAGCAAAACTTATGGCAGTCCCAATGTTCGCGAGCAAGGAAACGATATCGTCAAAGCAGTCGGCGAAGGTTATGCCATCATTGGCCTGACCCGCGAAACTGCCGGCGGCGACAACGATATCCAACTGATTCGCATTGACAATGCGGGCAATGTTCTTTGGAAAAAGAATTACGGTTCTGAATACGATAACCGGGGGAATGCACTGGTGGCGCTTCCGGATGGCGGTTTTGCCTTTGTCGGGACAACCAAAGACGAAGACGGCTTCGACAACGACATGGCCATCTACCGCGTAGATGCAAATGGCGAAATGGTTTGGGCCAATACTTTTGGCAGTCCTAACTTCGACGAAAACGCCAGTGATCTGCTGCTGGCTAACAACGGCACTCAGTTAGTTTTGGTAGGCAACGTTCAAAGTGAAAGTTTAGCTTACCTGCGACGGTATGACCTCGATGGCGGACTGCTTGGTTTTGCATCGGTGGATCTGGGTGTAGTGAGCAATTCTTTCAACTCCGCAGTTGAACTGGAAGACGGAAGCATTATCGCAACCGGTTTTACGCTCCCTACGAGTTCTGATGTCAACGTTTTGATCGCAAAAATCAATCCGGATAACGAAGTGGTTTGGGCGAGACAAATCGGAGCAGTTGACAAAACGGATACCGGCGAAAGCATCGCAGCAACAGTAGATGGTGGTTTTGTGATCACCGGACACAATTCGCAAACACTGCTTTTTATCAATGATGTTACGCTCATCAAAGTTGACGCATTAGGCAACCTCCTGACTAACGCTATTCAGGGTCGGGTTTACCGCTCCTTCGATGGTTGCGATCCGTTTGAACCTGGCGATACGCCGCTTCCGAGATGGACGGTTACCGCCTCAAGTGCCGACAAAAGCTACATCACAGTTACAGACGAAAACGGGTTTTACAATATTTTGGCCGACACCGGACTTTATACGGTCACAGTTCTACCTTTCAATCCTTATTGGTCGGTTTGCGACGCAGCCGGTTTTGAGGTTGATCTGATGGAAGGCTACAATAATGTCACTTTAAACTTCCCGGTAACCGCAGTAACAGGTTGCGTTGCTATGGCAACAGAAGTTGCGGCAGATTTCCTGGCAGTTTGTGAAGAAGTCGGTTACACGATTATTTACGCCAACAATGGCACTGTCCCGGCCACCGGAGCTTATGTAGAAGTTGAACTGGACGAGGAATTGACTTATCTTTCCTCTACCATTGCACCTTCCAACATTAACGGCAACGTTTACACCTTTGAGTTAGGCACTGTAAATCCAACGGGATCAGGTGACTTTAGGATCAACACGCAGATGGCTTGCGACGGCATCGCTCAGGGGCAGGCAGTATTGGTAAGTGCACGCATTTATCCGGATACAATTTGCCTCGAACCCGATCCCAACTGGGATATGTCGAGCATCGAGGTTGGCGGTTACTGCGAAAATGATTCGATCAAGTTCTTTATCCGGAACGTCGGCAACGGCAACATGACTGAAACAAAACTCGGCTTCGTAGTAGAGGACGATGTAGTGATGTTGACACAACCGTTCCAATTGCCTGCGACACAAGAAACGCTGATCGGCCTCGAAGGAAACGGAGAAGGCTCGACATACCGCCTCATTGTGCAACAATCAAATGGCCACCCGGGAGTAAGTTTCCCGACCGTTGCTGTGGAAGGTTGCGCACAAGGCGAATACACAACAGGATTTGTAAGTGATTTCCCCGAAGATGATGGGGACCCGTTCATTGCCATTAATGTTCAAGAAGTATCTGGTTCTGAGTTGCCCATTGCACTTATAGGCCATCCCTCGGGCTACCGGGATTCCGTGTTAGCTCAAAATACCGATATTACGTACACAATTTTTTTCCGTAACGACGGAACCGATACAATTTCGAGAGTGGTTATCAGAGATACCTTGCCGACTGATCTGGATTTTACAAGTTTAACCTTCGGGCCCAGCAGTCATCCCTACAACGCACAAATTTACGGCAACGGTATCCTGAAAATCACTTTCGATGAAATCCAACTTCAACCGAACGGCAGCGCCCAAGAGGCACAATCCCGCGGATTCGTGACATTCCGAATTGCCCAAAAACTGGATCTTCCGCTGGGATCTATTATTGACAATCGCGCTGCCGTCTATTTTGATTACGTTGAACCTGCTGTAACCAATACGGTGCATCATGTAATCGGTTGTTCTGACCTTTTTGAACAAGGTTGTATCGCCGTAAGCATTGATCCGACACCCGAACCTGCAGGTCTGAAAATAACGGTACAACCAAACCCGTTCGCCAATGTCGCTACTATAAAGATAGAGGGACCAGCCACGGGCAAGACTTTGAACTTTGAAGTCTACGACATCACCGGAAAGCTTGTCAGAAGCAACCGGTTTACTGAAAACCATTTTGACTTTCACCGAGGCGGCTTAGCCCCCGGTATGTATCTCTACCGCATTCAGTCTGAAGGATTCGTCCTCGGCAGCGGTAAAATACTGGTGCAATAGTCATAATCCCATAAATTTCGAGGTTCCCTCGCCCTCACGGGCAGGGAACCCCTCCAAAAAATGGGAACACAACAGAGCCACAGATTCATCTGTAAGATAAAGAATTAGGTCGTCTTATTTTTCATGAGATTATGATTTGTTATTAGCGAGGCCGCGCGAAAAGCGCGGCTTTTTTTTTGCCCCTACCCTGCTGAGATTGGTTATTGGTTCCTTGTTATTGGTCAGAAGTCGTTGTTCGTTGTTGGTTGTTCGTTCTCTCCCTCCCTCTCCCTCTCCCTCCCTCTCTCTATTCCGTCTCATTTCCCCCCACATTCGTCCTTAAAAAGTAGTTGTTTATCCAGAATACCCGGTATCAATTAGTATTATGTATTGCATAGTACCTAAGAACACCCTATATTTGTGTTATGAAAACGGAGAATTTGGAAACGACAAGAACGCAAATGCGACGAGGGGTGCTTGAGCTATGTACGCTCTCCATCCTCTCGGAAGGCGAGGCGTATCCATCCGACATCATCCAAAGGCTCAGGGGAGCGGAACTGATCGTTGTAGAAGGCACGCTATACCCTTTGCTCACCCGGCTGAAAAATTCGGAGCTACTGGACTATGAGTGGCGGGAATCCCGGTCAGGGCCACCCCGCAAATACTACTACATTACGGATAAAGGACGTGCATTTTTGCAAGAACTGGTAGAAACCTGGAACCAATTGGTGCAGGCGGTCAATCACTCCATTAAAAACAATAACAATACCGGCAATGAATAAAGTATCCAGTATCAACCTGGGGGGGTATCCCTTTACCATTGACGAAGATGCGTATGAATACCTTCGTCAATACCTCGATGCCATACACCGGCACTTCCGGGAGGTTGAAGGAAACGAAGAAATCACCTCTGACATAGAAACCCGTTTGGCAGAATTGTTCCAGGCAAGCCTGGGGAATCGCCCGATTGTTACCATGAAAGACGTCAAAGATGCGGTGGCTGTGATGGGCGCCCCGGAAGACTTTGGCGCAGAGCCGTTGAGCGAAAATCCGAAAGGAAAATTCAACATCAAAACAGGAAAACGGCTCTTTCGCAACCCCGAAGAAGAGGTCATTGGCGGAGTTTGCTCCGGCATTGCTGCATACTTTGGTATCCAGGATCCCTTGTGGGTACGCCTCTTCTTTGTGGTGGTTGCGCTTTCCGGCGGCTTTGGGGTGCCGCTTTACATCATCCTTTGGGCGATCATGCCGAAGCCAAAAACGGCAAGCGATTGGTTAGCCATGCGCGGCGAGCCTATCAATTTTTCCAATATTGGCCGCATCATTCAGGAAGGAGTAGAACGCCTGTCGGGGAAAATCTCCGAGTTTGGCGAAGAAATGGGCGCTATGAACAAAAAAGCCGAAACAGATAGTAAGGACGCTGTTAAGGAAACCATGGATGCGATCACGAAATCCCTGCACGGGGTAGGCGAATCGCTGCAATACCTGTGGAAACCAATGCTTTACTTAGTTGGTTTTGCGCTCGTTATCTTTTTTGCAATGGCGTGGATTGGATCGGCTACCGGCTTGTTTTTTGTCTATCCGTTTTTGGATTTTCTCTTTCCCGGCAAGTCGGGCTTTGCCATGCTCAGTATTGTCAACCTGTTCCTGATTATCGGAATTCCTTTAATTTCTTTGGTCTTATTGGTTTCCAGACTGTTATTCGGCACCCGGGTATCAAGTGGATGGCGCGCGGGCTTGGGCATCATGTGGGGCATCAGCATCACCAGTTTTTTCCTGTTGGGCAGCCTTTTCGGAAGGCAGTTCAGTTCTGGTGGGCAATTTAGCGCCAATGCAGGTGCTTACAAAGGAGATACCCTGTATATAGCAGCGCCCGCAGAAACTGCTCCTATTGATACCTGGTACAATATTGACAACGAAGTTATGCTTGCAGATGACAAACTGATCATACGCAACGTGCACCTTTCCATTGTCAAAGCTGAAGGAACCACCTTTGAATTGATCAAAGAGGTCAGCTCAAGGGGAGAAAGCAATGGAGAAGCGAATACATTAGCGAATACAGTGACTACGGATGCCCGGTTCGAGGGGAATCAGTTAAGCATATCGCCTTACTATTCCTTGACAAAAGGCCAGAAATGGCGGGTGCAGGAAGTGAATTACATCCTGAAAGTTCCGGAAGGCAAGTTTGTAAAAATCAATTCAGACAATGGTTGGTCCATGTTGCGCGATCTGAAACTGGCCAACGACGAAATCAACTTTTGGGATAACCCCGATCGCCTCTGGAAAATGAGCGCTGCCGGTTTGGCTTGTACCAATTGTCCGGAGGAAGTTGGATCGGGTTTGTCTTATGAAGATTTTCATACAGTAAACATCAGCGGCAAGCTCAAAGTCATCATTGAACAAGGCGACGAATACCAGGTGGAACTTCGCGGAGAAGAAAACAACCGCGAGAAAGTGACGATGGCGGAAGCCGACGGTCGCCTGACGATCAGCGCGGGTTCTGACATGGCCGGTTCGCCGGTGCGGCTTTTCCTTACCATGCCCGAATTAAAAACGATCAGTACCGATGGCACAGACGATGTTCAAATCAAGGGTTTCACCGAACCTTTGCAGGTGAATGCCCAAGGCAGCGGCTACGAAGTGAAGATATACGGCGATATCAAAAATTTGTCTTTGAACCAGGAAGGCGAAAATAAAATTGATGTGATTGGCAACTGCGACCGCCTCGAAGCCACACTACGTGCAGGCGCCCGCTTGGATGCAGAAAAACCAGGCGTTCGGGAAGCCACCATCAACGCTTCCGACGACAGCCGCGCCGATCTGATGGTGCGCGAAAAACTGACGCAGAAAAAAGACGACAGCAGCCGCATCCGGGTGAAGGGGAATCCACAGGTGGTGGAGTAGTAGTTATTTTGAATAAAGCATGCGAATCAAGAACAGCGCTTTTGCTCTTGATTCGCATGCTTTATTTAACGCTGTTGTTGACTGTTGCCGGTTTTAGCGTTGATTAATGGGTTTGTTCTATTCCATACACTAACACATAATACCCTTCCATCACCTCGTAGCGCAAATCGTACTGCGCAAAAAATCCTTCCTTTTCTACTGTCCCTGTAAATGCGCCGCCACTTAGTTCAAAATGAAAAGGTGCAATAGCAATATGCCCGCGAAAATCCAATTCCCGACGGCCATACGCTTTGTACAGCGCTTCTTTGGCGCCCCAGTAGACGTGCAAGTGCAGCAGGCGGTGCGTCGTGCTCAGGCTGGCATCTTCCTCAGGGCGTAAAAACTTATGTGCAATCCGCTCGATTTTTTCAACAGGCCGCTGAATATCAATACCCGCCGGCAATGGGGCCAACATCGCAGCGGCCAGTTCGCCCGAATGGCTGATGGAAAGGTGGAGCCCTTCGTGCGCCAAATAAGGTTTGCCACTATCGTCTTTCAAAATCGGGCTGCGCGAGGCCATACCCGACAACTCGTGCGTCAAATAGCGCACCGCTAACCATTCCACCCGCTTCCGGCCTTTGATGCCTGCCAATTGCTCCATTTCCTGCATGGTTAACGCCAAATTGGCCAAAAACCACGCCTCCGACTCGGCGACTTGCCAAAGAGCAATCGTGGCGCTCAGGTCATTCTTTTTTAAGAAAAGCGGCATAATGATAGTTTGTACGTAGTTTTGTACATTAGCGTTGGTTATTCTGCGTCATTACTAATGGCGCCCATGGAATCCGGGAACGGCAATTTATGGTAAACATTTTCATTCATTACAATAACGGCTCATCAAAAGACGCTGAATTTTTCAAAGAGATTGAAAAACGGCTGATTATCCTGCGCAACAAACAGGCCATTGCCGGTTATTGGCATACCGGACTGATTGAAGCGGGCGACGATATTGATGCGGTGATCCAACAACAGTTGGGGTTCGCGCAAATCGTACTGCTGCTCATCAGTTCTGATTATTTTTCAGACGATGATTGTAAAAACCGGCACGCCTCCATTCTAAAACGCAAAGCGCAGGATGGCCTATGCATCGTTCCGATTCTGCTGCGACCGGTTGCCATTGACGGGACGGACATCATCGGTTTTTCCGCATTGCCCAAAGCAGGCAAAGGGGAAGAATTTCTTTCCAAATGGGCCGATCCGGACGAAGCCTATCTACACATCGAATTGGAATTGAAGCGATTGGCCGCTGAGATGGTTTCCAATAAAAGCAACTCCAATCGCGAAATTCTGCTGCGAAATGCCCTGTTGCGGTTCAATTTTTCCAAAGAAATTCCTTCCTACATCACTTATTCAAGCAGGGAGCGAAAAGTATACGCTATCTTACTCCAGGGCGAACCCCAAAGTAGCCAAAGCTTGCTGCTCCAGCGGCTTTTGGGGGAGAGCAAATCGAAAAACCCCAAGGTCATTTCCATCAAATTAGACAGTGCCGGGCATAGTCCGTCTTTGGATCAGCTTTGGACGATGGTTGGCGAAAATTTCAATATGCCGATTCCTGATGCTACGCTGGTTTGCTCGGAATTGAGAAACGCCATGATTCGGGACACAGAGGTCATCATTCGTTTAGACCCGGTTGAGCGCTATCACCTGAAAGAAGTGCAGGCGTTTTGGACGGAATTGCTCCGGCAACTCAGCCCGCATAAAGACTACTGGAAAAAGCCCCTTCACTTTTATGTCGTGGATCGCAACGCCACAAAGGAGTGGAATGCCGACCAGCTTTGCTGCGACAGCATGTTGTCGCATAGCGATATCCTGCATTTACAAATTGCGAAAATCACCAGACCCGAATTCATTAACTGGCTTTTTGCGGAAAAAGCCGCCTGGAGCGATGACCCTCAATTGGCTAAAATCTGGCAAAACCGCGACCAGATCATGCCGCTGGAAGAAGGTTATGTAGGCGACGTCGTTGCCAAAATCTGCGAAATTTCTGAAGTGACGCCGACGATTATTCATTGATTACAACGAGGCTTTTTTGGCCGCCAACTTAAGCATATACCTGTAAAAATATGAACGTCCAAAACAAACGATACGAAGGAACCTCCTTAAAAGAGCCGGCCTCTTTTTCCTATACAGACAAAGACGGCAAGGCGCAAACGGAAGCCATACCGCCTTATATTCCCTCTGCCGAGCTGATCCACGTGGTGGAGCTTATGCGCATCCTAAAGCGCCCGCTGCTCATCAAAGGCGCGCCGGGATCGGGGAAGACCAGGTTGTCCAAAGCGGTGGCGTACGAACTGTATGGCAGCGCTTACCGGGATTACTATTTCGAGTGGAACATCAAATCCACTTCCAAAGCCAAAGACGGTCTTTATACGTTTGACTATCTGGAGCGGCTCCGCGACGCGCAGGATAAACAAGCGCTACACCCGGAGCAGTACGTCCGGAAAGGTCCGCTGGGTAAAGCTTTCGAGGTTTCGGCGGCAGCTACACCGGCCATTGTGCTGATAGACGAAATTGACAAAGCGGACATTGATTTCCCGAATGACCTGCTGCTGGAACTGGATCAATTGCGCTACGAAATTGACGAAATTGCGCCCGATCAGGAACAACAGATTAAGCGCGTGCAGCGTGCGGCCTACCCGCCTATTATCTTCATTACCAGCAACGAAGAAAAAGAATTACCGCCGGCTTTTCTGCGCAGGTGCCTGTTTTACTACATCGAATTCCCGGGCAAAGCCGATCTTGAAAATATCGTGCAGGCCAATTTTCCTTACCTGAAACCCGAGGCGGTGAAAAGTGCCGTTGACCGGTTCTACGGCTTGCGCATTGAGATGAAAAAGCATCCCAATACGGAAAAAGAAGTTTCTACCAGCGAGCTGCTCGACTGGATGCGCGCCATTGCCCATTTTTTTGAAGAAAAAGTAAAAGCGGAATTGGGAGAACTATTGGAAAAACAGCCCGAAAAACGCGCAGAGATTGACGGAATTTTGAAAGCCTTGGACAAAAAACAGCCTTTAGACGTAGCCTTGAGCCAACAAATAGACGCCTTGTTGCCCGATTTGTCGAAGGAATTGGCAGCAGATTTGGAGAACAAAGCATTAAAAGACCTCTATCCCTATCTTTTGGTCAAATCGCTGAACGATTTTAAAATACATATCCTGAAAGATAATGTATAAGCCGCTTCCCGATCGTTTGAACGCGGCGCTGTTTCAGTTTTTTCACCGCCTGCGTCACGACCTGCACACCGAATTGGGCGTAGGCGAATACAAGCTGCTGTTTGAAGCGCATGAAAAAGGCGTTTCGCTCCGGGACGAGGTCGCTTTAATGCAGCTTTGCAAAACGATTTGGCTGAAAGACCAGACCCAATTTGAGGCTTTTAAAAAGCTGTTTGACGGGATTATTGCCCCCGCTTTTCGCGAAAAACAGGCGGCGGCGGATAAACAACCGTCCGAACTTGGCAAAGCGCATCAGGATGGCCAATCAGCCGCTGAGACGCAGCAAAAAAACAATCCGGATGAGCTACAAAAACAGGAGGTTGGCACGGCAGTTTCGGAACTGAGCGAAGCAGAAGCCCTCGAACGCATCCCCGATTCGGATGTTCTTCCAGGTGAAGGCGACCTGTCCATTGGGTTGGAGCAGTCGGGTGGTTTTACCTTAGAGGAGATCGAAGAAGCGCCGCTTTCGGAAGCCGGCATCAGCACCCATCGCTTCCTGCTCAACGAGCGCTACCTGCCGGTCAGTCCGCGGGATATGCAGCAACACTGGCGTTTTTTGCAGAATAATTTTGAACGGGGAGAAACCCCGCAGATAGACTTGCTGCGTACGGTGGCTTCCATCGCCCGGCGGGGCATCCTGCTGGAGCCAGTTTTCCGGAAAAGGGCGCTGAACCGAACGCACCTGCTGTTTTTGATTGATGACAGTCCTTCGATGGTCGCGTTTGAAACGCTGTCGCAGCGCTTGGTGGAAGCCGCGCTGGAGGATCCGTTCGTGACCGACGAGGAGGTTTTTTATTTCAGCAATTATCCGGGTGAGCATTTGTACCTCAATCCCTATCATACCCAATCGGTGCAATTGCCTGCGCTTTGGCGGCGTTGCCATCGCCACACCATGATGCTGATCATCAGCGATGGCGGCGCTTCAAGAGGGCAAACCGATTTTGAGCGCATCCGGTCTACCCACTCCTTTTTGAAAGAAGCCCGGCAACACGTGCAACGCATCGCCTGGATAAACCCGATGCCCCGCGAGCGCTGGGAAGATACTTCCGCAGAGTACATCGCGCGTCGGGTACCCATGTTCGAGACCGAACGGATTGGGTTGTATAAAGCGATACAGACGCTTAAAGGGAAATTGGTTTAAGCATTCCTCCCCTACTCTCCTATGATCTCCGCGTCCAGCAGGATAAAATTCAGCTTGTACGGATCGTTGTCGTTGAGCTTCAGTTTGCCCCGCACGGTAATGATCTGGTCGTTGAGCAGGCGGCGCGGTTTATTGGCCAATTCCACTTCCGCAATGGTTTCCGGCCCGGAAGCTGCGCAAAAAAAGCAGGCTTTGGAAGGAAAGCGCGATAAAATCACATTCAGGCGGATGTAGGCATCCAAAATGATGACGTGGCCGCGCAGGGTAATTTCCTGCCCTTCCATGGTCTTCATGCCTTTGTCAAATTTCGGTTTTTGCCAGGAGATGCCCTGTTCTTCAAGAAAAACCTCTTCAAATGGCACGCCTTCGAATAAGTTCCAGCCTTGCATCCCACCCATCCCGCGTTGCGCGCTCAGCGTTCCTGAAAACAAGGTGAGTAAGGCCGCAGTCAAAATTCCGTATTTCATAGCGTTATTGCTGTTTTGCATAAGAAACGCGCAAAGATGGAAAAAAGCTTAAAAATGGTCAGTTATTATTGCTTCAACACCCGCTGCCGCCACACCAATCGCCCTTCCTGCGAAGCGCTGATTTGATACGCGCCCGCCGGCAAAGCGCCAAGGTTCCACGCTACCGAACCTTGCGCCTGATTTTCGGACAGCAATAACCTGCCATGCAGATCGTACAGCTTCAAATCGGCGATTAAGCCTTGCGGCAATTGCAGGCGGAGCGGCCCGGCGGTGGGGTTGGGCCCGAGGGTAATGGCTGGCGCGTCCGGTGTTTCCGCAGTTGAGGTGATCTGGTCGAAATCGAATGGAACACCGCATTCAACACCTTGCTGGCGGGTGTAAAGAACCGTGCGTTTATAAGTACCGCCAATAGATTGAGCATCGTAGTATAACCCTGCCAGACCTGTTATATAGCTGCCATGACTGCCTGCATCGGGAAAAGAATGCGCACAGAATTCATCATTTGAAACCGGAGCATTCAGGTATTTGGCAGCTTTGTCACAGAATCCGGAGTTTCTCAAAGAGACGATAGCTACTCCTTCCCAACTTGACTCAAGTTCAACAAGGGCACCGGGCTGGAAGTCAAGATATTCCAGATTGGCAAGATTGTGCTCCCAAACACCAGTTGTATCTTCCACCAGGGTTACTTCATAGATGGAACCAGGGGGCGTCACATACCAAGTGGTCAATTGTGGGCCAGACCAGGAATATCGAATTTTTTGTGTCCCAGGAATAGTATCTATTGCTGTAATGGTAGCCTTCAGGTAATGCGTCAGTGCATAGTTACCCATATATTCTCCTTGGGGATAATACACCCCGGCGTCTCGTTTTCTGATATGAATTTCATCTCCTGCCTGGAGGTTGAAAATTTCTGCCCGTCCTGGATTTTGCAAACCCGTTTTCGGGTTGCTAAGTCCTGCCAGAGAAAGAAGAAGGGGGCTGTTAGCAATCCATTCACCGGTTAAAGGAAAGTCGCGAAACCAAAAAGTACTGATCACCCCATATTGCTTACTTATTTTGATGGGGCGATTATTGGCTGGAACATAGATCAACGCACCAGTATGATGTTTTCTGTAAAAGTGGATTGCCTTTACACTATCCGTTAATCCTAAAAAGGTCTCCTCTTGAATAAGGTACGCCTTTGCCCAAATGGTATCGTTGCTGTATGCGTAAGCGAGCCATTCTTCTCCAAGAGCAGCCGCTTGTCGGATAGTGACGTGCTTCCCTTCGTGAACCAGCAGCCGCGTAAGGTTTTCGGTTTGGCAAACGGCATAACCTATGAAAGAAGAGGAAAATTCATTGCACTCAGATTCTCCACGCCACCGCAGCGAGCGGTACATTTCGGTACAGGTGTCTACTCCTACCTTGACGCCCAATATGGGAGATTCCCAATAGCCGGCATCTGAATAGTTATACAAATACTGTACACCCGGGCGGAACAACTGCCAGTCGGACTGCGCCTGCAGGCCGAAGCCGGAGAAAAGGAAGAAACAAAGAATGAGGTAAAGGTTTTTCATTGGAAACTTGTTTAAAGCTGGTTACAGGAAATACATACGTCTGCTTCTTTCAAAATTTCAATACCCGCTGCCGCCACACTAAACGCCCATGCTGCGAAGCGCTGATCTGGTAAGTACCTGCGGGTAAATCTCCAAGGTTCCACGCTACCGAACCTTGCGCCTGATTTTCGGACAGCAATAACCTGCCATGCGCATCGTACAATTTCAAATCGGCGACCAAGCCTTGCGGCAATTGAACGCGGAGCGACCCGGAAGTGGGATTGGGGCCGAGGGTGATGGCGGGCGCGTCCGGTGTTTCCGAAGTTGAGGTGATCTGGTCGAAATCGAAAGGCGTGCCACATGTTTCCTGTCCCCGGCTGAAGTAGGCTATGTTCCGTGACTGGGTGCCACCGAAGCCGACTTCGTAGTAATATGGGCCCGCCAATCCCTCCACAAAATAGGGGCCGGGGCCTGTATCTGTTGGGGATTGAAAACAAAAATCTTGTCCATAAAGCGGGGTAAGTGTAGATTTGACTGTTTTTCCACATAGGGATGGACCAGTTAAGGATACAGTCGAAATTTTGGTCTTTTCCCCGAATGGCATAATGAGCAATGAACCTGGTTGAAAATTGAGGTATTCCAAACCTGCCAAATTGTATTCCCAAACGCCTGAAAAAATTTCCAGCGGGAACACCTCATAGGTTGCCGTGGGAGGGCCTACCCGCTTGGTTTTGAGGCGTTGTGCATTGTATTGAAAGCTGATTTGCTGCGGAGAAGCCATCGTTTCCACACCTGTAATCGTCGCTTTCAGGAATGCTTTTTCAAGCACGAACCCGAGGTTTTCCCCCTGACTACCATAGTAAATAGACTCGTTAATGCTCAGAATATGCAATTCATCGCCGGTCTGGAAACTGAAAATATCTTCCCAGCCTGGATTTTGTAAACCCACTTCCGGCTCGCTCAGACCCGCTAAAGGCATGAGTATAGATTCGGTAGGTGACTCGCTGGTGTAGTTTGGGAAATCGCGGAACCAAAACGAGCTGATCAATCCGTATTGCCTGCTCACTAAAATGGGGTGGTTTTCGGCGGGGATGAACTCCTGGGCGCCGCCGCTTTCCTGTCTGTAAAAATAGATGGCCTTTACGTCGTCGGCCAGCCCTAAAAAGTCCATATTTTCGATAGAAAACACCTCCGCCCAGACGGTATCGCCATTATAAGCGTAGGCAGGCCATACTTCCCCTACATCAGTATTGGTACGAATTGTGACGTATTCACCATCGCGCACCCGCAACCGCGCCTCGTCCTGAGTCTGGCAAACCTCATAACCGAGGAACGAAGCCGAGATTTCATTGCATTCAAATTCTCCTCGAAACCGCAGCGCAGGGTACATCTCTGTGCAGGGTTCTCCGCCAATTTTGACACCCAGCAGCGGCGATTCTAAGTAGCTTCTATTTTCGTATTCATACAAATACTGCACATCAGGTCGGAATAGTTGCCAATCAGACTGAGCGGAAAGAAAATAGGTAGAAAAAAGGAGGGAAAACAGAAAGTGATACTTTTTCATCGTGTTTTTTATGGCAATATAAGCCATTGGTTGCGAATAATCTGTCAGCTATTCGACCATCTTATCCCTAAATTTGTCGGCATTCATGCAAAAGCGCCCGAGGGCTTTACTTCAGGTTGGCCAACACAATTTCCCACAGCTTCTCATAGGGAATAATTTCCAGTTCGTTCAGTGCTCCGCGGTAGGAAAAAGGGCGTTCGGCGAGGCTCTTCAACGGTTTTTCTGTACCGCTGAGTTCGTTAGCACGGTAGCGGGCTTTGCTCAGGCGCTGTAAAAGGCGGACAAATTGCAAAGGGCGTTCAAATTCTTCTTTGTTGAGGTTTCGACTGATGAAGCTTTTCATTTGCTCTATCTTTTCTGTAGCCAACTGAAAATTGCGTCGTTGCAACAGGAAAAGGGTTTGTAAAATTATAATTAGCAAATGGAACATTTTTTGCTCACGGGGGTAAGCAGGAGGCGTTCCCAGAAAACGGGACAACCTCGACGACTTCCGGCGTTGCTTCATCACGAAGTTGGGGTCTATGTCCTGGCTTTCAATCAAATATTGGAGATAAGCCTCGTAGATGGCCCATTTTTCCCGGGTAATGCCGTCTAATTTTCTAAATTCGGAAGTATCCGCTGCCTGGTTAAAGATGGCCTGCGCCTGGATATAGTTTTCGGTATGGATGGCCAACAAAAGGTAGTATTCCATAAACAGGAACCAGACCTCACTGCCTTCTGAAAAATCGCGCAGGCATTTTTCGGCGCTTTCCCTACCGCGTTTATAATCTTTGAGGTGCAGGTAAGCTGACATCCTTTTGGTGTAAAACAGGATGCGTTTTTCTTCCTGATAAAAAAGGGGATGCTGTTCGATGTAATGCTCGGCTTGCGTACAAACCTCCAACATGGCGCCATAAGCTCCGGCCATTTCATAGCGCATGATCCAAACAATATACATGTGATAATTAACCACTGGGGAATGGTGGCTTTCTGATGACTGGATCAGCTCGTTGCAATAGGCATCTAAGCGTGTTTCGAAGTCATCGGATGGTGCAGTGGGGCGGTAATGGTGCATTTGAACGCGCTGATACAACTCTTCCGAACGAATTTCTGCAGCTAAGATTTTGCTGTAATCCCGCAAGTAGGCGCCATATTGTTCAAACGCTTTTTCATCGGAATTGAAAGCGGCGTATTCGCGCAAAATCCGGGAGCAATTGACGATGACATCGGAAAATTGGTATTTGAGGGCGGTCGTCAGAATCTGGTTCGCCAAATCAGCAGCAGGAACAAGGCCTTTATTTTGGAGCAAAATATTCACCAGCGTCCACTCTTTGTTACAGGTAAAATAAGCCGAGGTGTAATCGGCGGCATCGGGCTTTTTGGCGTCTATAAAAAAAAGGGTGTTCAGCAGCCGCCTTCTGAACCTGGATTTCAGTTGGCGGTAGCGTGCGTCGCCGGGATCAGCCCCGTAGAGTTGGGCGGCGGCATCGCGGTCGTTTTTAAACTGCCCGTTTTCGATGCCTTCATACATTTCACGGAATTTACTGTTTTTCGCGCGCAGCGTCGTGTCGTCAAGCAATTCGATGCGACTTGCTTTTCGCCGGGAAGCAATTTTTACTATTTCAATCAAATTTTTCAATGCCGCCAGGTTTTGTAATTCTTTACCACATAGGTACATAGAAATATTCACAACTTGTCCCGACTTGGCGGGGTAGGGCACATAACGCGGGGAAGCGGCCTATGTGTTCTATGTGAAAACAACTATGTGACCTATGTGGTGAAAAATTACTCAGTTTTGAAACAAAAAGGGTTTTGCACGTTCTGCGCAAAACCCTTTTCCCGTTGTATCAAAATGTACGCTTAGCGCGAATGATGCAGTTGCAGCGCGGGATCAATCAATATTCATCTTCGTTGAACAGGAAGTCGTCTTTGCGAGGATAGTCCGGCCAGATGTCTTCAATGCCTTCATACATTTCGCCATCATCTTCCATTTCCTGAAGATTTTCGATCACTTCCAACGGCGCGCCGGAACGGATAACAAAATCAATAAGCTCGTCGCGCGTTGCAGGCCATGGCGCTTCTTCCAGGTGGCTTGCCAGATCAAGTGTCCAATACATAATGTCGTTCAGGTTTAATAAATAAGACCATTGTTGTTAAAAGAGGCTCCTGGCTAACCGGGAACCCAAAACGCCCAATTTCCGGCAAATGTAATAAAGTTGTTGAATTAATGCGCCGCTATATACGGTTTTGTTATTCAAGTTCTAATACACCCGGATTATTAATAAGTTACACCAAAAATCGAGCCACTTTTTAACAATCTATCTGTAGGTGCTAATAATCTCAAAAGTCTCTTTTTCATAGCCTTCAGGGATGAACCCAATTTCTGACGAATTGACAGGCCCGGTCGGATCGCAAATGAAAAATTCCCGGCCTTTGTACTTCACTGAACTGCCCCGATACCCCGGGATGGCGATGCCTACCGTAAGGTGATCGTGGTAGGCTACCACCACCATTGGCAGGTCCAACAGCGATTTAACCAAATAATAAAACAAAGCGACCCGGTCTTCGCAATCGGAATGCGGATAGTGCAACACTTCATCCGGGATCATAGGTTTACTGCGCCCGAAAGCTTCTTTGTCTTCTTTGTAAATAAAGGCCGCTCGCGTAAACGACACCAAACACTCGATGGCCTGATCGTGCCGCCTGCCTTCAATCAGTTCGCGTAGTTCGGGCAACAAAGAAGCCGCCGCCGCCGCGGTCAAAGGCGCTTCAATGTAACTGCTTTCCGCAATGAGCGGGTAAGTTCGCATCAACTGCACGATGTTTTCGTCGGTTTGCACCGTAATTTCCCGCACTAACCCTTCAAACATAAAATGAAGCGTGCGCGGCCGCAACCGCGGACTCAGGTTGGGGAGTTTGTTCAACTGAAAAGAGAAGGCTTTTCCTTTAGGCTGCGCCACGAAGTTGAGCAGGTAAAGCGCCTGCTGGCTGCGGGACGCCTGGTTCAATGCCGTGAGGTTGACATAATTGCGGCCATTTTCTTCGATCATGGGCGTTTCGAACACCTCTTCTGTTGTGAAAACATACAAAAACACCCGATCGTCCAAGTAAGTAAGCCGCGTATCGTAACCCGATTGGGACATCAAAAACCAGCACACCAATTCGCGCTCCAGCGCTTTTTTCTGGACATAAATTTTATCCACCGCCCGGCGCATCAAATCGTAATAGAGCCAGTCGTTGAGTCCAAGTGCTGTTTTTTTGCGGCTCAGGTCATCCAAAAGAACACTGAAATCCGTTTGGTTCAACCGTTGGTAATAACCGACCAGGCTTTTTTCCTGAATGTTCACCGAACTTTGAAAAAGCATATCGGCACTGTACGCAACGGTCAGTTGCTCCGAAAAAAACGGGATAGCAACCTCCTGGCGGCTCGATCTGGCAAGCCCGGGGCAGAGTAGTGCAAGTAGTAAGGGGATTGAAAAGCGCATGGGCCAAAGATCAATCTTTTTTGGGAGAAGTCTTTCCAGCTTTTTGAAAATTCAGCGAAACGGAGTTGATGCAATACCGCAGACCAGTTGGCTTGGGTCCGTCGTCGAATACATGCCCCAAATGGCCGTCGCAGCGCGCGCACACCACCTCGGTGCGGGTCATGCCGTAACTGGTATCGTCGTGGGAAATGACGTTTTGGGGTTTAATGGGTTGATAAAAACTGGGCCACCCGGTTCCGGACTCGAATTTTGTTTTGGAATCGAACAAGGGTAATTCGCAAGCGCCGCAAGTATAAACCCCTTCTTCGTGGTGATCTGCATACTTACCGGTAAAAGCCCTTTCAGTGCCTGCTTCCCGCAAAACGTAGTAGGCCTGCTCGCTCAACTGCGCCTTCCACTCGGCATTGGATTTGACTATTTTTTTGACTGCTTCGCCGGTCGCGGCGGCTTCCGGAGCATTACTTTTGCTGTGCGTCTTTGGTTGGGCATGGTTGCAGGACCAGACCATCAGGGCTAAGGCAAACAGAAAAAAACGGTTGTTTTTCATAACGTATTTTTTTTGTAACGGTGAAGACGCCGCCGCGCAGGAAGAGAACGATTGCGTGTTCGTTTAGATTGTCTTTCCGGTTTGGCTGCGTTTGAAATTTGAATCAATGATGAAATAAGATCTGTCCGATTTGGTTCAGACACTACATATACGGTTGATTGCGTGCTTTAGTTTTCAGATATTGCCCCAACTGTAGCAGCCGCGACATTCGTCAAAACCTGCCGGTTTTGGCGTGTTTTTTGAAATGCCCTGCTTTTTTAGTAGCATTGCAGCCTAAAAGACAGACACAATATAGAATATACCGACCATGCAACAAAAAACTGGCGCCCTTGCAGAACGCACCCGATTATACCGAAAATTGCACAAATGGGCGGCGGTTCCACTTTTTGCTTTTATGTTCCTCATGGGGCTGACCGGCTTGTTGCTGGGCTGGAAAAAACACACCGGTTTGCTGCCTCCTACGGCAAAAGGCGCTTCTACCGAATTAGCGGTCTGGTTGCCTTTAGACAGCCTCCAGCGCATCGCGCAAACCTACGCAACCGATAGCCTGCAAAAAAGCGACGCGATTGACCGCATTGACATCCGCCCAAAAAAAGGCATCGCAAAAATCGTCTTCGCCGACCATTTTTCGGAACTCCAATTAGATTGCACCACGGGCGAAATCCTCTCCGTCAATGCCCGCTATTCCGACATCTTAGAAAAAATCCACGACGGCTCCATCCTTGATTATTACCTCCAAACCAGCAACGAACAATTGAAACTCACCTACACGACAATGGTAGCGCTCGGCTTGCTCCTGTTATCGTTCAGCGGCTTCTGGTTGTGGTATAATCCGAAACGGATGCGGAAGATGAAGGAAAGGAAGGGTTGAACAGGCAGAGCCCGTAAAATAATACACGCGAGGCGGAGCCTCGGCGCGAGCAAGCCCCGCTGGCGTCGAGGCTCCGCCTCGTGCCTGGTATTTTTTGGGCTCCGCCCAGCATAGACCTGACAAAATCAGACAAAGCAAGACAAGGTCGGACAAGGTCGGACAGCCTAAGAAAATACAGCCAAGCTATACCTTATCTTGCTCGCGCGATGGCTCCGCCTCGCGTGTACTATTTGTCAGGCTCTGCCTGACTTCACCAACAAAAAATATTTCAAAAACCCAACCCAACATGAGCGTCCAATACAAAATCCGCGACCAACACGGCCTAAATTACCTCACCTGCGCTACCGTAGGTTGGGTAGATTTGTTTACCCGCCAGGTATATCGGGACTTCGTGTTAGAAAGCTGGCGGTATTGCCAAAAACGCAAAGGCTTCCAGGTACACGCCTATACGATCATGTCCAACCACTGGCACTTGATCGCCAGTTGCCGTCCGCCTTTCCTGTTGGTAGATGTCATGCGCGACTGGAAAGCTTACACTGCCCGGCAGGTTATAGACTATTTGTTGGATACTTCCAATATAGAAAGCCGTCGGGACTGGCTCCTGCACTTGTTTGGCTATCACGCCTACAACAAAAAACACAAGCAAACTTACCAGGTTTGGCAACACGACAACCACCCGATTGAGCTGTATACCGAACCGGTCATTGCACAAAAAATGAATTATATCCATGACAATGCCGTGGAAGCCGGTTATGTCATTTTGCCGGAGCAATGGTTGTATAGCAGCGCGGCGTATTACGCGGCGATTGCAGATGATAAATTCTGCGATTATCAGCCGCTGATTGAAATATCGCCGATTTGGGAGTGGTTTTTTGATAAGAAATAATCGGGCAAAGCCCGTAAAATAATACACGCGAGGCGGAGCCTCGGCGCGAGCAAGGAAGGTTTTGTAGATATTCTAAACCCGCTTCACTTCATTCCAACAATGGCGAACAGCCCGCCAATCAAATACCCTGACTTTTGCCTCCCCCAACGCCCTTGTTTTCATTCCGTGCGCTCTTCGCTGCGCTACCGCTCCGCTCTTTGCGCACTCCATTCCAACAAGGGCTAACCCATCCTTTCTTTCTCCGAAAGGATTGTTTTTTTTTGCTCACGGGAAACTATCCACTAACCTGGAGGGCGAGGCGGAAGCCAAGACTGCCATTGCGGTAGGCCGGCTCGAGGTAGTAGCGGTAAGCGGCGCGGCAGAGCTGCGGAGAGCCGGACCAGCCGCCGCCGCGAAGCACGCGGGAGAAGCCCTTATCAGGCCCTACAGGATTTACAAGGACCTCGTTTTTTTTACAGAATTCATAGTACTTTTGATCGTACCAGTCCTGGCACCATTCCCATACATTGCCGCTCATATCGAACAAGCCTAATTCGTTGGGCTTCAAGTCCCCGACCGGATGCGTTTTATTATTAGAATTTTCATCGTACCAAGCGACTTCTTTCAGATCGTTGCTGCCACTGTATTGGTAGCCTTTGGATTGATTTCCCCCGCGGGCGGCGTATTCCCACTCCGCTTCGGTGGGCAGGCGGTATTGTTGCCCGGATTTTTTATTCAGCGTTGCGATAAACACCTGTGCGTCTTCCCAGGACACCCTTTCTACCGGTAACAAGTCGTCGCCTTTAAAATGCGCGGGGTTATTGCCTTCGCCCATCACCGCTTTCCAAAGTCCTTGTGTGACCGGGTATTTGCATAACAAAAAGTCGGAGAGTGTGACGGAATGTACCGGTTTTTCATCGTTAGAGCCACCTCCAAATGTATCTCCCATTTCAAACGTACCGCCTTTGATGGGGATCATTAAATCGTAGAAGGGGTCATTGTTCTTTTGCCTCACCTGCCTTATCCGCCCCCTCAAATCCTCATCCGCCCCTTCCTCAAATCCCTTCAGCACCTCCTCCAAGGCTGCTTTTTGCTCCTCCGGCCACAGCCCGCTTTTCATCAAGCCATCCGCCGCTTCTACCCATTCGTATTGCACAAACATTTGTTCCACCATCGGCGCCAATTCCAAAAGCACAACTGCATCCACTTCCGTTGGTCGTTGCCGGATGGAATTGACAATGCCCGCCAGCAACCCCTGACTCGAACGGGGGCCGAGCAAGGTTCTTTTATCCGTGACAACGGAATTGATGACTTCTCCAATCTTTTGCGCCAGTTCTGCTTTTTTCAATACCCGTTCCCTTTTGTCGGAAATATCGAGCGTATCGTATTCAAAAACCAAAGCCCGAAGGCCCGCATCGGCGATCCTGTGGTAGTCGGTGAACCGCTCGCCGCGCCAGCCGGTAGTGAGCCAGGCCGCGCTTTTTAACTGGAAAGGAAGTTTTTCAGGCGCTTTGGCGACTTCTTCCCGAAACGCCGACCGGTGTGCGCCAGTCTCCGGTCCGGACCACTCCTTGCCGAAAGCCTCCAACACTTCGCTAAAAGCGGCAGACAAAGCATTCCCTTTTACCAACCACTTGCTGTAAAAACCCAGTGCGAATTTGGTGGCGGCTGCATCGCTGACTTCCCCTTCCGTGCCAATGGCATTCCAGGCGCCCAACTGCGTCGCCCAGGCAGCCGTTTGGTTGCTGAAACAGGAGTTAAAAAAGGCCAGACGCAGGTTTTCCTGGTATTGCAGCCAGGGCGCAAATTCAAAAAACGTAAGCAGGCCATCGGCGAGTAAAAAGCCATATTGGATCGGTTCTTCCGGCGCGCTGCCAATATTTGAAGTGCTGCCGATGTTGGACTGCTGCTGGATGGGCGGGGCTTTCCGGTGCGTTTTTTTTATGAGGGGTTCATAAAAAGGCTTGTTTTCCTTATCCAATCCCGAAAAGTGGAACAAATGCAAGCGGTTGCGGTATTCCGGCGCGGTGAAATAAGTCTGGACTTCCTCAAAACCAGGGTTTTCCAAAAAAACAGCTTCAACGGCGGTGTTTTGCAATTGCGCTTCTACCAGCGCTTTCAATTGCTCCCGTTCTTCCTGAACGCCCGGCAAATCTCCGTTTGCATCTGAAAAAACAAACAGAAACAACGGTATATCCGTCTTCTCTTTTTCGGTTAAAAATGTGGTGAGCGCTGATTTCCATTGCTGCTTCGTGGCAGCATCGGACAGGGCGAGGCGCTTTCGCAGGTCGGCCAACGAATTGCCGCTGAGCCGAAGCAATCGTTTCAACTCACGTATGGGATCCAACGCCTGCAAAAAAGGCCGATCGGCGCCAAGCGGGGTCGCATAAAATTGCGGATGCTGTTGTTCGCCCAATTTATCCTGCGCCATGCCGGTGAGTGTATCCACAAAAAGCGCAGCGTTGGAGGCATCTCCACTACCCTGTTCGAGCGCTTCCATAAAATATTTGGTAAAAAAGCCCTCGCCGCCGCTGATTTCATAGCCCATTTCCAGCAGACCGGTATTGGCAAAAACAACGTGTTTGGGGTTCATCGGGTCTAACCAGTTGGGCGAACCGGTGAATTGCGCATCCAGCATCACCGTAATGTAGGGTTGCTGCCGTGCATTGGACAACACGAGGTTGCGAAAACGCGATATGGTCAATAAAGGCGTGGGCGCAACCAAGGTATCGTAGCAAATCAGGTCGGTTTCTTCATCTATTTTATCCCGGCGGGCATGACCGGCGAAGTAAATCAGCACCTGATCCTCGGCGGTGATGTTTTGAAGCATTTCAGCGCGCTTTTCCAACATGGACAGGGTCGCCTGCTCGTCAAAAAGCATTTCTACTTTGATTTCGCTCCACGGTGAATCCGGCGATTGATGCCTTTTTTCCAACCAGTTTGCGAGTTTTCGGGCATCGTTTTTACACCCGCGCAACGGCGTTATTTTAGATTCGGGATGGTATTCGTCTATGGCAATGAGCAGGGCGCGCAGTTTCCCTTTTTGAGGGGGCGAAAGGCGGTTACGCACGCTCGTTTTTACTTCTCCCGGCAGGGGCAGCATCATGCCGGATTCGCCTTGGCGGATCACGCCTTTCAGCAGGTCGGCGGCCTGGTGTGCGTCGCCTGTTTTGTGAAAAACAGCCAAGCCTTTACTGTATTGAAGCAACGCCGTAGTTTGTTTGGGCTTTTGGCGGTCTTCGGCCAGCAACCCTGCGTCCCATTGAAGATCGAAACGCGCCACTAAGTTGCTGAGGCGCACTTGTTCGGCAGGCGATTGTTCGGCTTCCCGGAAAGCCTGCGTGAGGGTTTGCAGCGCTTTTTCCGGCTGGAGCCAGGCGTCCACGACTATTTGCTGGGCATTGCGAATGGCTTGTCCCACGGCGTCGGCATCGCGGTAAGCGGCCTCGATGTAGTGTTTTAAAAAGGAAGCCAATTCATGCAGCCGCGCCTTCCCAAACCGGTCATCATCCTGGAGCGCCGCGAGCAACACATGCCGGAGATTGGCCGGCATCTCGAACCGCTGGTATCCGGAAGGCTGACACAGGGGCGACAGCAACAGGTCGGATACCGCAACGTAGGGGATTTCGCAGCGCTCCCCATTTTCTCCCGGATAGTTTCTGAAGTTTTGCCAGATTTTATACACCAAATCAGCCGTCAACACCATCGGGAAGGCAGCGTGACAGGCCAACAGTACATGTCCTTCGCCATGGGTTTTAGCAAAGGCTTCCACCAACAGATTTTCGCCGGCGGTGAGGTGTTGTATTAATGTCTCTTGATGGTCTGGCATACTTTTATCAGTTAGCAATATGCAAGGACAGAAGGCCGTTTAAAAGAACTGCATTATTGGCGTGTCAAAGTTAACAAAATGACCAAAAGGCTGCCAAAAATGTACATTGAATGCTATAGTTACACCGCAAAATAAAAAATGCAACTTGAGAATTATTTTATTCTAACTTTGCACGCGGAAAATCCTACAACATATCTAAACATTACAGAAATGCAAAGCAAAATTTACTTTCCGATTCTGATTGCCTTTTTTTGTTCCGCAACTTCCGCCTTCTCACAACAAGTCTCCGTAGAAAATCTGACCGCAAAAGGTGTTACTGCTGCTGTTTCCGAGGATCAATCTTTGTACACCGGAGGCTCTGAAAAAGTTTATTACATTGACTTTGAAGACCTTAGAATGAATTTGAGCGAAATCGTCCTCAAAAACGATCAGGGCAAAATCCTCCTCAAGGACGATGTGTTCGATCTTCCGGTTAACACCATCTACGAACTGGATTTAAGCCAATACGGCAGTGGAACTTTCGAGGTGGAACTGCGCTCTTTCACGGGCGTTATCCGCAAGACCATCGCAGTAGATTAACCTGCTTTTTTTCCCGATCATCCCTAACCATCCTCATTTTTGCTCCTCGAAAGGCTGCTTGCCCTTCGAAGCGTCTATCGTTTCTTTCAAGGTTCCGAGAATTGCCTGAATGTTGTAATTCTGGTCGGACAACACGTGCACTTTTCCATCTTTGGATTCCAGCACCAGCAATCGGGTGCTCTTGCCGCTGCCATCGGGCTTCAGCAAGGTCTTTTCCCGCTCTTCTTTGATGTAAATGCTGCGAATTTTATCAAAGGCCAATTTGCCGTAAGGCGTTGTGATGGCGTCGCGGTACAGGCTGACCGGGCCGATTTTCCGCATCGTTAGCCAGCTAAAAAAGGCCGTTCCAACGGAGATGGTACACACGAAAAACAAAAGCATCGCGCCCAGCAGCCGCCGGTTCTGCTCGCCGCTTTTATGCTTTAACAGGCGAAGCATTCCAGCCAGCGCAAGCGCGCCGATCAAAAGGCCGAGCCATAAGCCCATCTGGTTTTCTGTGTGTTCTGGCTGAAAGGAATGTAATACAGTTTCCATATTATTGACGGGAAGGTTCAGTGATCAAATCTGTCAGGTTCTTAAACAATCGCCGGTACAAGCCTGTTGAGTCTTCCGCAAAAAAGACCTCCGACTGGCTGCCGGATCTAAAAAAATAAACGGGCTTTCGCAAGGTATCGCGAAAGCACTCAATCGTATAAGGCTCTTCTGCCCGGCTGCTCGTGATGCTCAGCGTACTAAAGGCATAGCGCCCGGCCTCGACTTCATCAAAATCATCGGCAAAAGTCCGGCTGGTGATGTGGCGCAGCCCGCTCAAATAGCGCACCACTTTAGAGGAGTCTAAGGCGAGGTTGTTGCAAACCCAGTTGTTTCCTGACCGAACAAATGCATACGTCGTATCCGGAAATTGCCACTCGAAAGCCATAATTTGCTCCCCTTCTACCAACTTCAGCAAGTCTGGATTGCGGTAAGCGGCAAAATCCCTGCCGATCAGGTCGAGGGGGAGGTCTTCTACTGCGTATACGCTGCGTTGTCCGCTGAATCGCAAAAACGTAGCCACTCCCGGTTGTCCGCCAAGGATCAAATCCTCCAGCAAAACCTTAGATTTATACAATTGGACGCGCACGCCCTGGTCGTCGGCTACGCCGTATTTGCGCCAGGCGCCGGGGTCCTGGGTGACCATGCCATGTGTCTGGATGGCGCCGGACAAAGCGCCTAACAATTCGTTTACAACAACCTGCACCGCAGGCAGGTTCATGGTGCCTTTGGAGGCAATCCACCCTTCCTGTTCCCGCTTGAGGGAAAAGGTGCTGCCGCTGTGGTGCAGTACGATGCGGTCGAGGGAAGCGGTATCCACCCGCGCCAATTCGGTTGTGAATAAATTGCTCCGCTGGCCGGGCCATAGCAGCCGCCCGACGCCATAGAGGGCTCCTCCGGTGAGGAGGAGGAAAACCAGTGTTTTGCGACTCATATCCTGCTTGCTATTTCATTAAAAAAGCCTTCAGCTTTTCCATTGCCCTGCCCCGATGGCTGATCGTATTTTTTATGTCGGAAGACAGTTCTGCAAAAGTCTGCTCATATCCGTCCGGAATAAAAATCGGGTCGTAGCCGAAGCCATCCTGTCCCGAGCGACTGTTGGCAATTCGGCCTTCGGCTATGCCTTCAAAGGTGTGCAATTCGCCATTCAGGATCAGCGCAATCACGGTGCGAAAGCGGGCGCTGCGGTCGTCCCGTCCTGCCAATTGCTGAAGCACGAGGTTCATATTGGCAAGCGCATCGCGTTCGGGGCCGGCATAGTGCGCGGTATCTACACCGGGAGCGCCGTTCAGCGCGTCAATTTCCAGGCCGGTGTCTTCTGCAAAACAATCTACCCCGTAATGGTCAAATACATACTGCGCTTTTTGCACGGCATTGCCCGGAATGGTTCCGGTTGTTTCAGGTAATTCTACTGTGCAGCCGATGTCTTTTAAGCCCTTTACCTCAAAAGCGCCGTCTAATATTTCATGTATTTCTTTGATTTTGTGCGGATTGTTGGTGGCAATAACGATTGGATTCATGATCAGACAGTTTTACGGGCTTCAAAATAACGACGCAACAGGGGATGTACAAATATCATCAGCAGAATGATGGCGACGCCCCAGTAAAAATTGCCGGAAAGGTCTTCGTTTTCCTTCAAAATTAACCAGGCCAAGGCAATGCCGTATACGGGTTCCAGATTGATTGCCAAATTGGAAGTGAAAGCCGACAGGTGCCTCAATGCGCGCAAGGCCAGCACGTAGGCCAGCGTGGTACAAAGCAGTGCCAAAATGAGCAGATAAATCCAATCGCGCAAAGATGGCGGCCAAAAAATCGTCTCCCCGCTGTTTGACGCAAAAAGCAGTCCCCAAACCAAGCTCAAAAACATCCAGGCGCTGCCCATTTCCACAAAGGTGACGCTTTTTTCGTCGGTTTGACCCACGATTTTTTTATTGAGGGTTGCAAACAAAGCGGCAAGAAAAGCGGCGGCAAGCCCTGCGGCAAGGCCGGAAAACACCGGAATGCGCACGCCGTCCACGATGAGGGCCATACCCGGCACAATCAATGCGCCCAAGGCCAATTCGTATCCTTTGAATCGCTGCCGCATGAACAATGGCTCAACAATGGCGGTAAAAAACGAAGTTGTTGCCATACAGACCAGCGCAATGGAAGCGTTGGAAAGTTTGATGGCGCCGTAAAAAGCAATCCAGTGCAGCCCGACCAAAGCGCCAACTCCGATATAGGCAAGCAAAGTCCGCCGCGGCAACTGATGCCACAGATAGCGGAGCTTTGCCAGGGGCAGCAGGCTCAGGGTCGTAAATAAAACGCGCCACCAAACCAGTGCCAGCGCCGATAATTGAATCAAATCGCCGAGAATAGCCGTGAATCCAAAAAGCAATACGGCAATGTGCAGTTCGATATAAGCGTTTCTTACCGTGTTCATGCCTGTAAAAGAACAAAAATTAATGACAGGCTTTGCCTTTTCAGGGAATCAACCATAAATTGCGTGCCAATATCTTATATATGAAATTGTCAGTCCTACTTCCCATAGCGCTGCTCGCGCTGTTTTTCCACACCGTGCCTGCCCTGGCTCAACAATACCGCACCGTACAAAAAGTAGTGCCTTTGCACAACGAGCATACTTTTTACCTGAACGGCAGCATGAGCCTTGGCGGAAAGCCCCGGCACGCGGTTCGGATAGACCTGCCACCGAATACGGTAGAATGGTACTACGTGTTCACGACCGCTGAAAATGAACGGAGTTCGGGGGCGCGCGATAAAATCCAGTTGGCCGGACAGTTGGTGCAATTTGTGGGAAAAGGCCTCCTCAAATCGAGCGTAGTGGGCATGGCGGCAAGCGTGGTGGGGCAAATTGTGAAGCCTTCCGGGGTGGCGGTGTGCGATGTCTGGCTGACCGATCTGGAAGGACGCAATCAGTTTTTTGAAACCAAATATATGGGCGCTGCATGGATGTACGACCGTCCGAAGCGCTACTACGAAGAAGGTTCGGTGCAAAACGGCAAAGACGGCGCCATCCGGATAGATGCCGTTAAAAGTGGCACGTTGTACCTCTGTTTCAACAATTCAGCGCTCACAGAAGGCGCTTTTGTCAATTTTGAAGCGGCTGCAATTGTTGAAACCCGCGAATATGTGGATGAATGGGCTGCAGCGGGCAAAGAAGCCGTTTTTCAGGATTGTATGGACGAATTCGTCCGCAAGGATGCGGAAGCCGAAAGCGTTTGCCATTGCACCCGAGATCGGATTGTGAGCGAGCACCAGCCGTCGGTTTGGACTGATTTGTCGCCTTCGGAAAAGACTTACCGGCTCCAAAGCATCCGGCAGCAATGCCTGAGCGCTTCAGGGTATGCAGACAAAAGCAGCGCGAAAGCCCGCATCCGTGCCATCGAAACAGAAATCAACGGCATGAACGCCATCAAAGACTACCGCGGCCTCGCACAAAAATACCAGGAACTGCTCAGTCTGGCAGAAACCGAAGAAGAGAACTACTATTGGGCATCCTGGTTTTTATTGTTGTCCAAACAAAACGAATCTGCCAAAAAAGTGCTGTACGAAGGGTTGGGAAAATACCCCGAAAGTACGGCCCTCAACAAAAATCTCGCTCACTACTGGATGCTCTCCGGGCGCTTTAAAGAGGCAGAACCGGTTTATCGCCGCTATTCCGATAAAAAAATATTCCGGAAATGGCGCTTTAATGAATACGCGCTGTCTGATTTGGAATGGTTAGAATCGGCGGGTTTGTTCCTTCCCGAGAAGGAGGCTTTGCTGAAATTGTTGCAGGAGTGAACCATTGGTGCGATTGGGAGTTTTAACAGTTAGTTATAATCACATCAAATTACAAAAAATGTCCGTAAAAACAGGCGATAAAGCCCCAGTCTTCTCCCTTTACAATACCAGCAAAGAGTTGGTAGCGCTGGAAAATTTCCGGGGTAAAAACGTGGTACTGGTTTTTTTTCCAATGGCCTTCACCCGGGTTTGCACAGCAGAATTGTGTTCCATGCGCGACAATATGAACGTATATGAGCGCCTGAACGCCGAAGTATTGGGCATTTCTGTAGATTCCCTTTACACCCTCGACCGGTTCAAAGCCGATCAAAACCTCAATTTTCCGCTGCTGTCCGATTTCAACAAAGAAGTTTCCAAAGCGTATGGCGCTTTGTATGAAGAATTTGCGTTCGGAATGAAAGGCGTATCGAAGCGTTCTGCTTTTGTGGTGGATAAAGAAGGCGCCATTCGTTATGCCGAAGTGTTGGAATCTGCCGGCGATTTACCTAATTTTGAGGCCATTCAGGAAACCCTTGCAAAATTGAACTAACCCGGGGTTTTCAACAGGGAAAGATGCAACCGCTATGAGCCACTATCACGCTATCGAAGAATTGGAAGAAGTCCTCGTGGAAGACGAAGTGGACGAGACCGGCACTGGTGAGGTAGCCCAACTCATCGTCTACAACGACGATGTCAATACCTTTGAATGGGTGATCGAGTGCTTCATGGAAGTACTCGATCACGTGCATACGCAGGCAGAACAATTGGCGCTCCTCATTCATTTTAAGGGGAAAGCGACGGTAAAAACAGCGCCGAAGCGCGAGTTGAGGCCGAAAAAAGACGCGCTTATTGAGCGGGGTTTGTCAGCGGTTATTGAGGGTGGGGATGATTAGCATCAATAAATTCCTCTAATGCTTAAGTAAGCAGGGTGTATGGCAAAAGATTTTTTTCATAATATCGTCCGAGCTGCACTTGAAAAAGAGGAATGGAAGAAATATATTGTAAAATGGGTAAGATGAGCCATAATAAAATTAAAATATACAAACAGGCGATCCTCGAAGTCTTAGAAGGTGAAAAAATCATTCGGACAGATAGCGATGTAAAGGATATTGTTTTATCAGATAAAGAGAAACGCTATTACCAACTCATCAGGATGGGATGGGAAACCTCCAGCCTTTTTTTGCACAAAATCATATTCCACTTTCATATTGCAACAGATGGCAAAATCTGGTTATTGGAAAACAATACAGATATCCCCATTACTGAAGAACTACTAAAAAAAGGAATTCCCCAAACGGACATTGTGTTGGGATTTCACCCGACTCAATACCGTCAGTATACAGGGTATGCTGTTGCTTAGGATATGTTCGAGAACCCTGCTGCCAACAGACAGCAGGGAGACCAAGATGGATCGTTTTTAAATCCGCTTCGTGCTCGTTGGCGGCTTCGGCACATTATTCCGCAGCAACTGATTCAGCGCATCGTTGTAAGTTCTCAGATAAGCGTCTGCATTGCTGTTGTAGTATTCAATTACGCCGTTGAATGTGTCCACATCTTCCTGTGTCAATTCCTTTTTGCGCTTGATTATCGTAATTTTCTGATACCCATCTTCAGCCAATTGGTCATAAAACTCAATAAGTTTGATTGCAGCATCCCGGTAAGCGACATCGCCTTTGAATGCGGGCATTTTGCGCAGCACCAACAAGGCGGCATCCGAGTCGTTTGACAACAGGATGCGGGCGCGTTCCATCCCTTTTGGGTCTTCCTTAGCCAGTGCGTCCATGAACACGGCGTTTTGTTTTGACACTTTAAAGTATCTCAGAAAAATGGCCCGGTTGTAGGCATTGACCTGGTTGATTTGGTCCACTTCCGAATTCTCTTCGGCTTCCATTAAGCGAATCGTGTGCGCTTTGGCAAAAGCTTTTTGAGCATCGTAAAATCGCTTGGAGGCTATTCCCAATTTTTTTTCCGCTTCATCCTGCGCCTTCAGGTAGGCTTCCATCGCTTCATAAGACTCCTTGCTTTCTTTTTTCAGCAGGTTGAGTTCGTTGAACTCGATGGTAAATGATTCCCGGTAACTTTTAATCGTTGCCAACATTTCGTCGCGCATGGCAGCATCGCCTTTAAACGCAGGCATCGCAGCAATTCTTTTGATGGTTTCATCCATTTGGCGCAACACTTCTATGCGCTTTTTTTCCACTTCCATGTAGTCTTCCACATGAACGGAATACTGGATGTACTCCAGGTTCCTGGCCGTAACAGCGCTGTGCTCGTTATTGATTTGTTCCAGATAACGCAGCGGATCAGTGCCTTCCTGTGCGCAAAGCAGCACGGGAACTGCAAGGAATGAAAAGGTCAAAGACCAGAAGAAGCTTCGTTTTTTCATCTTGAGGCTTTTGTTTATTTGACAATAATTTCATCTACAAACAACCAGGCCGCATTCCCGGCGCCTTGTTTGCCATCCGGAATGATGCCGAGGTTTTGCGCTTTGACTTTCAGGTAGCGCGGATTTTTGCCGCTCAAGGCGATTTTTACGGTTACGATTTTGTCTGTGATCGCAGCAGAAACTTCTTTCACGACTTCCTTATCATACGATTTTCCATCGGCAGACCCCGCTACGGAGGCTTGTTTGGGCGGATAAATCCACTGCCCAGGGCCGTTAAAAAACCGCAGGGTGACTTCTTTCACCGCCGTGGCTTCGCCCAGATCAATGACCGCCTCGAAGTCTTTTCCGTCAAAACCCAGCCATTCTTTTTCATCATGGCGTTCGTCGCTGGCTATTACAGCGTTGACAATGGCGCCTTTCCCGCCAGATGCGTATTTCGGATGCGGCGCATTGATCAGGGTAATCAATTTTCCCGCCGCTAAATGCCACAGGAAAGAGATGGATGCACTCCTGCCAATCGGCTCTTCTTTCAGGAAAGTCTGTGCCTGGACATCAGTGTACCCTTCAATTTTGATGGGTATTTTATTGTAAACAAGGCTGTTTGCATTCACCGGTTTGCCGCTATCGTCGTAGCGCACCGTGCCAAAGTCCACTAAGTTGAAACATTCGAGCAGCACGCCTTTCCCTTCGCCCGACTGAATATTCATCCGGATATCATAAAGGTGGTTGGCAGCATTCACGCCGGCAGCTTTCAGGCGCGGGAGGTGAACGCCAAGCCGGCGGCCAAAGTCTTTGAAATTCCGGCTTGCTTTGGGCGACCACACGACTTCCGCCAAGGCAAGGGCCCTTGGGAAGACCATATATTCCACCTGTTCCGGGGTTTTCATGTATTCTGTCCAGACATTGCCTTGTGCTCCGAGCACAAATTTCGCTTCTTTTTCAGTCAGCTCAGCCGGAACGGGTTCGTAGGCATATACCTTTTCCAAAGGCAAATAGCCGCCGATGGCTAAGGGTTCGTCTTTTCCAAGCGCCTGATAATAATCCAAATAGCAGTTGTCCGTTGGCGTCATAATGACTTCATGGCCACTTTTCGCCGCTTCTACCCCACCCTTTTCGCCGCGCCACGACATGACGGTCGCATTTGGCGCAAGCCCGCCTTCGAGGATTTCATCCCAGCCAATGATGCGCTTGCCCCTGCTGTTCAGGTATTTTTCGATGCGCTTGATGAAATAGCTCTGCAGGCCATGTTCGTCTTTCAACCCTTCTTTTTTGATCAATTCCTGGCAAAAGGCATTGTTTTTCCACTGCACTTTGGGGCATTCGTCGCCGCCAATGTGGATGTACGGGCCGGGGAACAGCTCGATGACTTCCGAAAGCACGTTTTCCAAAAAAGTAAAGGTTTCTTCTTTTGGGCAAAATACGTCTTCGAATACGCCCCACTTAGTTGCCACTTCGATGGGTTCGCCCGTGCAGCCCAATTCGGGATACGCTGCGACAGCCGCCTGCGCATGGCCCGGCATTTCGATTTCAGGGATGATGGTGATGAATCGCGAGGCGGCATACCGCACCACGTCCCGAATTTCATTGTGCGTGTAATAGCCGCCATAGCGCGTTCCGTCGAATTGCTGCGGCTTGGTGCTGTTATGCCCGGTTATGGTCTCTTTGCGATAAGCGGCAATTTCCTGCAACTTGGGATACTGTTTGATTTCGATGCGCCAACCCTGGTCTTCCGTCAGGTGCCAGTGGAAATAATTCATTTTATACATCGCCATCAGGTCAATGTATTTTTTGATAAAATCCACCGGGAACAAGTGTCGGCCAACATCCAAATGCAGCCCCCGGTAGCGAAAACGAGGAGCATCTTCGATTTTCATATTTGGAATAAAGCCTTTGGGCATCAACTGAAGCAGTGTTTGAAAGGCGTAAAAAACCCCTGCATTATCCGCAGTTTTGATGTAAATCTGGCTGCTCAAGACCTCCATTTGATAAGCGCCAACCTGCTCAGGTTTGACCGGCATGGTATCGGTTCGGGCAGCGATGATAATAGAGTTGCTGGCTTTGTAGCCTCCCCGCCGGATGGTTAATTCCCGGCCCGTAGCTAATTTGATGTATTCTGCGCAAAAACGCACCGTTGCCTCCAGGGCGGAATCAGCCTGTAGCGGAAGCCGGATATTGGTCAGGTCTGCTACTTTGAGATCCCCCTGCGAAAATTTTACGCTTTTAGGCGCGGGGATGACGCTGATTTCTTTTTTGGGAAGCGTCGGCACTTTTTGAGCGACTCCCGCAATTGGGCAGGCAATGGATGCTATAAGGGTCAGGCAAATCAATCTGGTTGTCATGAAAAAGCTATTTATGTTCAATCGTGGTGCAAAGAAAGCCAATAGATTCCAGATAACGAAAATCGGGGCGGGTTGTATTGCCTTGCACGCTTGGGTTTGTGACTCGTAGGGCTTGGCGCCGCATCACTTACGCCGACGCTCAGCATGAAGTTTTCTGCAAATTCACGGTGATCGTATTCTTGTAAAATGAATTTGCATGAACCGCTCCCGAAACCGACATAATCGCCTCCGTCCCAGGTTAGGGTAAAGCCCAAATCCTGAGAAAGCTGTTTGGAAGCTTCAAAATCAGCTCCGGATGGCACAAAAGGTTCAAGTGATAAGAATTGCATGGTTTATTTTTTACAAAGATATACAACGTTTACCATCGTAAAACGACGGTTCTTCGATCCGCCCTGAAGAAAAATTCATTTCATTAATTGCAGTTCATTACATTTGCTTTATTGAAAACACCTGCCTGCAGCAATCGAATGCAATATGAAATCAAGAACTGAAGTCAAGCGAATGATTACCTCCAACTCCATGGAGGTGCTGGAATATTTGGAAAAATTAATCGAAGAGAAGGAAGACGAAGGCATGATCAATACGCTGATCATGATGCGCAGCGATCTGGTAGATATTGAGCGCACCCATCAGCGAAATCTCAGCGATTACGACGAATACCGCCGGGGGCTAAACAAAGTCAACCTCAATATTCTGAAAGTCATTGATGATTTGCCGGATCAGTATTTTAACAAACAGGTTGAGCCTGAACCAGACCAGGTCACCACGACCATTGTCTCCAGCCAGCTCCGTCTGCAGGTGGCCAATTTGGTCAAAGACCTGCTCGACATCAGCATCCAGGAAAATACGCCGAACAACAATGCTTACATCGGAGGTTTCCTGAACCACAAACGCCATGTTATCCTCAGCCAGATCATCCGGTTGGTCGAAGAAAACAAGCTCTCCATTGCAGGCACAGAGTACCTTGCGATTGCCAACGCCTACAACAGCATATTGGACACCACAAAAGCCGAGCAATATTTCAAACGCGGCATTGAAAACATTGACGAATACGCCGATTCCGCTTTCAGTAAAATTTTTATCATCCGCAGCTACGCCGATTTTTTGTACCGCAACAACCGCCACAGCGACGGGGCAAAACAGTACGAATCGGCCGTACTCGAAGGACAGGGAGATATGGACAGCGTCATCAACGGCTACACCTACCAAATGAAGTTTGTCAACGAATGCGATGTGATGAACTTTGACGAAGCCTTAAAATCTTACAAAAAAGCGAAAGAATATATTTTGAATATTCAAAATAAAATTGTGCAACGGTACAATATTGACGCGCTGGAACACGCCTGGAACAACAAACAACTGCCGCCTGTTTATAGCCGTCCTTAACCATGATGCCCTATAACGAAGCTACGGCAAAAAACACCGGGCGCCTCAAATGAATTTAAAATCATGCTTCGATTAAACTTTAATGCTCAATATTGATGAAAGAATATCCTTAAATGTTTCAAATTCATTATTCCCTTTTTGCGATTTTTTATCAAGATGAAAAAATGGTTAGTGGTAGGCGACTCTTGTTTAAGAATAGCATAATCAATTTCTAGCCTGATCGTCATATAACAATATTCATGGCATAACAATTGTCCCTGAGATTAATTACAATTCACTCCAAACCAAGACCATCAACACAAGGGGCTATCTTGATCAACTACCTTACCATTGCGCTGCGCAACCTGCTCAAAGACAAAGGCTATAACACGTTCAATATGCTGGGACTCACGGTGGGCATTAGCTTCAGCTTGCTGTTGCTACTGTAGGTGACGGACGAGCTGCTTTCGACCGTTTCACACCCACAGCGATCGCATGATACACCTTGGCGCTCAGCCGTTTCGGCTCCGCTCAGCCATCGGTCGTTTCGACTCCGCTCAACGACCGGTGGCTGAGCGGAGTCGAAGCCCGGACCTTATTTCGCCCGCACCACCACAGCCTGCCCTCCGGCTGGTTTCGCCTTCATCCCCCGGCAATCCCACAGTGGATTGTAGTCGTCACCTTCGCGGACATAGCGGCAGGTCATTACTTCGGCGCCGGTTTTGTCTTTTATCGAAACCGGATGGTTTGACAGCACCTTGCCGGAAATCAGTTCGGTATGGCAAATCAGTTCCAACCCCGACCCGTTCCAGTAGAAATAAGTTTTTTCGATGCCCGCCCAGCAGCCGATGGTCATGGCGCTCGCTTCGATCACAAGCGCGTTATTGGCCGCCGGCACATTCAGGACGCGCAGCAGCGCACTGGAGCCGCAATCTTCAAACAAGCACAACCCCGGCACGTCGCTGCGGTGCAGCACGCGGCCTTTTTGCAAAATGCGGAGTTCGGCGTGGATATCGGTGAGTTTTTTGCGGGGTTTGGAGGCGACGCCCAGCAGCACAAATTCAGCTTTGCCGTCGCCGGTCAGATCAGCTTTGCGCCAGCCTTTGGCGATGTGCCCACCCCAGATAAAGCCCTGGAATGCTTTCCCGGCAGCGTCCTGGCCTTTCACGCGGTACCAGAAATCGCCATAGCCATTGATTTCTTCCGTTGGCAATACAGCGTCGTCCGCATAGCCGATATTTTTCAAAACATGGCCATTGCCGAGGGTAGTAATGATTTTCGAGTTTCGCCCGGCGCCGGTGTGTACCGCGACTTTGTCGCCGAAGGTATAAAGGGTGGCGCCGTTGGAATACAGTTGTTCAACCTGGGAGTGGCGATGAAACCAGTCGAAATAAGCTTCCCACTCGCCGCCAATGGTGCGGGTTTGCGGCATAACAGGATTCGCAAACAGGGAGGATGCAAGAGCAATGAAGAGCATTTTCATGGGAGTTGTTTTTAATTCATAGGGATAAAAAGGCCGGTAATGCCATCAAGCCATTCTTTATACGCACAAAGGGTACTCGCGTTACTACACTGCGGTAATAAAAGGTACGTTTCCGTCAGATAATCCTGTCCTGAAAGGTGTGAAGCGTGTATTGGTAAACTCACTCAGTCTTATAAGAACGCGCCAGAACTTAAAATTCTTTTGAAAGTTAATGGTTTTTTTGATTTTTTTTCAAATTTTCTTTGCAGACAGGCCATTTTCACCAATTAAAAAGTTGCCTAAACGCCTTTCCACATTATTCTACTTGTTGCGCAATCGGTCGAAACACAATTTACTAATCAGGCCTTTATCAGCGGCGTGCAGGGCGGCCTCGCGGTAATTGCGAATGAGGCGGATGTCCACATCGGCGACTTCCCGGATCAGTTGCGCCACGCGCTGCGAACGCTTGAGGTGGCGGACGTCGCGGATGTAGATGGCGCGCACCTGTCCGGGGAACGCCCTCGACAATTCGAGGTAGATATCGGCATCGTTTTCGCCGCTGTCGCCAATGAATACAAAAGGAAGATGCGGGTAAGTACGCAGGATACGCGCGGCGTGTTCGAATTTATGGCCTTTGTAGCCCACCGGGCTGGATTGGTAAGGAATGCCAAAGTCGCGCAGCAAAATGGGGCCTTTCGGCAAATCATTGATGATCAGAAAGTCCTCCAACAGATCGTATAAATTCCACGGACTGTTGGAAACGTAGAAAAAGGGATTGGCAGACTTTTCCTTCGGGCCAAGCTCCAATGCCTGGTAGAACGCGCCCACTTCCCGGAAGGCTTTGCGGGAGCTTGCGTTTTTCAGAAAGGTGAGATACAGCATTTTCAGCTTGAGCAGCGACGTAACATCCGTTTTCAGGATCGTGTCGTCAATATCGCTGATGACCCCGAAACCGGCATTTCTTGGAAGCAACACGTCGGCAGGGCACAAGAGCTGCCCGGAACTGTATGAAGGGGACTTCAGCGTGATTTGTGCTTCGAGCCAAGAAGTTTTCAGCCCCGTCAGTTTTTTAGGCAGGGTTGCTGCTAAGTGGAAATAACCTTCTAAGTCGCTCGTCACCTCGAATACATTATTGCCGATGCGTACTTCCAATTCCGCGTCGTTGACTTCGTGGCTGTTGAAGCGGCGCAGG
>Ga0209573_1000972_pt1 | contig 50018 bp, 43 predicted proteins | sample TNRBio252014_DNA_FD_185870 | JGI IMG/M metagenome (GOLD analysis project Ga0209573, IMG submission 185870) | Wastewater treatment Type I Accumulibacter community from EBPR Bioreactor in Madison, WI, USA - TNR Reactor_6/25/2014_ DNA (SPAdes)... | ecosystem: Engineered > Bioreactor > EBPR >... | reverse complement strand
TCCGCCTTCGCCTCTCAGGAGCCTGTATGCACCCTCATCGTCTAACCGCTTGGGCCATCTTCACTGCGGTCGCCGTGGGTTTCGCCGCGCCGACCTTCGCCGGCGAGTTGCCCGGCGCCCAAACCCTCGCCTCGCCCCACGAGTTCGCGGCGCTGGTCGCGAAGCTGGAAGCGGCCGTGACCGAGCACAAAATGGCGGTGGTCGCCAAGGCCAGCGCCAGCCAGGGCGCCGCCGCGCGCGGGGTGAAAATCCCCGGCAACGCCGTGATCATGGTCTTCAGAAACGACTACGCGGTGCGCATGTTGGAGGCGAGCGTGCCCGCCGGCATCGAAGCGCCGCTGCGCTTTTACGTCACCGAAAACGCCGACGGCAAGGCCAGCCTGACTTGGCGCGCGCCGAGCGCGATTTTCGCCCCTTACGGCAGCGCCCCGCTCGACAAGATGGCCCATGAGCTCGATCCCATCTTCGCCGCCATCGCCCGCGACGCCGTGCGCTGACCGGTTTTTCGGCTTGCCGCCCCATCCACCGGCATGACTCGGAATGACTAAAGGACAACCGATGCAAAACCTCGGCCGATCCGTGTTGGCCGCGTTGGCGCTGATCGTGACGGCGACCGCGTGGGGCGTCGAGCGCAACGGCTTCGACCTGAGCGACGCCCTGGCGCCGGTCGCCGAAATTCGCGGCGGCGGGCCGGCCAAGGACGGGATTCCCGCCCTGGACCATCCGGCGTTTATCGCGGCCGATCAGGCCGATTTTCTCGCCCCCGATGACCGGGTGCTGGGCCTGATCCGTAACGGCATCGCCAAAGCCTATCCGATCGCTATCCTCAATTGGCACGAGGTGGTCAACGACCGCTTTGCGGCCGAGCCGGTGGTGGTGACCTTCTGCCCGCTGTGCGGCGCCGGCATGGCGTTTCTGGCGACGGTCGACGGGCGGGTGCTGGACTTCGGCGTTTCCGGCTTGCTCTACAACAGCGACGTGCTGCTCTACGACCGCCAGACCGAGTCGCTATGGTCGCAGATCATGACGACCGCCATCGCCGGTCTGATGAAGGGTCGGCGGTTGACGATGGCGCCGGTCGCCCACACCGCTTGGGCGGACTGGCGGCAGCGGTATCCCCAAACCCTGGTGCTGTCGCCGGAGACGGGCCATCAGCGCGATTACGGTCGCGACCCCTACGCCGGTTACGCGCAAAGCGAGCGGGTCATGTTCCCGCTGCGGTTCAAAAATCGGCGGTTCCACCCTAAGGAACCGGTGATCGGCGTAACCCTCGACGGTCATGCCAAGGCGTACCCGTTCAGCGAACTGGAACGCGCCACGACTCCGCTGGCGGATACCCTCGGCGTGCGCCCGGTCCGCATTGAGTACGATGCCGAACATCGCACTGGCCGGGCGTTGGATACGACCGGGCAGGAAATCCCCAGCGTGATCGGCTTCTGGTTCGCCTGGTATGCCTTTCACCCCGAGACCGAGGTTTATACCGCCGCGCCGTAGCGCTGGTCAGCGTTCAGCCCTCTCTCCCCAACCTCCACTGCCCTATCAGTGAGGGATTCAAGGCGGAACAAGCGGTCGCCACCGATCCGGCTTAACACAAAGCCTGCTCCAAATCCGCAATCAAATCTTCCGCATCCTCCAATCCCACCGACAGACGCAGCATGGCATCCGAGATCCCGCGCCGGGCGCGTTCTTCGGGCGTCAGTCCGTGGTGCGTGGTGGTGCAGGGTTGCGTCACCAAGCTTTCGGCACCGCCGAGGCTGGGGGCCAAGGCGAAGAGTTGGAGCCGGTCCGCCACGCGGGTAGCATCTTCTCCGCTGCCCGCCACCTCAATGCTCAGCATCCCGCCGAAGCCGTACATCTGCTCCGTGGCCAAACGGTGTCCCGGAAAACTCGCCAAGCCAGGGTAGAACACCCGGCTGACCTGCGGATGGCGAGCCATCGCTTCGGCAATCCGCTGAGCTGACTCGTTTTGCTGGCGCACGCGGACCACCAGAGTGCGTAGGCTGCGGGCGAGCAGTGAGGCGGTTGCCGGGGCGATCATTGAACCCAGGTTCTTGCGCCAGTTCCAGACCGGCATCAGCCGTTCTTTCGATCCCAGCAGCGCGCCTGCCGTGAGGTCGCTGTGACCGCCCAGATACTTGGTGGCGCTATGCACCACGAAATCGGCGCCGAGTTCCAGCGGGCGCTGATTGACTGGCGAAGCGAAAGTGTTATCGACCGCGACCCATGCGCCGTAAGCATGCGCCTTCGCCGCAATGGCGCGAATATCGAGCAGTTCGAGCGTCGGATTGGTGGGCGTCTCGAAAAAGACCAGCTTCGCGCCCGCCGCCAGCAAAGCGTCGAGTTGATCCAGTTCGCTACCCAGGATTAAATCGGTTTTGATGCCCAGCAGCGGCAACTGGCTCGCCAGCAGTTCCAGGGTTCCGCCATAGGCATCACCGATACAGACCATGCCTTCCCGGCCATGCGTCAGGAACAAGGCAGTTTCAGCGGCCATGCCGGAGCAGAACGACCACGCCATTTCGGCGCCTTCAAGGCCGGCGAGCGTTTCTTCGAGGGCAAAGATCGAGGGGTTCAGACCGTAGCGCGTATAGAGACTGCCCGGTTTGCGGCCATCGATGACATCGAGCAGATCGGCGGTCGAGTTGAAGGCGAAGGTGGTCGTGTCATACACCGGCAGGTGCGGACTGCCGTGTGCATCTTTGAAACGGTGACCATGAATGCTGCGCGTGGATAAGCCTTGTGTGCTGTTTTGGGTCATTTCGCGTTTCTTGAATGAGTGATTAAAACGATTTCAAATTCGTGATGAGTGGCTGGATCAGAACGAAATGACTTTATCGCTATCCATGACCCATTCCGCCAACGCCGGCATAGTGGATTGTTCGGCGCCGTCAAAATAAGGCTGGTTCTTGTAGATGCCGCACCGCGCCATGCAGGTTCCACAAACTCTAACCGTGACGCCACGAGCGATCAGCGCTTTGAGCATCTGGGTCAGGTCCTGGTCGTAGCCGTCGGGCGGAATACAGGCATCACGCGCCATATCGACGGCTTCGCTCATCAGAAACACGCGGACTTCGCTTCCGGCATCGGCCAGCTTGTCGGCCAAGCGCAACCCATTCCACGTTAAGTCCGTGCCGTCGTAGGGGGCATGATTAAAAATCAGCAGAATTTTCATGAACGTTCTCCAAAGGAAAGTGAATTAGCGCTTGGCCAGCAGGCCGAAATGAAACGGGCAGCTACTTTGCAAATCAACGGCTTCAATGGCGCGGAATCCGGCCTCAGCCATCCATACCCGGCATTGTTCCGGCGTTGGGCGAATGTCCAGCGCGGGGCCGCGCGGGGTCAAAATGTCACTGCGCCAGTGGATGACTGATAACACCCCACCGTCCTGCAAGGTTCGGTAAGCTTCGCGCAACAAGGCCACGGGCTGCTCCAGGTGCAGCAGATTGAAAATCATGGCGTGCGCCTGCGAGCGATCCTCGACGCCGGCGCCGTGTCCGACAAAATCGCGCACCTCGACCCGGATATTGGGCAGCTTGAAGGTCGCAGCCTTCCGGCGCACACACTCGACCATGGCCGGATCAATATCCAGCGCGGTCACGAGTCCGGTGATTCGTCGGGCCGCCGGCAGCGTAAACGTGCCGTATCCGCAACCGAACTCAATGATGTTTCCTTGAATACCCCGTTGCCCCAGCAAGCGGCTGATAGCAACGTCAGCATCAAAGAAACTCGCCCAGTAAGCTTCATCAGGCATTCCGCTTTCCCGGCCCTTCACGGTGATACTCCGGGCGCTTCGACCGAAAACCCGGCGGCTTGCCATTCGCTGACGCCATCGAGCATCTTGCGCGCCCGGTAGCCTCTGGCGGCAAGCAAGGCCACGGCTTCATCAGACCACACACAAAACGGACCCCGGCAATAAGCAACAATGTCCCGGTCGGCGGGCAATTCAGCCAGCCGCTGCTCAATCTCGGCCACCGGCATCGAGCGGGCAAACGGCAAGTGGGCCGTTTCGTATTCAATCCGTGGGCGCACATCAATCAACACGATGTCCCCACGTCGAGCCTGCTCCAGCAGGGTCTCGCGACTGACGGCAGCGAGTTTCGTGGGGTCGGCCACCATCTGGCCCAGCGCCATTTTCAGTTCCAGCAGATGTTCTTCAGCCACTTGCCGCAGACTTACCCACAGGCTCGCCACATCGCTGCCGGCCAGTCGGTAAATGATGTACTTGCCTTCGCGACGAGAAGTGACGAGGCGCGCTTCTTTGAGCGCCCGCAAGTGAGCGCTGGTGAGTTTGATGTCGGTCGACAATTCGCTGGACAGCGTTTCAACCGACTTCTCACCCTGGGCCAACAACTCGATCAACTCCAGCCGTTTCGGACTGGAGACCGCTTTGCCGATGCGCGCGACCTGCTCGTACAAGAGGTTTTTCAGTGTTCGCTTATCCATGATAATTACTCTAACGATTGTGCGAATGTAGAGCAACGAAAACCTAAACGATCACCTCCGGCGCTGATCAGGAACGGGGCCTGCGGCCCGGCACCGAGAATGTGCCGGCGATGGTCGGACTGGGCATAGCCGCCCGGCTGGCCCGCGAGCGGTTGCCCGAGGTCACCGTCAAGTTGCGGCGCTTGCGCGACCATCTGCATACGCGACTGGCGGCGGCGATTCCCGGTCTGATGCTGAATGGTCATCCCGACGAGCGCGGTGCGGCTCTCGGTCGGCGTCATGACTTCGGAGGAGGACATCGACCGCGCCGCCGCCGGCTTGATCGCGGCCTGGCAGGAATTGACGCGATGAACGCCGCCGATCGACTATGGTCGGGCGAGTCGATCCGGTGAAGGAGAATCTAATCTTGCGGCGGGTGACCCATCCGGATCAACCGAACTCCCGCCCCTCACCGGCTTCCTCATAGGTGCACCCGTCGCGGATGTGATAGAGCCGCTTGAAGGTCGGGATAATTTTCTCGTCGTGGGTGACCACGATGATCGCGGTTCGATATTGCTGCGCCATGCGGTTGAGAATCCGCACCACGGCCAGCGCCCGCTCGCTGTCCAGCGGCGCGGTCGGTTCGTCAGCCAGGATAATCGGCGGCTGATTAGCCAAGGCCCGAGCGATGGCGACCCGCTGCTGTTCGCCGCCGGAAAGCTGGGCGATAGTCGCCTGGGCGCGGTGTTGCACGTCCAGCGCCGCCAGCAACTCCCGTGCCCGCTGGCGTGCTTCTCGATTGGACCGCCCCGCCAGTAGCAGTGGCAGAGCGACGTTATCCGTCACGTCGAGAAACGGGATCAGATAGGGCGCCTGAAACACGAAGCCGATGCGGTCGCGGCGCAGGGCGCGCGGATCGAGGTCGCGCCAGCCGCCGTCATAAACCGTTTCGCCGGACAGCCGGATGCGTCCATCGCTCGGCTCGGTGACCGCGCCCAGACACTTGAGCAGGGTGCTCTTGCCGGAACCGCTGGGGCCGATCAGCCCGATCACCTCGCCCGGTTGCACGGTCAAATCCACCCCCTTGAGCGCGTCCACGGCAGTATCTCCCGCACCGTAACGCTTGCGCAGACCGGCAACCTCGATGGCGGGTGCGAGAGCAGCCTGATTCTGAAGCGCGGCGCTCATCTCAACCTCCAATCGCGGTGGCGGGGTCCACGCGCAGCGCGGTCCGAATCGCCAGGGTGCTGGCGAGGGCGCAAATCAGCATCACCGCCGCGAAACCGCGTGCGGCGTCGCCCGGCTCCAACAGCACGTATTTGGGGAAATACGGCGCCCACAGGGTGGCAACGGTCTTGCCGACCAGAAAACCGATCAGTCCCAGGCCCAGCGCTTCCTGCAAAATCATCCCGGCGATGGTGCGGTTGCGTGCGCCGATCAATTTGAGTACGGCGATTTCGCGCAGCTTGCCCAGCGTCATGGTGTAGATGATGAACGAGACAATAGCGGCGCTGACCACCGCCAGAATCAGCAGAAACACCGCGATCTGCCGGGCCGAGGTGGCGATCAGCTTCGCGATCAAAATCTCCTCCATCTGCGGAACGGTATACGCTTGCAGGCGTTTCCAGCGGCGAATGGCCTCCCCGACTTCCGCCGCATCCCAGCCGACGGCGATTTGCACCAGCACCGCGTTGACCATCCGGCTGCTTTCCTGGCTTCGGGAGACGGTCTCGGCCAATCCCGGCGCACCGGGCCGGTTCAGCGCCGGGTTGGCCCGCACTCGTGCCCGTTCGTTGATGATGGCGTCGTTGTCCTTGAGAAACTGCGCCTCCTGGGCATCGCGCAACGGGATGAACACCATCGGATCGCCGCTGGCCGACACCATGCGCCGGGTCAGGCCGACCACGGTATAGTCGTGGCGGCGGATGCGGACGCGCTCGCCGATCTGGAAGCCGGTGCTGGCGTCGGCCACCGCTTCGTAGTGGGCGCGCTCGATCTGGCGGCCGGCGATCAGATAGCGCGGCTCGCCGGGTTCGCCGGACTGGATGCCGACCACCATCACCCGCACGTCCCGCGCGCCCTGGCGCGCTTGCATGGTCAGATAGGTGACGTTGGCAGCGTGCGCCACCCCCGGCAGCCCGCGCAAGCCGCGATAGACGTCGTCGCGCAGGCTGGACGATTCGGCGTAGGGGCCAAGGGTATCCCGTTGCACCACCCACAGATCGGCGCCGCTGTTAGCCAGCAGCGCCTTGCCATCGTCCACCATGCCGCGATAGATGCCGGCCATGGACAAGGTGACGCCAATCAGGAGGCCCAGGCCCAGGCCGGTGAAGGCGTACTTACCCCAGGAATGGAGAATGTCGCGGCCCGCCAGACTGATCACCCGCGACCTCCGGCCAGTTGCTCACTGGGCTTCACCGCATCCCCCTCGCGCAATGCCCTTTCGCTGTGGACGATGACGCGGGCCTCCGGCGGTAAGCCGTCGAGCATCTGGACCGCGCCGTCCAGGTCGCGGATGCCGAAGCGCAGCGGCTGGAATTGCGCCTTGCCTTCTTCGGTCAGCAACCACACGCCGGTCCGCCCCGGCTGTTGCTGGATGACGGCGTTAGGCAACACCGGCGCGTTGGGAATAACTGGCAGGCGCACCGTCACTTCCGCCAGTTCACCGAGCGCCACGCCCTCGGGCAGGGCGTCGAACGCGACCTGAGCGATTTTTTCCTCGGTCACACTGTCGCCAGCCAGTTCCACCCGCGCCACTTTGCCAGGCAATCGCTCGCCGGGGCGGGAGCGCAGCTCGATGTCCGCCGGCTGGCCGACGCGCAAGCCGGCGGAACGGCCCTGATCGATCCGCACGCGCAGCCACAGGCTGGCCGGGTCCATCAGTCGCACCACGCTCTGCCCCGCAACCACCGTCGAACCGGGTTCGGCCTCGCGGGCGATAACCACCCCGGCGACCGGACTGCGCAATTGCAAATTGGCCCGCAATTTCCGGGCGGCGGCCTGTTCCGCCAGCAACCGTTCCCGCTCCCGGCGGGCGGCCTCCCGGTTGGCCTGAGCGGCGGCCCGCGCGGTGCGCGCGGCGTTGGCTTCGTGTTGCTTGGCATCGGCGGCTTCCTGGGTCACGAAACCCCGGCGGCGCAAGTCGGTGAAGCGGCGCGCGCTGGCCTCGGCCAGTTCCCGGCGACTGACCGCCTCCCGCACCTGCGCCTCGGCGGCGGCGAGTACGTTGCCGGCGCGCTCCAGAGCAGCCTGGGCGGCGGCGGTGCGGTCGTCCAGATCCACCGGGTCCATTTCCGCCACGAGTTGACCGGCGGCGACGACATCGCCGACATCCACCCGCACCTGCTGGACCCGCCCGGCGTTGGTGGGGCCGATGGCGTAGGCGCGGCGGGCTTCCACCGTGCCGATGCCAAACAGCGCCGGTTGCAGGTCGCAGCGTTCCGGGCTGGCCACGGTGACGCGAACCGCCGCCAGTGGTCCAGTGCGGGCGACGACGTAGCCGAACCCACCCAGGAGACCGATAGCTAGGACGAGCAACAGAATCTGACGGAGACGGGGCGTTTTCATGGCTGGCGGACTCCGATGCTGCGCCGGTACAGCGGCCACAGATGGCGGGCGGCCGGTTGCAGGGCGTGGGGATCGCCGGCGAGCAGGGTTTGTACGACCAGCCCCTGCACGGTGCCGACGAACAGAGTGGCGGCGGCGGATTCGTCGAGTTCCGGCTCAACCAGCCCCTGGACTTTAGCCCGCGCCAGCAGTTCAGCGACCCGCCGCCGGTAACGGTCGAGCAGGTCGCAGACCCGTTGTTTGACCGGATGGTGAGCGGGTTTTTGCAACTCGTTGAAAATCAGCCGTGGCGCGGAAGGATGGGCGGCGATGAAGGCGACATGGGCCTCGAACAGCCGACGCAAGCCCTCCACCGGATCGCGGGCTTCGGCCACGGCGGCGGCGATCACGTCGCCCAGGTTTTGCTCAACCCAATCCACGACTGCCAGCCAGATGGCCTCACGAGTCGGGAAGTGGCGGAACACCGCCCCCTGGGTCAGACCCATCTGTTGGGCGATGGCCTGGGTGGTGATAGCGTCGGGGCTGTTCTCGGCGGCCAGCGTCAGCACCGCGCGGACGATTTCCAGTTGCCGTTCTCCGGCGGCCAAGCGAGTTTTTGGCATGGTCATAGCGGACTCTTAAAGATAGTAATTAGTTACTATCTTATTATGGTGCAGAAATCGACCCTGTCAAGAGCATTCATTGGAGCCCGACCCGTTTTTAGCTTACGGCTGACGTCCGGTTTGGGTACGCCCCCGACCGCTGTGATCGATCTGTTATTCCACAGGTATGGGTTCGTAATCAGCGGGAGTGAGTCCGAACGCTCGGCTATTATCTAATGATCTAGGCTGGAAAGAACCGTCGTTATCGCGCCCGGTCTTTTACTTGATCGAGCCGCTACGGCAGGCGCTCGACATGACCGTTTTTGAGGATTTGCCGGATGACTGAGCTGTTGGATGAAACCCGCGCCAGCCCTGGCACGGTGATCTGTCCGGGCTGTTTTCACCCACGCGAAGGGGATGCAACCGCCGTGTGCCCGATCTGCAAGTATCGACCCCATGCGAATCGCTCCACGGCGCTGCTGCCGGTCGGGACGCAACTGAAGGGCTACGTGGTCGGGGAAAAGTTGGGCCAGGGCGGGTTCGGGATCACCTATCGCGGCTTCGACGCGACGCTGATGATGCAGGTGGCGATCAAGGAATACTACCCGAGCGAGCTGGTCGGGCGCTCCACCGACCGCAGTACGGTGGTGCTGAATTCGCGCGAGCATGAGGAACCGTTCGAGCATGGGTTGAAAACCTTTCTGAAGGAGGCGCGCACGCTGGCGCAAGTCAAGCATCCGCATGTGGTGCGGGTCTTGAGTTACTTCGAGATGAACGGGACCGCCTATCTGGTGATGGACTAAGTCGAAGGCGAGGAGTTGGCCACGTATCTGAAACGGCAACCCAACGGTCGGCTGCCGTGGCGCTCGGCGCTCGGACTGGCATTGCCAGTTCTGGACGGGTTGCGGAAGGTACACGAAGCCGGGTTCATGCACCGGGACATCAAGCCGAGCAATCTGTATCGGACCGATGAAGGATTGATTTTGCTGGATTTCGGGGCGGCGCGGCAGGTGACTGGCAGCCACACCCGCAGCATGCTGATCTTTACCAAGGGTTACGCCCCCTACGAACAATATCTGACCGGTCACTTGAACCGGCAAGGGCCGTGGACCGATGTCTACGGCATGGCGGCGACACTCTATTTCATGCTGACGGCGCAACGACCACCTCCCGCGCTGGATCGCAAGCAGAATGATGTGCTCTGCCAACCGGATTTGCTCGAACCCGCCGGCCATTTCGTCCCGGAGTTACCCACCGCGCTCGACGAAGTGCTGGGCCAGGCGCTGGCGCTGGAGCCGGAACGGCGGTTGCAGTCCATCGGGGAACTCAAACAGCGACTGGAAACCGTTTTGGCAGCGGACGAGAGCGCGGAACGGCCATTGCTGGAACAGCGACAGGAACCGGTTTTGCCGGACCAAGAGAAGACCATCCTCGTGCCGCTGAAGCCGAGCATTGGCCAGGAACGACCGGCGCGGCCGTACCGGCGCTGGCGGGTGGCGGTGGCGGCCGTGGCATTGATCGGCTTGGTGTGGGGTGGAGCATGGATCGGGTTGCGATCCCCGCCAAAGCGATCCGAACCCCCGATTACGCCAGTTGCGCCGCCGCCGATAGTGCAGACACCGCCACAGGTAGCGGCGCCATCGGTGACCGAGACGCCACCGGTTCCGGAAAGCCCAGCGGTGGTGGAAACGCCGCCGGCGGTGGTAACCCGTCCGTCATTGGAGCCGGAGATGGCGCCAATTTCCAAGGGTTGTTTTCAGATGGGCAGCCCGGCTTCAGAGAAGGATCGGGACCAGGACGAGCGGCGTCATCCGGTTTGTGTCGAAGCTTTTGAGATCGGCAAGTACGAAGTGACGGTAGGGGAATTCAAACAGTTCGTGAGCGCCATGGGCTACCAGACGGAAGGGGAACGCAATGTCGGGGAGCAAGGCTGTTATGCCTGGAGCGCCACCGAGGGCAAGTGGGGTTGGCGCGAGGGCGTGGACTGGCGCCAGCCGGGCTACGAAACCAGCGATGCGCATTCGGTGGTCTGCGTCAGTTGGAACGATGCCATGGCTTATGTGGCCTGGCTCTCGAAGCAGACGGGACGAAGCTATCGACTCCCGACCGAGGCGGAACGGGAATATGCGGCGCGGGCGGGGACGACGAGCGCGCGGTACTGGGGGGATGATCCGGATCGCGCCTGCCGATACGCGAATGTTGCGGATCAGACCGGAGGTCCGGGAGGCCATTCTTGGACGGTGAAGCATCAATGCACCGATCACTATTGGTATGCGGCGCCGGTCGGTTCCTTTCAGGCCAACGCCTGGAATTTGTCCGACCTGTTGGGGAACGTCTGGGAATGGACCTGTTCGGCTTATGACAGCAAGTACGGAGGGGCCGAAGCCCGATGCGCGGAAAACAACGCCACGCACTCCATCGCAGTGCGGGGGGGCCTGGTTCTACCGACCAGCGTGGGTGCGCACCGCCAACCGGGATACTAACGCCCGGTGGAGGCGCCATCTCGACGGGGGTTTCCGTCTCGCCTCGCCGGGCCAAGTCAGATAAAACTCTCGAGCTGGATGCGCGCCGGATCGATGCCCAAGACGTCGGCGGTTTGCAACGCGCCTTCGATCAGGCGGGGCGGACCGCAGACGTAAAGCACCGCCTGCGACGGCGCGCACCTGAGCACGGCGTTCAAGTCGAGCCGATTCGCTGCCGGCCCGTCGCTGAAATAGAAATGGCTTTCCGTGGCGAAGCGGTCGGCGAGGTGGTGGCGAAAGGCCATGTCCGCCGGCGCGCGCGCGGCGTAGTGCAGACTGAAGGGCGTGCCGCGCGCCTTGAGAGCGTGCGCCATGGCCTTGATCGGCGTGACGCCAATGCCGCCGGCGATGAGCACCGCCGGTCGGTCGTCGCCATGCAGCGGAAAATGGTTGACCGGCGCATCGACCGCCAGCCGGAGGCCCAGTCGCCAGCCGGCGTGGATGGCGCGCGAGCCGCCCCGCCCGGCGTCTTCGCGCTGCACGGCGATTTCGTACCCGTCGCGCCGGGCCGGGTGCTGGGTCATCGAATACTGGCGAGTCACTACCCGGCCATCGTCCAGCCGCACCGGTAGCGTCAGATGCGCGCCGGCCTCGACCGGCGGCAGTTCAGCGCCGTCGGCGGCGCGCAGTTCGTAGGCGCGCACCCGTGGAGTCAACTGGCGCATACCGATAATCGTCAGCATCAGCGCGCCCTGGCCGAGCGCCTCGTCTTCCCGCGCGGGCGCTGGGGCGGCTTCAGCCGCGCCGGTCTTGGCCCACAGCGTCTGCATCTCGGCCTCGGTATATCGCGGCGTGATGTATTTGGGGCAGTTCCAGTCGAAGGCTTCCACCGTGATCAGCACGCCGCGTTCGATCCGGGCGCGGTAATGCGGCGATTCGAGCCGCGCCAGCAGTTCCGGCTCGGCCTCCTCTTCCACGAGGCGGGCGCGACCCCAGATTTTCAGGCGTCGTTGCTGCGGGTAATCCATCAGGAACAGGCTGACGCGCTCGTCGCCAGTCAGGTTGCCGACCGAAATGTACTGCCGGTTGCCGCTGAAATCGGCATAGCCGAGGGTATGCGCGTCGAGCGCCTTGAGAAAGCCGGCGGGTCCGCCACGGTGCTGCACATAGGGCCAGCCATTGCTGCCGACGGTGGCCTGGTAAAAGCTGTCGCGGGCGGCGATGAAGGCGATCTCCGCCGGCCCCAGGGCCGGGTCTTCCATAGCGCCGATTTCCGCTTGGCGGTAAGCCAAGCGGCTGCCCATGCGGGCCTGGACGGCTTGAACATCGGGGGTGAAGGCAATCCGGGCAAAGGGTTGGGCCATGAGGTTCTCCCGGCGAAAGCGGGGCGTGGCCCCGCTTCCGCGCGCAGGGTGGCGGGATCAGGCGGCGAGCTTCAGCTCGACTCTGGGGAAGTCGATATCGACGCGCCCGGCCTTGCCCAGAATATTGGTCAGAAGATTCATGCCGACGTGGGTAATCACTTCCACGATGTCCGACTCGCTGTAGCCGGCGTCGCGCATTTCGAGCAACTCGGCGGTGGTGATTTCGCCCTGATGCTCGACCAGCGCGCGGGCGAACCGGACAGCGACGGCGGCCTTGGCGTCCCGACTGGCGCCGGCGCGGTTGGCCTCGATCTCGGCGCTGTCGAGGCCCGCTTTGCGACCGATCGCGGTGTGGGCGGAGAGACAGTATTCGCAACTGTTTTGCTGCGCCAGCGCCAGGGCGATGCGCTCGCGGGTCTGCGGGTCCAGCGAGCCGTCGTTGGCGATGTGGTGCAGGCCAAGAAACGCCTTGAGGGCGGCTGGCGAGTTGGCGAAGACCTTGAGAAAGTTCGGCACCATGCCGAGTTGCGACTGAATGGCGTCGAACAGCGCCTTTTGTTCGGCGCTGGCGGTTTCGTAGGTCACGGTGTTGATGCGAGCCATGATGATTGCTCCTGTCGGTTGGGTTGGAAAATGTCGTTATCGACGCGGAGCACTTTGCCAGAGTGGACAGGAAACAAGAATAGCCATAGGATTTAATTAATTATTCCACTTCAAGCAATAATATGGACCGCTTCCATCTGCTCAGCGTTTTTGTCGCCGTCGCCGAAGAAACCAGCTTCGCGGCGGCGGCCCGCCGCCTGCAACAATCGCCGCCGGCGGTGACGCGCGCCGTGTCGGCGCTCGAAGAAATGTTGGGAGTGCGCCTGCTGACGCGCACCACCCGCATCGTGCGGGTCACCGAAGCCGGCGCGCGTTATCTCGAAGATGCCCGGCGCATCCTCAACGACCTGGAAGAGGCGGATCGGGCCGCTGCCGGTAACAACGCCACGCCGCGCGGCCTGCTGGCCGTCACCGCCCCGGTGCTGTTTGGCAAGCTCTACGTCATGCCGCTGATCGTCGAATACCAGACGACCTACGCGCAAACGACGGTCTCGGCGCTGTTGGTTGACCGGGTGGTGAATCTGACGGAGGAAGGACTCGATGTTGGCGTCCGCATCGGCCCGCTGCCCGATTCAACGCTGCGCGCCATCCGGGTCGGGCAGGTGCGGCGGGTGATCTGCGCGGCCCCCACCTATCTCGAACAGCACGGCGTTCCACAGGTCCCGGACGACCTGCACGAACACTGCCTGATTGCCGCCACCGGGCTATCGTCGACCCCGGAATGGCGCTTTCAGCAGAACGGCGCGAAGCGGACGGTGAAAGTGGCGCCGCGCCTCCTGGTGAACACCAACGACGGCGCGCTGGAAGCGGCGCGGGCCGGATTCGGCCTGACACGCCTGCTGTCCTACCAGGTGGCGCCGCAACTGGCTTCCGGCGAATTGACAAGGGTGCTCGGCGCTTTCGAGGAAGCGGCGCTGCCGGTGCATGTCCTCCACCGCGAAGGCCGGCACGGCTCCGCCAAGGTGCGCGGCTTTGTCGATCTGGCGGTGCAGCGCCTGCGCGCCGACAAGGCGCTGAACTAGCCGCGCCAGAATCTCTCTCTCCCTCATGGAAAGCTGTCATGCCAGTGGCGTTGACGGTGGGTCGGAAAGATCGAGTTTAAGGACTTTCGCTTTCCGTCGTTCCCGCGCAAGCGGGAATCCAGTCAGCCGTTGAAGAAGTCGGATAGCCGTTTTCACGGCTATGACGATCAACGTTTCCAGTGAAAGTCCCAAGTTTTTTGACCGTGCCCGCATCCATCGCACTTCAAGCCGCGTAAGCATTTCTGAAGCCACTGAAAACGTGGCTCCCAGAATTCCTAATCCTAAGGGGACACTCTCGATGCGCTCCTCTTTTTCTCGGCGCCATTCAGGATCAAGCGCCCATCGCAGTGATATCGCCCGCGCGGTGCGCGGAATCGCTGCGGGATTGGGCCTGCTCGGCGCACTGTGGGGATTTTCCGGGCTGGCTCAGACTGGGGCCGGCATCGGCGTGCTCGACGCGCTCCCCGAACAACCTCAAACGCCCGATTTTACCCTGACCGACACCCGAGGCCGCACTCACCGTTTGTCGGAATACCGGGGCCGCGTAGTGTTGGTCAATTTCTGGTCAGTGTGGTGTGCGCCGTGCCGACATGAAATGCCCGCGATGCAACGCGCCTGGGAACAAGTGCGTGAACAGGATGTGCTGATCCTGGCGGTAAACCTGCAAGACAGCGCTGAGCAGGTCGCCCGATTTTTAGAAGCCATCCCCGTCCAATTTCCTGTGCTGCTGGGCGGCGATATAGCGATGATAAGCGAGTGGTCGGTGCAAGCGCTCCCGACCAGCTTGGTGATCGACCCGCAAGGCCGGGCGCGCTATCAAGTGATCGGAGCCTATGACTGGGATCAGCCGGCGGCGCTGGAAGTGTTGTTAACTCTGCGCGATCCGGCTGCTAAACGCGCACCGTAGCTTCATGGCGAGCGCTGCCATGCCCGTTTCAATCGATGCGCCCGATCTTTACGGCCTGTCACCCGGACAACGCGCCACCATGCGGGCGGCGGGTCAGGAAGTCCAAGAGTGTTATCGCGCGCTGGAAAAGGTCGGCCTCAACGTGATCGGCGAAGTGCCCAAGGGTCAAGGCGATTTTCGCTGGCGCTCTGACCGGCTGGGATAAGGCAATTCTGCCGGACCAGCCGCTTTTCATCTGACTCTCGTTTTCAGGCTCGCATCTTTTTTGCCCGGATCTGCATCCAGGAAGGTCCAGCCCGCGTAAGTACTCCTGAAGCCGCTGAAAACGCGGAACCTCTAAACCCTCAAACCTCGCTTTAAGGAGTACGACCCATGAAAACCGCTATCGCCGTCGCCAGCTTCGCCCTGATCGCCGCTCTATCCGGCCTGTCCACCGCCCACGCCGCCGGTTTTAACAACCGCAGCGCGATCCCCGATGCCGCCGTCTCCACCGGGCGGCAGGATCTGAGCCAAGTGCCGGTCATCCACGGTTTCAATCAGAAAAGCCACATTGCCGCTGCCGCGCTTGAATCCACGATCGGCGCGGGTCGCGCCCCGATGGTCGCCGGCGTTCATTGCGACCTGCCTCCGCGCCTCGGTTTCAACGAGAGCAGCTCGTTCGCGAGTTGCTGAGCCGGCCACTGTCGCCGGCCATCGAGGAATCCGCGCGATGCCGTCGATGGCGCCGATTATTTTCGCCGCCGATGTAAGGAATGCCCGGCCGCTTCGACTAATCCCCAACGAACGCGACAGCATGAGCGTTCAACCCCTCCTCCTCCGCTAATGGAGGAGATTTTTGAGCTTGACCCACAACCGATGACGAGGAATGCAACATGAGCAAGACCCTAACTGCGACCACGCTTTCCGCCGCCGCCCTGGCCTTGGCTTTAGGTTCGGCGCTGGCTCTGTCCACCGCGCCGGCGTCCGCCGCCGACGACAAGGAAAAATGCTTCGGCGTCGCCCTCAAGGGCAAGAACGACTGCGCCGCCGGGCCGGGCACCACCTGCGCCGGCACTTCCAAGGTCGACCACCAGGGCAACGCCTGGAAGTACGTGCCGAAGGGCAGTTGCGAGAAGACTGCTTCGCCGACCTCGCCGACCGGCTTCGGCCAACTGGCCGAGTTCAAGGAAAAGAAAGCCTGACCGTAACCACCGGATTGGCCGGAGCACCCGCGATGACGATTCAAACGCCTTTCGAACCTTCAGCGCGCGGTGTTCCGGCCGTTGAGAGCGCCAGCCGTCTGCCCGTTCGGGCGGGCCTGGGCCTCAAGCCCCAGCATTTCGCCGAGATCGTGGCAACGTGGCCGGATCTCGGCTTCTTCGAGATTCACGCCGAGAACTATCTGGTCGCCGGCGGTCCCTTTCATCACACTCTGAGCCGGATTCGCGACCGCTACCCGCTGTCGATCCACGGCGTCGGCTTGTCCATCGGCGCGGAAGGACCGCTGGACATCGCTCATCTCGACCGCCTGGCCGCGCTCCTCGACCGCTACCAACCGCAATCCTTCTCCGAACATCTGGCGTGGTCGACCCACGGCGGCGCGTTTTTCAACGACCTGTTGCCGCTGCCCTACGATCCGATCACGCTGACCCGCGTCTGCGATCACATCGATCAAACCCAGGAACACCTGCGACGCCGGATTCTGCTGGAAAACCCAGCGACTTATGTCGAATTCGCCGCCTCCACGATGGATGAGGCGACCTTCATCACCGAGATCGTCCGCCGCACCGGCTGCGGGCTGCTGCTCGATGCCAACAACGCCTATGTCTCCGGCGTCAACCATCGCCGCGATCCGCAAACGTACATCGCCGCCCTGCCCTTGTCCGAAGTCGGGGAGATCCATCTGGCGGGTTTCGCCGAAGACCGCGACGCCGCCGGCGCGCCCTTGCTGATCGACACGCATGGCGCGGCCATCGCGGCGGCGGTCTGGGAACTCTATGCCTTCGCGCTGGACCGTCTCGGCCCGACGCCCACCTTGATCGAGCGCGACAACGATATTCCGCCGCTGCCCGTCCTGCTCGCCGAAGCTCAGTGCGCCGAACAGTGGATTGAGGATGTCCAACGCCACCGGACGGAGACGATGGCATGAGCGATCAACGGCTTTTCGCCGCCGCCCTGCTCGATCCCGTCGCGCCCTGCCCGGCGGGATTGACCGCCTGGAACGGCTCCGATCCGGCCCGGCGCTTCGCCGTTTATCGCAACAACGTCGTCGTCTCCTTGATCGACGCGCTGGCCGACACCTTTCCGGTGACGCTGGAACTGGTGGGAGACGAGTTCTTTCGGGCGATGGCAGGAGTTTTCGTGCGCACCGCGCCGCCGAAATCCGCCCTGCTGGCGGAGTACGGAGAAGGATTTCCCGCCTTCATCGAACGGTTCGAGCCGGCCCGGAGCGTGCCTTACCTGGCCGACGTGGCGCGGCTGGAGATGCTGCGCGTCCGGGCGTTTCACGCCGCCGACGCCGATCCGGTGACGCCGGATCGAGTCGCGCGAGCACTGGCGGACCCGGAGCAATTGCCGGCGCTGCGAGTGACCTGTCACCCCTCGCTGAGCGTCCTGAGTTCGCGCTACGCCATCGTGTCGCTGTGGGCGGCCCATCAGGGCATCGGCGATCTGGCGCGCGTCGATCCCGACGTTCCGGAAACCGCGCTGGTGGTTCGCGCCGGGCTGGAAGTCCAAGTCGTCTCTCTGCCTCCCGGCGGCGACGTTCTGGTTGCGGGCTTCGCGAGCGGACTGACGCTCGGCGACGCCGCCGCGCGGGCCGCTTCCGCCCACGCGGATTTCGACCTGACGCTCCAGCTCGCTCTGTTGCTCCGTCACGGCGCACTGACTTCTTTACACCTGCCTACGGAAACCTCTCCATGACGACTTCAGCCATTGCCACGCCGACAATTGCCGTATCGACGCCGCCTTGGGCGCGCTTCGTCCTGCCGCTCATCGCCCTGTTCCAGCGGATTCCCGACTCCCTCATCGCTTTCGTCGGCCGGTTCTCCATCGCCGCCGTGTTCTGGAAATCCGGGCAAACCAAGATTGAAGGCTTGGCGATTGACTTCATCGACGGCACGTTCACCTTGGGTATCCCACGTCTGTCCGATTCCGCCGTGGCCCTGTTTCAGGATGAATACGCCCTGCCGCTGCTTCCACCCACATTGGCGGCGATTCTGGCAGCCTTTGCCGAACATGTTTTCCCGATCCTGATTCTGCTCGGTCTTGCCACCCGATTCTCGGCGCTGGCCCTGCTGGGGATGACGCTGGTGATCCAGATTTTCGTCTATCCGGGCGCCTACCCGACCCATGGTGTCTGGGCTGCGGTGCTGCTGTATCTGGTGGCGAAGGGGCCGGGCGTGCTGTCTGTCGATCATTGGATCGCCCGGCGTTACGGAACCCAGAGTTAAGGAATTCATGCCATGCAGTCCACGGTTTTCGGCTTGACGTTCTGGGGCTTTTTGATCTTTTACGGTGCGGCGATGTACGCGGTGACTCCGAACGCCCGCACGGTCGGCGCCTTTTTTCGGGGCGAGGACAACAGCGGGCGGATGGCCGGCCAGTGGGCGCTGACCGCCAGCATCTTCATTTCCTGGATTTTCGCCAAGTCGGTGACCAACGCCGCCAATCTGGGCGCGAGCTACGGCATCGTCGGCGGGCTGGCCTACGCCACCTATTGGCTGTCGATCCCGCTGGCTGGATTCGTGATTTATCACCTGCGGCGCAGCGCCGGAGCGACCAGCTTGGTGGGCTTCCTGATCGGCAAGTACGGCCGGGCAGCGGCGCTGGCCTTCACCGCCGCCATCCTGATCCGGCTCTACAACGAGGTGTGGAGCAACACCGCCGTGGTCGGCGGCTACTACGGTCCGGCGGGCAGCGCGGAATTCATCGGCGCCGCCCTGCTGTTCACCGCCGCCACCTTGTTCTACAGCATGAAAGGTGGCTTGCGCGGCTCGATCGTCACCGACGTGATTCAAGCGGCGATCTTCGTGGTGTTTCTGGCCGCCGTGTTGCTCCTGGTCTTGCCCAAGCACGGCGTCGCCACCCTGCTGAGCGTCGGCGAATTCAAGCTGGCGGCCGGCGTGGATTTGCTCCTGGTCGCCGGCCTGCAAATTTTCAGCTATCCCTTTCACGATCCGGTGCTGACGGATCGCGGCTTCATCACTGAAGAAAAGGCGATGCTGAAAGCCTTCATCCTGGCCGGTATCGGCGGGTTTCTGGCGATTCTAGCGTTCAGCTTCGTCGGCATCGACGCCCGGCTGGATGGTCTCGATGTCGGCGGCAACGCGCCGGCGGCAGTGGCGCAGGCGCTGGGCGTCGGCGCGCTGTTCGTCATGACGGTGCTGATGATCGCGGCGGCCGGCTCGACCCTGGATTCGACTTTCGCCTCGCTCTCCAAGGTGGTGGCGCAGGAACTGCCCGCCGTCGCTGGGCGGCAACCGCCCGCCTCCGCGCTGCGCTACGGCACGGTGGCGATGATCGCCATCGCCGCGCTCGGCAACCTGCCAATGATCGCCGGCGCCGAGATTCTCGCCGCCACGACCCTCAGCGGCACCATGGTGATGGGGCTGGCCCCGGTGTTCCTGCTGCAACGCTGGGTCGGCCGTTCGCCGTGGAGCTTCCATCTGAGCTTCTGGCCGGGGCTGGTTCTGGGCATCCTGCTGGCGGTCGGCTGGATTCCCGCCGCTTGGGCCATCGGCGAAGGCAAGTACGCCTTGCTGTTGGGCACGAATCTATACGGCCTGTCGATCTGCACGGCGGGTTTCCTGTTGCCCGAAGTCGTGCGCCGGTGGCGCGGCGTGCCCGTGGCCCAAGGCGAATCGGCGTGAACGAGTCGCCGGGCCGCGTCTGCCCGCTGCGCTATCGCTACGGCGCGGCGGCGCTGGCCGAGGCACCCGAACGGCGGGCGGAAACCCTGTACGTCATCGGTGGCCTGTACGGCAATCGATCAGCGCTGGACGCGGTGGAGGCTTTGGCTACCGCCGAACCCGACCCGGCGACGCTGTGTTTCAACGGCGACTTTCACTGGTTCGATGTCGATGACGCCGCGTTCGCCGACATCAATTACCGCGTGCTGTGCCACGACGCCATTCTCGGTAACGTGGAAGAGGAACTGCTCGCCGAGAACGAAGACGCCGGTTGCGGCTGCGCCTACCCGGAAACCGTTGACGCCGAAACGGTGGAACGCTCCAACCGGATTCACGCCCGGCTCAAGGCGACCGCTCACCGCCATCCCGAGGCGCTGGGCGATTTGCGCGCATTGCCCCGCTTTGCCCGCTATCGGGTGGGCGAAGTGCGGGTCGGCGTGGTGCACGGCGACGCCGAGGCGCTGGCCGGCTGGCGGTTCGATGCGGTTGCACTGGACGATCCGGCGAATCGCGAGTGGCTGGCGTCGGCGTTCCTGGAGGCCGGCGTCGATGTTTTCGCCAGCAGCCATACCTGCCTGCCCGCGCTGCGCCGTTTCGAGTTCGCGGGCCTGCCGAAGTGGGTCGTCAACAACGGCGCGGCGGGGATGCCCAACTTCGCCGATACCCGGTTCGGTGTCGTCACCCGCATCCGCGTTTCGCCCGGCCCGCATCCGCGTTTGTACGGCGGGACGTTGGACGGCGTTCGCATCGACGCTTTGGCGTTGGAATTCGATGCTGACCGCTGGGAGCGGGCGTTTCTGGCGAACTGGCCGCCGGAGTCGCCGGCTTATCGTTCCTATTTCAGCCGGATCATCCACGGTCCCGGCCACATGATAGAGCGGGCGCACACCGCCGTTCCTCGCTAAGACGCAGCGCTCGCGACCCTGTAAGGTTTTGGCGCTCGATGCGACTAAATCTGTAAACCTTTTTCAATTCTCGGGAGTGATGCGCCATGACCAAAGTGACGATGTACAGCACCCAGCGATGCCCGTTCTGTCAGCAGGCGGAACAGTTGTTGAAAAGCAAAGGCGTCGGCGACCTGCAAAAAATCGCGGTTGACCGCGAACCGGACCAACTGGAAATCATGATCTCACGCACTGGACGCCGGTCGGTGCCGCAAATTTTCATCGGCGAGGTTCATGTCGGCGGATACGACGATCTGGCCGCGCTGGATCGCGCCGGTCAGTTGGATGCGCTGTTGCAGAGCAACGGAGCGAACATCCGATGAACCCTCGCAAATTACTGCTCATTCTGGCGCTCGCTGTTCTGATCGGCGCGTTCTTCGTCTTCGACTTGGGGCGCTTTTTCAGCCTGGACTACGTGAAAAGCCAGCAGGCCGCCATCGATGCCTACCGGGCGGCGCAGCCGGCCCTGACCGCCGGAATCTTTTTCGCGATCTACGTGGCGGTGACCGGGCTATCGCTGCCCGGCGCGGCCATCATGACCTTGGCTGCCGGCGCGATCTTCGGGCTGCTGTGGGGAACGATCATCGTCTCCTTCGCCTCGACCATCGGCGCGACCTTGGCGTTCCTCGCCGCCCGCTTCGTGCTGCGCGATTGGGTGCAGGGCAAGTTTGGCGACAAGCTCAAAGCCATCGATGCCGGGATGGAGAAGGAAGGCGGCTTTTATCTGTTCACGCTGCGGCTGATTCCGATTTTCCCGTTCTTTGTCATCAATCTGGCGATGGGGCTCACCTCGATCCGCACCGGGACGTTTTACTGGGTCAGCCAGATCGGCATGTTGGCCGGCACCCTGGTCTACGTGAACGCCGGCACCCAACTGGCGCGAATCGACTCGCTGAAGGGCATCCTCTCGCCCGGCTTGCTGCTTTCTTTCGCCCTGCTGGGCATTTTCCCGCTGATCGCCAAGAAAATCGTCGCCATCGTGAAAGCGCGGCGCGTCTATGCGAAATGGTCCAAGCCGGCGCGTTTCGACCGCAATCTGGTGGTGATCGGCGGTGGTTCGGCGGGTCTGGTGACCGCCTACATCGCGGCGGCGGTCAAGGCCAAGGTGACGCTGATCGAAAAACACCGGATGGGCGGTGACTGCCTGAACACCGGCTGCGTGCCGTCCAAGGCGCTGATCCGTTCCGCCAAGCTGCTCTCCCACATCCGGCGCTCCGCCGAATTCGGCATCCGCCAAGCCGACGCCGAGTTCGAGTTCGCCGAGGTGATGGAGCGGGTGCAGCGGGTGATCCGCGACGTGGCGCCGCACGACTCGGTGGAACGCTATACCGGTCTGGGCGTGGACGTGATCGAGGGCGCGGCCAAGATCACATCGCCTTGGACGGTGGACGTCACCACCGCCGAAGGCACGCGGACCCTGACCACCCGGAGCATCGTCATCGCCGCCGGCGCCCGGCCGTTCGTCCCGCCGATTCCGGGACTGGAGGCGGTCGACTATCTCACCTCGGACACCGTTTGGGATCTGCGCGAGTTGCCCAAACGCCTGGTGGTGCTGGGCGGCGGCCCCATCGGCTCGGAGTTAACTCAGACCTTCGCCCGTCTCGGCAGCCAGGTCACGCAAGTGGAAATGGCGCCGCGCATCCTGATCCGCGAAGACCCGGAGGTGTCGGAACTCGTGACCCGACGCTTCCGCGCCGAAGGTATCGACGTGCTCGTCGAGCATAAGGCCAAGCAGTTCGCGGTGGACGACGGCGAAAAGGTCTTGATCGCCGAACACGACGGTCGGGACGTGCGGATTCCGTTCGACGCGGTGCTGGTCGCGGTAGGACGGGTGGCGAACACGACGGGCTACGGCTTGGAGGAACTGGGCATCCCGACCACGCGCGCCCGCACCGTGGAAACCGACGAGTTCCTGCAAACCCTCTACCCCAACATCCATGCCGCCGGCGACGTGGCCGGGCCGTTCCAGTTCACCCACACCGCCGCCCATCAAGCCTGGTACGCCTCGGTCAACGCGCTGTTCGCTCCGTTCAAGAAATTCAAGGCCGATTACTCGGTGATCCCCTGGTCCACGTTCGTCGATCCCGAAGTGGCCCGGGTCGGCCTAAACGAGCAGGAAGCGAAAGAGCGGGGTATTCCTCACGAGGTTTCGGTCTACGGCATCGACGATCTCGACCGCGCCATCGCCGACGGTGAGGCGCACGGCTTCGTCAAGGTGCTGACCGCGCCGGGCAAGGATCGGATTCTCGGCGTCACCATCGTCGGCGAACATGCCGGTGACCTGCTGGCCGAGTACGTGCTAGCGATGCGCCACGGCATCGGTCTCAACAAGATTCTCGGCACCATTCACATCTACCCGACTTTGGCCGAGGCGAACAAATACGTCGCCGGCGTCTGGAAAAAGGCCCACGCGCCCGAGAAACTGCTGGCCTGGGTGGAACGCTTCCACGCTTGGCGGCGCGGCTGAAGACCGGAGCAACACCATGAAAAGACTGTTGGCTACCTTGACCCTCCTGCTGATCACCCAGACGGCGTTCGCCTTCGATCACCGTCACGCCGAATGGAGTGCGCTGCTCAAACAACATGTGGCGCTCATCGGCAACGGCAATGCCTCTCAGGTGAACTATGCCGGCTTCAAAACCGACCGGGCGGCGCTGAAAAAATATCTCGACGCTTTGTCGGCCGTCAGCGAGGCCGATTACCGGCGCTGGAGCAAGCCCCAGCAATTGGCGTTTCTGATCAACGCCTACAACGCCTTCACGGTGGAACTGATCCTGACTCGCTACCCCGACCTGAAATCGATCAAGGATCTGGGATCGGTGTTGCAGTCGCCGTGGAAGAAGCCATTTTTCACCTTGCTGGGCAAGGAGCGCAGTCTCGACGATGTCGAGCACGAGATGATCCGGGCACCCGGCGCGTTCGACGAGCCGCGCATCCATGCGGCGGTCAACTGCGCGTCCATCGGCTGCCCGATGCTGCGCGACGAAGCGTTCGCGGCGGACCGATTGGACGCGCAACTGGAAGACGGGATGCGCCGCTTCCTGGCCGACCGCACCCGCAACCGCTTCGACGCCGCCGGCAACACCTTGTCGGTCTCGAAAATTTTCGATTGGTACCAAGGCGATTTCGAGAAGGGTCATCAGGGCTTCACCTCGCTGGACGCGACCTTCGCCCGCTACGCCGACGCGCTCGGCGACACCCCTCAAGCGCGGGATGCCATCCGCAAGGGCGGCTCGAAAATCCGCTACCTGGACTACGATTGGACACTCAACGCGATCCGACGCTAACCGCTGGGAAACGTGATGGGTTCACCGACCACCGAGGTCGGGACTCGTCCGTTTCGCTTGCAACTCCGCCGTCGCGCCGCCATCATCCGGCGCGACGGCCCGGTCCCTCGGGCCGGCCAGCGTCGGAGACCGGGGATGAGCGCAAACGATGTTCCAGCCCACGGGGGCGAGCGAACCCAAGCGTTATGGGATCAAACCTTTTTGGCCGGCTTGCGCCGCGACATGCTCCGCTTCGCGGAATTGCAGCTTCGCGACCGGGCGGCGGCCGAGGACGCGGTTCAGGAGGCGCTGGCCGCTGCCCTGAGCGGACAGGACCGTTTCGCCGGACAGGCGGCTTTGAAAAGCTGGGTCTTCGCGATCCTGAAAAACAAGATCATCGATCACCTGCGCCAGCGCCAACGCTTTGTGGAAGTCTCCCACGGAGCGTCCGAGACCGACGATGATGCCGACGATTTTGACGTGCTGTTTAACCGCACAGGTCATTGGAATCCGGAGGAGCGCCCTCAAGCTTGGGGCGATCCGGAAGCGACGTTCGCGCAGCAGCAATTCTGGGTGGTGTTCGAGGCCTGCTTGACGCGGTTGCCCGAAAACACCGCCCGCGTGTTCATGATGCGCGAGTTCCTCGGCCTCGACACGCCAGGCATCTGTCGAGAACTGGACATGACCACCAGCAACTGCCACGTCGTCCTGCACCGCGCCCGCATGGGGTTGCGGCTCTGTCTGGAACAGCGCTGGTTCGCCCCGGAGGATCAACCGTGTTGACCTGTCAGCAAGTGACCCGTCTCCTGTCCGAAGCCCAGGATCGAGAATTGCGCTTGAAGGAAAAACTGCCCCTCAAACTTCATCTGCTGATGTGTCCGGGATGCACTAATTTTCGCCGGCAGATGGATTTTCTGCGGCGGGCGTGCCGCCAGTACCCGGCGAAGCGCCCGGATTCCCCGGGACCGTAGCCCCGGAGTTCCTCTATCGAGAGCTGGCCGGCGGGGTCGGTACAGCGGTTGGGTCGAGGGTCAGGGAGTCGTGGCGACGGGACAGTGCCCCACCGAGCGGTCGTGCAGCGCGCGGTAGTGGCGCAAGTCATCCTCGGTCAACCGGCTGTCGGGCACGCCGGGCGAAGCCGGTCCGGTCACGTCCGCCACCCGCAGGTTGCCGCGCTCGTATTGGATGCGGAAGTACGTGGAGTCGGCTTCGTTCACGATCCCGTCGGGTATTCCCCAAGTCGGATCGCGCGCGTCGTTACTGCCGGTCAGGTCGGCTGGGCAATCCGGAATTCCGCCCGCGTCGTCTTCCTCGGTCGGGTCGTAATTCGTCCAGCCGGGACCGGCCATCGTTTTGGCGTCGAAATTGGTGCGCGACTGCGCCAGCACCAAGCGGCGGCCGGCTTTCATCCCGGCCAAGTAGGAGCGGGGCGCGTCTTCCCAGCGGCGCGTCCGGGCGTTGTAGGCGAATTCGCGCACCGCGCCGTTTTCGACCACGATCAGGCTGCCCGACTCGCCCGCTTGCAGGCTGGTGGGCTTTTGCACCGCCGGCAGGGCGACGGCCTGGCGGATTTGCCAGCGACCGCTGCCGTCCGTCGTCGGGCTCAGCTCGTAAACGGTCGGGGACTGGGTGCCGCCGATCCACAGGTTGCGGCTCAGCGACGTGTTCGCCAGCAAAATTTCTCCGCCGAGCTTGACTTCGGTCGGCAACGTCCGATCCCGCATCGTCGTCAGATCGCGGGACACGGTCAGCAGCCGCCGGGTCGCGGCGAACAGCAAGGTCACCTCGTCGGCCAGGTCGTCGTACACCATCGCGTCGGGCACCGCGCCCTTGAGGTCGAGAGCGCCCAGCACCGAAAGCCCCTCGCCGTCGGCCAGCGTGTCGAACCGGGTCAACTGGCCGGCGTCGATCAAATACAGGTCGCCGTGCCGGCCGAACACGATCGGCGTGCGCTTTTCCAATTGCCGGAGTATCCGCAACGCCTCCTGGCGCGGATCGTATTTGTACAGCGTGGTCGAACCGTTCTGCCCGGTCGTCGTCGCGTAGAAGGTCCCGACTCGCAGGGGGTGAAACTGGAAATAGTCGAACTGGCCGCCATCCGGCGCGTCCTCGGCCAATTCTTCGCCCTGCTCGCCACCGTCCAGCACGTTGACCGGGTTGGCGACGAGGGTGTCCCACTGGTCGTCGGTGGTCAGCGCCACCATCGGCGTGATGACGGTGTAGGATTCCAGAAATCTGTTTCCGCCCAACGACGAAAACCGCCACATCGTTTGGGGTACGCCGAGCCCCAAAACGGACCAGAGACCGGAGACTTCTTCCATCTCCGACGTCCGGTCTGCAAAATCAGCTTGCTCGGTCATGCTGTCCGAGGTGCTCGGATCGTTCCACCACAGCTCGGGCGAACTCGAACAGCCGTTCTTGACCCGGTGCAGGGTTACGATGTGGCCGCCGGTCCGCTCCCAATGACCGAAATTGTTCTTTTGGTATTTCCCTAAGGTCATGCTGATCATGCCGCCGTTGCTCATCGCGCTGAACAGGTGTTCTGGCGTTATGGTGTGTAGAGGAGCAGCGTGGTCTCCCGTCACGATGAACGCATTCGGGGCGGTTGCCTGCAAGTGGCTGACGAGGCCGGTGATGGGTCCCAGACCGGTCGTTCCGCCTGCGGCGTCGGTGCCCATCAGCTCCCCGATGTACTTGATCCGGTCGGTGACGAAATCGTAGTTGTCTTGCGATTGCCAGTTTCGCGGACCAGCGAGCACCTGAGGCAGTCCGTGGTTGGCGATATAGGCGAACCAGTTGGTCGCCGAGGTCGGCACGCAGTACATCGCTCCATCGTTCGGCAAGCCGGGCACGGTCGATGTCGTCGCCCGCTTTTGATCGAAATCCGGCACGCCCGGAATGTTGATGCTGCACGCGCTTTGGCCGAACGCGGGTTGGCCCGCCAACAGGGTCGTCAAGCACAGGGCGATGCCGCTCGCGAGCGGAGCCAGCCGACGTTTCGAGCAAGGTATCGCCGGGCCGTTCGAGCGGGTAATGCAGGTGCGGGACGATACGGTGGGGATAACGCGGCGCATGATGGGTCTCCTCTCCAATCCGGTTCAATCGATGGTTCAATCGGTTGGGGAGAGGTAAAGCACCCATGATGCCATGTTTTATATCAATATGATTTATAAAAATAAATCATGAATTTTCGGATCGAACACGATTCTGCCGGACCGGCCGTTGGCCGCGTGGACGGGCCAGGATGAATCGGGGGTCGGGTTCGGATGGACCGATGGTCGGGAAAGAGACCGAGGCGGCGTGCGCCCCGACGCTCCGACCGGGATGCACGCATCGAAATAATTGCCGAAGGTGCCAGCATCAGGCCCAGGGATTGCCGGGACGAATGTTGGTGGTGATGTAGACGTACCGCGAATCCGAGCTTGATGATCCGTTGCTAAACCAGTCCTCCACGATCGAAGCCTGTTGCTCGCAATTGTATTGCGCCCATTTCAGGCCCGGGGTGTAGTTGTAAGCCGGCGCGACATCGCCGCCGTTGGTAATGCCGACCAGGCCATCATCCGGCGCGACGACCCGATCCTGCGGGCCGGCCAGTGGCCGAGGCCCACGATGACGCGGTTGCCCGAAAACACCGCCTGCATGGGGTTGCGGCTCTGTCTGGAACAGCGCTAATTTCCTCCGGCAGATGGATTTTCTGCGGCGGGCCGCGCGCCGTTATCCACCCGGACGGTTGGATTCTGACGAGACCCAAACCGCCTAACGGCAGATCAGAGCGCCTGCCAGCGCCCTTGGTAGGTGGGCCGGGCTGGAGGCGCCGTATGCGTCATCGGCTGCATAGTGACCCACAACTCGCCTTGCTGGGCTGAGCGCGCCAGACTGGCGGGGATCGACAAGGTTTGCGCACTGCCGTCGTCCGGCAACACTCCCACCATGATCGGCGGACTATCGCCGGTCTTTAGCCATAATAGGCAACGCTGATCAGGAGGGATGGTCATAGGCCGCAGGTTGCTGACGTGCAACCGACCATCAGCCGCCCGCGCCACGGTCCATAATACTTCCTGTTGCTGGCCGCGAATCGCCGCAAAGGCGGTGCCCACCGAGGGCGCAGTGGTGAATTGAGGCGCTGCGACCAGGAACGCTACTAAAACGCCGGCCAAGGCCAATCCGCGCCAGAACAGCAGGCTGTCCCACCAGGGCCGGCGGACGGGCGCTGGAAACAGTCGTTGTTCCAGATCGCGCCAGACCGCTGGGGGCGGCGCAATGGGCGAACTGGCCACCGCCAGCCGATTCAGGCGGCGTTCCCAGTCGGCGACGGCTTGCCGCAAACTGGGATGCGCATAGAGCCATTGCTCAAACCGGCGGCGGGCGGCGCCGTGCAGGGTGCCCAGCACATATTCAGCGGCTAACAGGTCGCTCCGAGTGGGGGATTGAAGGTTCATACAGCCTCCAGACAGGTTTTTAAACGATGCAAACTGCGCCGCACCCAGGCCTTGACCGTACCCAGCGGGCGATCCAGGTTTTGAGCGATCATGTCGTGGGTTAAGCCCTCGAAATAAGCCAACAACACCGCACGACGCGGTTCCGGATCTAGCGTCTCCAGACAGCGAGCGATAGCTGCATCGCCCTGCTCGGTATGCAGCCGCTCTTCAGGCCCTGGCCCCGCGTCGGCTAATTGTACCCACCCCTCGTCATCCAGCTCCCCGCGACGGCGATGGTCGCTGCGTCGCAACCGGTCAATCGCTAGCCGGCGGACAATTGTGCCCATCCAGGTGAGCGGTTGGCCTAAACTGGTTCGGTAATCACCAGACCGTTGCCAGATACGCACGAAGCTTTCCTGCAACAAATCAGCGGCTAGCTCACGGTCGTGCGTGAGCTTCAGTAATAAGCCATAAAGGATCGGCGACGCCTGTTGATACAAAGCTTCGAATGCCTGCTGATCGCGCAGGGCGCAGCGGGCCAATAGATCGGCGAGTGAATCGTGAGAAATCATGACGAACGCTCGGGCCAGTCAGGGGGACAAGTCAGTAGAGCGTAACTTGTTGAGGCTGAGAGGCCAAGAGCCAACAGTGATCATGACTATTTGATCCGTTTGTTACCGTGGACGCTTCACGCCCACGACAACAGAGTGGCGGATGGCGCCCGCAGCTCCGTTATCTTGTACCCGAGCGGCCCTCTACCCAACCTGCCGTCTCAGCGTAATTATGAGCCGCCGCATTCCTTCAGGTGATCAGGGATTCAGGGTTCCGCATTTTTGGCGGGTTCAACAATGCTTACGCAACTCCAATCATTTTGGATGCAGTTCCGTCGACTGGGTGCATAAGTTCATCACACTCCACCTGACGAGAAAAATATCAATTCGAGTAGCAAACCCAGAAGAGATCATCCTTGAGAAGAGTTGTGAGTACGAGTATTTATACTATCACTATTTTTTTGTGTTAAAATGTATCTTATAATTGATAAAAATCACAAAATAATTATATTCTGCTTTATGGTAGTCAAAATTTTTTTGTATCTAATGTCAGACAGCCTTACGCAACGACCAAGGAGTAGTCCCTTCATGCTTTCATTGAATCTCCGTTCCTCTTGCACACAACGACCCATCCGGGCGCTCGGCTGGATCTGTCTGCTCAGCCTGCCTTTCTTACTGAGCGCTTGCGGCGGCGATGATGATTCATCGCCGCCTTCCCATGCCTACCACGCTACGCTTCGATACACTGCATACGGGGCGCCGCACATCGAAGCAGTGGACTTCAAGGGAGCAGGTTATGCCTACGGCTACGCATTCGCTAAAGATAATGTGTGCCTCTATTCTGAGGAATTAGTGACGCTACGCGGCGAGCGATCCAGATATTTTGGCGAGGCCGGAACTTATTTTGGGCAATTATTTGGCGAAACATTGAATAATGTGGATTCCGATTTTTTCTACAAGCTGCTGTTTACGGAATCGCTGGTCGAGCAACAAAAGACGCGCCTCAGCCAGGATGCGCAGGACATCACCAGTGGCTTTGTCGCGGGCTACAATCGCTATCTGCGCGAAGCAGGTAGCAGCGGCCTGCCTGAGGAATGCCGCGATGAAGCCTGGGTGCAGCCAATGACAGAGCAGGACGCCTACTGGCGTTACATGCAACTGGCCATGATCGGTAGTTCCATCAGCTTCATCAATGAAATCGGTAGCGCACAGCCGCCATTAGCAGCGAGTGTAGCGCGCTCGGTGCGTGCTGAAGGACTTGCCGACGCGACTGACACTTGGTCAAATTCCCAGGCATTAAAGCGCATTGCACATTTTCGCGAGCGCAGCATTGGTTCCAACAGCTATGGTTTCGGTCGCGACGTCACTGAAAGCGGCAAGGGATTGGTCATGGGCAGTCTGCATTTTCCCTGGTGGGGTTCTTTGCGTCTCCACCAGGTGCATATGAGGGTGACCAGCCGCGACTATGATGTTTATGGAGCCACATTGCTTGGCGTGCCGCTACCATTGGTTGGGTTCAATGACCAAATCGCGTGGATGCATACGTTTTCGACCGATAACCGGTTCACCTTACGGATGCTGTCGCTGGACCCAGCCAACCCTAAGCGCTACATCAAAGATGGCGTCTCAATCCCACTGAGCGAGATGCCTCTGAAGATTACCGCCAAAGCTGCTAATGGCGCTCTGCGCGAGATATCGCGCACCTTGTATATGAGTGAATATGGCCCCCTGCTGACCGATCCAGAAGGAGGGCTGGTCTGGAACTCGCAAATCGCATTCGCCATTCAGGATGCAAACCTTGCGAACTACAAGATCATTGATCAAGTCATTCTCAACGGATTGGCGTCGGATGTCGCTGGTTTGCGCGTCGCCGGAGCCACCCATAGCGCCATGCCATGGGCTAATACTATCGCTACAGATCGAAAGGGTGATGTTTTATACGGAAACTTTTCGGTAGCGGCCAATGTGCATGATCTACAACTTGCGGCGGGCGCGTGTGTTCCTGGGCAAGAACAGGGTCTTCCTTTTTTTGATTTGATGAACACCCTCGGGACCGTCGTTATGACCGGAGCCACCAGCCAATGCGACTGGTCTGGTTATATTGACGGTTCTTTGCGGCCCTGGGTCATCCGTTCGGACTACGTCCTGAACGCTAACGACAGTCATTGGTGGCCCAATCTGCAGATCTTTCTGGCGGGCTATCCGAAAATTATCGCCACCGGACCCTATGCTGAAGGTCAAGTGCAGGGCGAGCGGACTCGTGCCGGTCACGCCATCGTGCGCGACCGCCTTTCGGGGGCCGATGGTTTGGCTGGGAGCCAGTTCACCTTGGCCAATTTGCAGGAGATTTTTCTGCAAGCGCGGTTCTTCCATGCCGAGGAATGGCTACCCGATTTCACTGCTGCATGCCTGACCTCACCGACGGCTTCCGAAGCGGCGCGCGACGCCTGCGCTGTGCTGGATGGCTGGGAAAAGAAGCATGGTTTGACCCATTCTGGCGCCATACTCTTCCAGGAGTTCTACGCCAAGCTCGGAAGGTTAGCCGACCCGAAATGGTGGGCGATTCCGTACTCGGTTTCCGATCCGCTGGAAACGCCAAAGGGCGCTGCCAGCATCGCCGAGGCCATGGCTTTGTTTGAGCAATTGGTTGCAGACCCGCAATTCAATTCGCCACAAAAGCGGCGTGTGCGTCCCGCTGATGTGCAAATTCTGCTGCGTGACGGTCGCCCGTTGTCGATCCCTGGCGGAGCCTACACGTTCAATAATTGGAACGGACAAAAAATGCTGGACCCGTTTGGTTCGGGGAATTACATCTATACGGCTGATCCATCGACCAACTTAGGGGCTTATGGTAACAGCTACATCCAATTCGTCACTTGGGACAACGCCGGCCCCATCGCCGAAGGGTTGCTGACTTATGGGCAGTCAGCTCATCCATCCAGCCCACATTTCAGCGATCAGACAAAGCGGTATGCCACTGGTGAATGGGTGAAACTTCCTTACACCGAAGCACAAATTTCCGCCGAATTGACAGGCGGCCCCATCGTACTATCGGAGTAACGCGGACGCCCAAACGACGCCCAGTATCGCGTCTGCGGGATGGGGCGGTGGGTCCATTTAGGCGGTGAGTTCCCAATCAAGCAGGGATTCACCGCCTTTGACCTTATGCGTTGGCCTGATCCAGCAGTTCGGACACCAGTTCCGGTGACAGTTTCAGCTCCTTGGCCAATTCCTCCAGATACTGGCGCTCCTTGTCGTTATCCATATTGATCGCCAGCAAGGAAGTCAGATAGATTTCCGCCGCCGCCGCCGGTGAATCCGCGCCCGCAGCAATCTCTTTAGCGCTTAGCGGCTTGGCTAGTTCATTTTTGATAAAGTTATAGGCTTCGGGATTGAGAGCAAGTTTTTGCAGGTAAGCATCAATTTTGGCCTGCTCGTTCTCGTCGATATGCCCATCCGCCTTGGCAGCGGCGAGCATGGCTTTCAACAAAGCCAGGCTGCGCTGATCCAGTTGCGGTCCGTTCAGCGTATGCGCCGCCGGCCCTGGATCGACGGGTGCTTCGCCTTTCTTGGCCTGCCAATCCTGAAAAGCCTTGTAGGCGAGGCCGCTCACTGCCGCCAGACCGCCCAACTTCACCGCCGCACCGGTTAACCCTCGCCCGGTGCTAGTGCCGAGCAGTAGCGCCGTAACACCAGCGATGGCTGCGCCTGTGCCCATGTTTGACAATGCGGCCTTGCGTTGCGGCCCCTCGCTGGGAATGTTGAGGTTTTGTTCCACTAGGCTTTGGCCCTGACTTGCCAACTCGCGACCTGATTGCAATAGCTGGTCGAATAATGCGCGCACATCCATCCTTGTTCTCCTCATGGTGACCGGGAAGAGGTTATTTCACTTTCCCGTATTTGAGTTATTGACTTTATAAAGTGTAGCGCTAGTCAAAAGAACAATCGCCACTAATCCAAGTTGCTCCCTTGAAGGGAAGAATCTATCGGGATTTTCTGGCGTCAGTGAGTACCCTCCAAGAACCAATGCGGACCTTGGAGATGAGTTGTTTCTCATTCCCTTGACGCCATCCCACCGCTCAGTGAGGAGAACTCCACACCAGGGAATGGCGCTAGACCTTCACTGTATTCGCCGTGCACCGCCTTGAGGCCGCCTCGCCCGGCGGCGACCGTGGCCAGTTCCTCATCGAGGGTGGGCGCGAAGGTTTCGATACCCACGGCAAGCGCGTCCAGGCCGCTGCCGGGCTTCGTTCCCCGCCGCAGCGCGCCGCTCACGATGTCTTCGCGGCGGGCGGCGCTGATCATCGTTGGCTCCCAGGGCTGCCCACTTGGAACTGCTGATGCAGCAACGTGATGTTCAACTCCACAGTTCCCGCGATCTCATCGACGACCAGCACCGGGGCCTGATCCACGTTCAACAGACGCCGGACGGCGCTCAACATCCCTCCCAAGCGGATTTCCGGCAGCGCCAACCGCTGGGCCAGCGCGGCGCGCGACAGCTTGCCCCCGCGCTCCGACAATGCCGTCAGCAGCAAGCGCATCGTTTCATCGGGTAGCGCCACCCGCGCCGCCAGTTGCCGTTGCGACGTATAGGTCGTTCCGCTCAACACCGTGCTGATCCAGTCCGCGCCGGCTGGCGGCGACGGTAACCCGGTTGGCTCGAACAACTGCGGCTGATCGGTGGGCGCGGTCGGCTTGCGCCCCGCAGTTCGCACGGCGGATGTGCTGGCCGGCTTCGCTTCCTGCGCTTTCGGGATCGGCGGCAATTCCCACCACTCGGGTTGCGCCGGCGGCGCGGGCGTCCACCCGGTCAGGTTCATTCCCAGGGGCGCCATCACGCTCAGCGGCACCGTCACCTCCTGAGGCGACAGGCCACCGTGGTAGCCGTTTTTGCGGCCGCCGTAGCGGGTGCTTTCGCCCCACAGGCACACGATGGCGTTCGAACCATCGCGGGTGACCACGCGGCCACCGCTCACCGCCGCTTCGTGCGGCGAACGGCGGTCCGTACCCGGACGCCAGCGGTCGCTCTCGCCGCCGCCGCCGCCGATCTGGGCGGCGCCGTCCTCCAGCAGGTGGCCATGGTCGGCGGTGATCACCATCACGCGCCGCGCTTCCCGCGCTTCACGAAGCAGCGGCAGCAGCAGTCGCAGATCTTCCAGCGTCCAGCGCTGATGCAACTGGTCGGGACCGCTCAGGTGATCATCCACGGCGTTGTAGACCACGCCGATCACGCGCTGATGAGGGTGCGCAATCGCCGTCCGCAGCTCGGGCGCCAAATTGGTTGCGTCGGCCAGATCGCCTTTATGGAACAAGCGTGGCGGCGCTCCGGTGCGGCTGTGCGCCAGCAAGGCAGCGTATGAAGCGAAACCGGTTTTCTCTTGCGCGGCGGATCCCATCGTGAGCCGTCCACACAGCAGGCTGGCGCGACTGACCTCGGTGACGGTGGGCAGCGCCGCCACGCCGACCAGCGGCTGGCCGATGTCGCTCGGCATCAGCTCGGCCCAGCCGTGGCTGGCGCTGCGTGCAAACAGTTCTCGAAAGATGCTGATGCTCAACCCGTCCATCACCAGCAGCAAGGTCGGATGGGCCGCCGCAATCGGCGCCAGCACCCGTTCCAGGACCGACTCCACCGGCACGAGGCGTCCGTCGACGGCCGACGGGTTCGCGTTCCACTCGATCAACGCCTGCGCGAAGGATTTCGCGAACGGGTTCCGCCGGGCCATCAGCGCCTCCCGGCACGCCCGGTAGGCCTGCGAAAGCTCTGGAAGCTCGTCGCCACCGAGCAGGCGAAAGCGCGCCCAGTCCACGAAAGCGCCTTCGTCCGCTTGCCAGGTCACGGCGGTTTGCAGCGATGCGGCCGATGGCGGCGCGCTCAGCAGCCAGCGCGCCAGACGGCGCGCCATCTCGACCCGCTCGGCGCGCGGCGGCTGGGCAGCCATCAAGGTGTGCCGGAGCGCACGGTCCGCCTGCCACTCCACCTGCGCCAGATGGGTTTCGGTCGGCTCGGCCAACTGGGCGGACAGGGCGAGAGCGAAGTCCCGCAGCCGCTGGTCCAGGGCAGCGGGAAGCCGATCGCTGAGGTGGGCGAATTCAGCAACGCGCAGGTCCCGCAGCAAGGCATCGGCCCGGTCGAGCAGGACGCGGGTGGCCTCCAGCCCGGTCGCTCGCACCAGTTGTTCGGCGGCCTGCGCCCAGGCCCGGCCTGCCGATACCCCGATGTGCTGGTCGTTGACGAACCGCTCCAGTCGAATAGCCGCCTGGCCCAGCGCCGCCTGTCCTTCGCCGTCCGGTGCGAAGACCACGCCGCAGACCAGCCCGAGCGGCAAGGCGTCAGCGGTGCGGCCCGCTGCAACGCAGCCCAGGATCATGGCTCCGGCGCTGCCGGCTGTTTCAGCGAGCCAGGCCATGACGTCGGTTCGGGCGGCGGCAGGCCACTGATCCAGCAGGGTGTCGGCTCCGGGGGTTAGCGACCAGGTCAGCAAGGTCACGGCGTCCGGGCGGGCCGTCGGGATGCGCAAAAACCGTTGTAGCACCGCTTGCCAGGCCGTCTCCAGGCCGAGAAAGCCGTTGGCCACGGGTGGGTAGGGGCCTTGCGCCGCGCCGTCAATCAGGCATTGCGGCATCCAGGCAAACCGCCCCAGCCGTGCATCGGTTTCCTTGGCCTGGAACAGTTGACGGACGATGTCCCAGCCTTCCGGCTGGAACACCCGCCCCCGCGCCAGGCGCGCCGCAAGATCCTCCGCGATCTCGTGAGTCGCCAACGGCGTGATGACTACCAGCCCGGCCGCTGGGTCATGGTGCTCGACATCGCACAGCGCCTCACGGATGGCCAGCGACGATGCACACCAGCGCAGCGCGAACTGCCGACCGCGCTGGCTCAGCATCTCGGGCCACGGCTGGCGTGCTTTCGCTTGAATCGCCAACGCCACGGTCGTTGGATCGCTGGCGAGCACTCGTTCGAGCTGCGCCGCGATCTGCGGAGTCGATAAGCTCATGGCTGGGTCCCCTTGCGCTCCAGCCGCCAACTGAGGGTCAACTCCAGATCGCGGTCGCGCGCCATGCGCGCCTTGAGGTCGTCCAGCGCGGCTTCTGCGGCCGCGCCGGTCAGGTGGAGCGCCTGCTTTTCCTCAACGACCTCCGGGCCATTGAAGCCTGATGCGGGCGGCATTGTGGGAGGCGGCGGAGTAGGTGGAGTAGGCGGAGTACTCCCACCCGGCGTTACCGGCGGAGGAGCAGGCGAGGAGGTTGGCGCGGCCGCGAGTAACCGCATGGCGTCGCGTTCGAGTTCCGCCAGGCGCGCTTTGAGCGGGATGACATGCTCGTCGGCAGTCAGCGCCTCGACAAGGCGGGTCATGATGCCTGCCGCCGCTTGACGACGATGGTCGCCTAAATCACGGACGACATCGAACAACGGCCAGTTGCCGTTGGTCAGCGCGTCGGCGCACGCCTGCGCCTGACCCAGGGTGCGGTTCACCGCCGCTTCTGAAGTATTCAACGTCGCGGTGGCCAGCGACGCCACAACATCGCCTTCTGCGACCTGCGCGAGCGTGGCCAACAATGCCTGCGCCGATTCCGCCGACTGCTGGCGAGCGCCGGTGGCGCCGGCGGCGTAGCGGGTTGCGCAATCACGGACTTGAGCGACCAGTCGGCTCACAGCTTCGCGCTTACCATTCGCCGCCTGCTTCACTTCGTCGACCAGATGGCCGACGTTGGCCGCATTGAGTGTTTGCGCCAGCGTCAGGCCGAAGAGGCTGGAGGCCCGCTGCAATGCGGTCTGCCAGTCGGCGGCGGCGGGCAGCGCCTGCTCTTTGAGTTCCAGCTCGTCGGACAGGCTGTCGATGGTCGGTTCGACCGGCCCGCCGCGCAGCCTGAAGCGGCGGTTGGTCGCAGCGGCGTAGGCGAGAATGATCAGGTTTTGCAGCTCGATCGGCAGTCCCATCGGCGTTGGGGTATCGATCCAGCCGCGCAGCCTGGCCACGGTGATCGGCCCGCCGCCTTCGCGGGCGTGGCTTTGTCCGAACCGCGACGGCCAATGAGGTTCGATCAACAGGTGGGTCTCGCCCATTTGGCCAAGCTGACAGGGATTCACGACGGCGCGCACCAGCTTGCGCGTCGCACTGTCCTGCACCAGCCCCCGCTGCCCCGGCGCTTCGATGGCCTTCTGCACTTCGGGCCACACCTTCCTGATCACGCTGGCCTTGATCTCGGTATCGAACTCGGGGTGCGCCGGGTACTGGTGGGCGAACAACTGGCCCAGCAGACTTTCGAACGCGCTCTTGAAGTCGGCGCCCACCGGAGGGCGCGGCGACAGGGTCGGGTCCAGTGATTGAAACTGCTGGTCGGCGGTAAGCGCGTTGCTCACGGCATCCCTCGGCTCGGTGCTGATGCCGTAGGCCACTTCGAGCTGCGACCGGAGCTTGATCCGCAATTGATCGCGCTGATTCCGGGCGAGCGCCCTGGCCTGTACCCGGTCAACGAACGAGAGGTGCGTGGCGTAGTGGTCGAAGCGCTCGCCTTGCAGGATGTAGTCGAGTACGACGAGGCGGCCCAGATCGGCCAGCGCCTTGTTGCTGAGGAAGGAGGGCAGCCACACCAGGGTCCGCGTGTCGCCGCCGCGATAGGCGCTCAGCCGCGCCAGATCATCGGCCGGCCCGTAGTTCGCATCGTCGAACGGAAAGTCCAGCACCACCGACCAGGCGCCTGAACGGCCGCGCAAGCGGTCGTCGGTCATCTCACGGACGTTTTCGTAGAGCACCTCGACCTCGCGCCGGGTGCCGCGCCAGAGGAATTCGTAGGTGGTGAACAGCCCGCCGGCATCCTGAATGCCCAGTTGCTCGAACAGGGCCTCGCGGATTTTTTTGCGCCGATTGCCAGGATTATCGTTCGCCTCGGCGGCGCGCAGGATCGGCTCAATGTCGACGCCGGTGACCTGAATCGAGATGACCGGGTTCTGATCGTCGGTGATCTTGATCTCGCCGATCTCGCTGGCCCAGTCGCGGCACTTGCGCAACACGTCCTGCGCCTCGCGCCCGGGAATCGGCGAGCGAAAAGTGCCGTGGTTCAGCGCCGCCAGGCGCGGCGCGGTCAGGCTCTTGAGCGACTCCACCTCAGGGACCAGCGCGCCCAGCAGCAGGGTCTTGAGCAGCCGGGCGTCGTTGCGCAGGTTCCGGGCCGCCGTCGGGTCCGCCTGCCCGAGTTGCAGGGTCTCCCAGGTGACGCCGTGCTGGCGCTCCAGCATCGGCAGCAGGCGCTGGTGGTGCAGGCGCTTGGCGTTGGCGAAATGCAGGCGCATGCCCTCCGAGAACGGTTCATCGCCTTCGGCGATGGCGTCGTACAGATCGCCGACGGGAATCAGTTGCCCGAGTTCCAGGTCGGCGCGGCGGTCCACCAGCAATTGCAGCATCAGCTTCAGCGCGGTGCGTTCGCGTTGCAGCGCCGCCGAGACGGCGATCAGCGTCTGCACCAGCGCGGGGCTGAAGGGGTAGACCTTGCGGAACAGCTCCCGGTCAGCGGTGGTGGTGAGCAGGGTATCGAGCACGTCCTTGCGCATCTTGATCACGTCGTCAAAGGTGGTTTGCAGCGTCTGGCGGGCGGCTTCGTTGACCGGGCGCAGCACGCGCTTCTCGGCGATGGCCGGCAGGTTGCGGTCATCCAGGGTGATGCGGTGAAAGCGCGCTTCCCAATGCTTGAGCACGTCGCTGAACTGCAACTGCACCGAGCCGGCCAGGTTTTCGCCCACCAGATCGCGCAGATCGCGCTGGCGGGCGACGAAGCTGATCAGCGGGACCGGCCGGTCGGCGTTGGTGGCTTCCACCAGCTTCACCAGCTTGGCGCCCTCGCGGCTGACGAAATGGATGTCGGCGGCGTGGCTGGCCAGCCAGAGCACCAGTTCATCGAGAAACAGGATGACGGCGTCGTAACCCAGCGCCTGGGCATGGCGGCTCATGATGCTAAGACCGTCATCGAGCGAGACGAACGATTCGCTGTTGCCGGCCAGGCTGCGGTAGGCCGAGAAGTACTGCGCGATCAGGTCGCCCACCAGCCGTGACCGCTCCTCGCCGTTCGGCGGCTCCAGCAGGGCCGCTTCGAAGCGGGCGGCGTCCCAGCCGCTGTCGAACTCGCCCCAACCGCCGCTGGCCGCGCCTTGGTTCAACCGGGCGAAGAACGGGGCGTCGCCCAGCCGTTCGCGCAGTTCGCGCGCGTCCCTGAACAGGCCCTCGGCCAGGTAGAAGCCGGGGATCGGGGCGGTGGGGTGTTGCTGGCGCACGAAGTCGGCGTAGCGGCCGAGAATGGCCGACTCCATGTCGCGCGCGCCGATCATGTGGTAGGGCACGAGCAGGAATTTGCGGCCATGCGTCCAACTGTGGCGCGCCACGACATCAGCTAATTCAGGGATCGAACGCGCCTGGGTGTTGCCGGCCAGCAGCAGGTTGAGCACCGCCATGAAGTGGCTTTTGCCGGAGCCGAAACTGCCGTGCAGGTAGGCGGCTTTGCTGCCGCCGGTTTGCACCGCCTGTTCAATGAAGCCCAGGGCGTTGCTGAAGGCGTCAACCAGTTGCGGCGTCACCACATAGTCGCGCAGGGTCTGCTCCGGCGCGGTGACCCCCTGGGTCAACCGCAGGACGAAGTCGCCCTGATGGACGCGCTCGGGGATGGTAATCAGGTCTTTCAGCAGCGGCATTCAGTGGCTCCTTCCTTGCGGTGCGCCTCTTGGGATTACCAGGCCCGTGGGGTAAAGGTCGGCTCATTCTGGATCGTGGCCGAGTTGCCGGTGGCCCGGATGCTGAACAGGCCACGATTGATCAGCATTGCCTCGACGCTGGGGTCCGCGTTCAGCCACGCCATCGCCCCGTAAATCCGGTTGTGGGCATACCGGGGCAGCCATTCCTTGAGGTGATCCAGTTTGTCCAGAAAGATTTTCACATAGGCCGGGCGCAGCGTTGTTTTGACTTCAACCACCACGATCTCGTCGCCATTATGGGCGATGATGTCAAATTCATAGTTCCCGCCGACCGGGTGGCGACCCTTGATGCGGCTGGTGGTGTCGGCGATGGTAATGCCCCGGGCGGTCAACAGATTGACCAAATCGCCCTCGACCAGCGATTCCATTAGCCGGCCCCATTGGCTGGTGAAGAGATTTTCGAGTGCGTTGAGTTTCTTTTCGCTCGCCCGGGACTGTTCCTTGAGGAACCGGTCGGTTTCCTGAAATTTCTCGTTGAGCAACCGCTCGGTTTCCCGGAATTGCTCCTTGAGCAACCGCTCGGTCTCCTGAAATCTGCGGTCGGTCTCCTGAAACCTACGGTCGGTCTCCTGGGATTGTTCTTTGAGCAACCGCTCGGTCTCCTGAAATCTGCGGTCGGTCTCCTGAAACCTGCGGTCGGTCTCCTGAAACTTGCGGTCGGTCTCCCGCGATTGTTCCTTGATCAGCTGGTCGGTCTCCCGAAACAGGTTCAACACGTCTTCATAAGTCGTTGCCATCGCCGTTTCCTCCATCCTATCGATGCACCCAGTATATCGAGTCTGAACTTTGTCCTTTTATCCCTTTTTTTTCCGGTTGCGCTGGGCAGCGGTAATGGTCGGTTTCCAGGCGCGGAGGTCATCCAGGGTGAACCCCAACGCTCGCGCTTCCTCGGTGACGAAGCCCCGGTAGTACGCGCCCATGCGCTCGCCGTACACCGGGTCGACGGCGTTGTGCCATTGCTCCAGCCAGGGCAGCAGTTCCAGCAGGCCAGCGAGCAGGGGTTGCAGGCGGGCGGGTTCCCAGCCTTCGCTGTCTTTCAGTTCCAAATAGTGGGCCGCGAGGGCGGTCGCTTGTTGCAGGCGATTCCAGCCGGCCCAGGCGATGACCAGACTGCCGTCGGCCCCGCGTTCGCAACCGGGGTAGCTGACCCAGCGTTCCTTGGGTACGTCCAGGCCGCCGCGCAAGCGCCAGAAATCGGTTTTGAGGAAGTCCTTGCTCTGGTATTTGGGCGGCACGGGAATTTTGCCGACGTTTTCGCCGGCGTCTTCGCGGCGCTGCAGCTCCCAGGTGTTTTCCCATTGGGCGCGCTTGCGCAGGCCGGTGTCGGTGTAGCGCAGCACCGAGAGGAAAGGCACGGATTCGGCGGTGACCAGATCGGCGACCAGCCGGTTCAGGTCGAAGTCGGCATGACCGGCGTAGAGCGCGGCGATTGGCATGAAGTCGGCGTCGCGCCCGGCGGTGTCGGCCAGCTTGGCGGTGGTGAGCAGTTGCGGGGTGGCGTCGAGGCGCGGCCAGTAATCGGGCGATTCCAGCCGGTCGAGTAGCCCGTTTTGCAGGGCGGTTTTTTCCAGCGATTCCCAGGCTGGCGTGTTCCAGCGGCGCTTGTATTCGGGGCGCTCGATGAGGCCGATGTTGCGGTCGCGTTCGATCAGGGCGATGCGGCGCTGGACGACCTGCTGGTAGTCTTCGGGCCAGTGCGCGGGGATTGCGGTGATGGGGGTGGAGCCGTGGCGCTCGAACCAGGTCGTGGTTTCCGCGCCAGTGGCAACCCGCCGGGCCAGCACGATCTCAAAGGCGCGTTCGCCCAGGGTGATTTCGGGCGGGTTCGGGTGTTCGAGGTCGGTGGCGTCGGCGGGCAACAGGCCGTAGAGCCGATAGCAGCGCCAGTCGAGTTCTTCCTGTGTGGCGATCATCTGGCGCAACAGGGAATCCGCGCGGGCGCGGGCGATGTCGAGGCTTTGACGGGTGGGGAGGGTCATGAGGCGGTGATTTTCAATTAATGTGGAAACTCAAGGCCATTGGGCAGAATTAAATACCGTTAACTCTTGAACTCGTGAAAAGTGCCGTGTATTCGCAGTGAGTAACGGTACAGAATGAGCCAGACAGGTAGTCGCGCCGGGTTCCCGGTTCTTCAGGAAGTCGATCAATATATTGGTATCAATGCACAATTCTAAGGTTGCCATTGTTGCCATGCCTGATCGATTTCCTGCATTGCTGTATCAAAGTCCGCATCGTCTTTTAGCGCGCCCCGTAAGGCTAATAGTTTTTGCACAGGGAGCTGATTTTCAGCGGTCGCATCATCCAAAAGTAAAATCAGCCGCGCATGACGCCCATAAATGTTTTGCAGGGGTTCAGGTAGGCAAATATAGCCTTCTTGAGTAATTTTTGTTTCAAGTTCAATAGCTTGCATAATAATTTCTCCTGGTTTATTGATGATGGACGTTCAACTTTGCAGGCTTGGTAAATGGACTCCTTGATCGAGTCCTATTCCTCTTCATCGCCCGCCCCCGCTAATAACGCCCCCGGCAAACAGGCGGCCCGCTCCTGGGCTAACTGGTCGAGCTTGCGGGCGAGATCGACCGGCAGTGATTCGACCAGCGGGAAGTCTTTCAGGCCCGTGCTGGTGAACTCGTAGAAGTCTTCAAACGCATCCGTTCGTTGCCTTGCACCATGCTGATCAACCGTGCTGCCCTTGTTGTGGAAAATCTGTTTGAGCCAAAAGCACGCCACAGATGAATTGAGCAAGCCCAACAAGCCGAGATGTTCGTCCTCGCTCGCGTCGGCGGGCAGCTTAATGACCGGTGCCGACTGCTTGAACACCTTGCCGCCCCGGTCGAGGACGAAGTGGTTGTGGGTGGCGACGAAGGCGAAGGTGATGCTTAATGGAACGCGAAAACGCTCAGGGAAAAACATCGAATGCTCAAACCACGTCAGGCCACGATCTTCAATGTAATTGCCGAAGTCTTTGCGCTCTTTCAGCAACCGACGATAAGTCCAAAAGTGCCTAATGAGCTGACTGGGTAAATTGACCAGGACCTTAGCCGTGGCCAATTCATACGGGAAAATCGCCTGAATATCAGCGCTGATAGTGAAGTCGCGCACTGATTCACCCTCAACGAGAGGTACAGCGTAACCTGTCAGCTCATTCCGTCTTATCCAATGCTCTGGAACAAAGAACACATTGTCTTCGCCGGTATGGGTTGTGCGACCAATTGCCGTAGTGAGCGCCTCCAATGTCCCGTCGGTGCTTGCGTTCAATGATTCCAATAGATCCGCCGCACCACCGCCCCCGATGCTCCACGGATGCCTGGCGAAAACGGCGCGAGGCGTATCGGCCACGCTGACAAACTCACTCTCCGATCCCGCCCGGTCGATCTGATCCACAATTGCCGACCACACCTGCCCCTGCGCCGGATCGTTCGGCGTACTCGGCTCGCCCTTGATGCCCATCACCGTGCGCACCACATCGCCCACCGGCGCACGATGCCGACCCAACAGAATCACCGTCGGCGTACCGTGACCGGGGATGTAAGCGCCCGCAGTGTCGATGACATGGCTCAAGTCCAGTTGCGGCAGCACCTGCTCAATCAGTTTGCTGCCGAACTCGCGCTTCATGAAGCTGTTGGCCGTGATCAGCCCGACAAAGCCCGCTGGCCGACCGTTGCCCGTCAACGCCAGTTCAAAAAAGCGCTCGGTGAATGGCACACCGAGCGAATACTGACGATGGCAACTGGCGTACCGCCGCCGATAGGCCGCGTTTAGCGCCGCATCCTTCACCGTGATGTAGGGCGGATTGCCCACCACCGCGTGATATTGCCGCCCCAGGATCGCCTGCACCTGCGCCAGGTCTTCGCTGGCGTAGGCATGAGCCAGCCCCGTACCGGCGTAGTGCTCGGCCCCCTCGAACATGCCTTCGGTCGCGGTGAGGCCAAAACGCGCTCCGTGCAGCAGGCTGTCGCCGATCGCCACATTCAGCGTGAAGTCGGGTGCGTCCGCCAAGCGCCACACCCCGCAAACCTTCAGCGCCGCCACCCACAGCCGAAAACGCGAGATCGCCACGGCAAACGGATTCAGGTCCACGCCCGCGACCGCATCCAGCGCAAGTTGCGCGATGTCACGCGGGTTGTGCGCCGGTTCGTGGCGCAACCATTCCTCCACCAGCCGCTGAAAGCCCCCCAGCAGAAAGTGGCCCGAACCACAGGTCGGGTCGATCATCCGCACCTCGCGGAACCCAAACTCGTGGAGGGCCGGGGTCAACGTGCGGTCGAGAATGAACGTCTCGACGAACTCCGGCGTTTGCAGCAGCGCATAGCGCTTGCGCGCCGCTTCCGACAGGTCCTGATACAGGTCGCCCAGAAAGCGCGTGTTCCAATCGGGGTCGGTGAAGTCGTGGGTCAGCCTGCCGGTATTCGGGTCCACCTGCTGCCAGAACTGGCGCACCGCCATCGCCGCATCGCCGCTGATGCCCAACCGAAAGACCGGGTTGTGCGCCTCGTCGAAAAAGGTGTGCAGGCCGGGCAGCGCCCCGGCGTCGCGGAAGCACGCCAGCAGGTAGTCGCGGTCGTTCTCCAGCGGGCAGGCGCGGAAGTAGGTCTCATGGCGATCACGCGCCAGCGCCAGGCGGCCCGACTCCGGCGTACCGCTGATCCACGGGCGATCAACGAGCTGGTTATCCTCGATGAAGCGAATGAACACGCAGGACAACAGCCAATGCACGGCGGCTTGCGTCATGACCGGGTCCGCCCAGCTCTCGAAAGTCTCCGCCGTGCGGTCGGCGTCGCGGGCCGCCTGCCACTCCGCTTGCAGGCGGGCCTTCAACTCGGCCACCTCGGCGATGCGCTGGCGCAGATCGTCTTCAAGGCGCTTGAGCAGGCGCGTCAGGTCGGTGAGCAGTAGTCGGGCGTTGATCATTCAGGTTTTTTCCTGTTGCGGTCGCGGAAATTCCCCTCCTTATCCAAGGCAGGGCTGTTAAGTTCTAAGGAGCCATAGCCTTTTGCGGGGGTCGAACCACCCCGCCCCTAACGGGGACCCCTCCTTAGCCAAGGAGGGGAAATCAAGAAGCTCCCGCCGTGGGTTTGTTCCCCTCCTTGGCTAAGGAGGGGTGGCGCGAAGCGCCGGGGTGGTTCGAAGCAGCGACTCCATAGACTCATTCAGGATGGCTACTGGGGGCGAAGCTCGCCCGGTGTTTGTTCTCCACCCAGGCTTGCGCCAGCGCCAACGCACGGGTGTTCTGCAGGTTGTTCACCATCGGCACCGCGACGCCATCGATCACCGGCAGGCCCTGGTGGACGGTGGGCAGTAGCAGCCAGACACCCGGCGTATAGCCGGGACGGCCCGCGTTCTCCTCAACTTCGGTGATCAGCGTCATCAGTTCGTAGCGGGCCAGCAGTCCGGCACTGACCAGCAGGATCGGCGCTGTGCTTTGCAACAGTGCGGCGCGCAGCGCGGGCAGCGTGCGTCGCACCAGCCGTTGCAGATTGCTCCAATCCCGGCTGCCCCGGTCAGCGGCGTCGGCCTCCAGAACCACATTCCAGTCAACCTGGGTCTTTGCCGCCTGCTCGCGCAAAGCCGCCAGCAGCAGCGCGTCGAAGTTCACGCGCTGCAAGGGACTGGGCTGAGCGCCGGACTGGCCAAAGCGATGCAGCAGTTCCGACTCCGCCCGGCGCGCAAGGCGCGGGTGAACGGTCAGCACCAGCAGCCCCCCTTGCTGGAAGCTTCGCTTGAGCCGCGCCTCGACCGCAGCGGCATCGGCCGTTTCCTCGTCGCCGTCGCCCGGCGCGGTGAGATCGGTGGTCTGGCGTGAGAAGGTGGTGGTGGCTCCGGTCGTTTGCGCGCTGCCCAAGGTCGAAAGCCGGTACGCGCCGCCTTCCGCAGCCGAAGCGTCCCAACTCAGCGGCGCGCCGGCCTCTTCCAGCAGACGGTCCAGCTCGGGCCGGCCCGGCAGGGCGGCGGCTTCGGGGTAACGCCCGCGCACCCGATCCTGAATTTCGCCCAGGCGCAATTGCCGTGCGCCGACCAGCGCGCCCAGGGACTGGCGCAGGGCCGGCAACGGCGCCATGCCGCGCGGGTAAATCTCCTGGCGGCTGGACAACGCCGCCTGGCGCGATGCCGAGGTCGCCAGACGCAGCAGCCGGGTGGGCGCCAGCGCCGCAGTGGGCGCGGCTCCAGCGTCCGGCGCGGAGGGCGGGGGCACGCCTTCCAGCGTTTCCAGCACCCGGCGCGGCGGCAGCAAGGGGTCGGCCAGGGCGCAGGCGTCGGCGGCCGCGCCAAGCTGCCGGGCGTAGTCGGCCCAGGCCGCCGCGCTGGCAATCAGCGCACCGGGTTGATGATCGAAGGCCTCGAAGCGCGGCGGGTCGAGGTGCGCTTCCGCCTCGACCGCGGCGCGCAGCACGGCGGTGGCCTGGCGCCGCCGCTCAGCATCGTCCTGCACCGCGCAGCCGCGCAAGGCCAGCAGGGCCATGGCGCTCTCCGCTGCGCTCATGACCTGGCCCTGGCTGCGCAGCAGGGCGTTGAGCTGCTGGCGAAGTTCGGTAAATGCTGGATTCTTCAGCCAGCGCTCGCGGGCCTTGACCAGCGCGGCGGTCAGCATGGCCCGGTCCACCGGATGGGCCTGCGCCGATTCGCCCAGGCTGGGCCAGACGCCGGCCAGCACGCGGTCGTCCAGGCCGAGGTAGTGGGCGAGGGCAGCTTCCTCCGGCCGGTCATCACCGGCGGGGCGGCGCGGCAACAACTGCGCCGCCAGCTCGTTGATGCTGACAGCGCCGCCGATGTCCTGATCCGCATCGTGCGCGGTGTTGCGGTCCTGCGTCAGGTCGGGCCGCCGCCGGGCGAGTTCCTTGGCGGTCAGCCGAATTTCCTTGCGGATCTTGTCGCCCACTCCCCGCAGATAGCGGAAGCGGATGCGATCGACCGCCAGCAGTTCCCGGGCGTTGTGGACGCCCATGCGCTCCAGGACGTCCTGCGCCTCCAGGCTGTAGCCCAACTCGGCCATCGTGGTGAGCGGCGTGGCGGTCATGGCGATGGCCGCCAGGCCCTCCGCTGCGCCCGCTTCGCCGGGATGAACCGTCTGGCGAGCGGCAAAGATCGCGCGCCACGCCCGCAGCAGGTCTTCGGCGTTGTCGAAGCGCTCGCGGTAGTCGCGCTTCAGGGCCTTGGCGAAGAACGCGGTGAAGCCTTCGCGCGTGACCGGGTCGAACACGTCGCTCTCGACGGTGGCCTCGACGTCCAGCATGGCCGGTGAGGTCTGCCCGTCGCCCCAGACCGGCGGCCGGCCCACCACCATCTCATAGAGCGTGACCGCCAGCGCGAAGCGCTCGGCGTACAGGTCCCAGCGCGGCGGGCGGCGCAGCGCCAGGAACGGGTCGAGGTAGGGGTGCGTGCCGGCGGTGATGTGGTCGGCCGGCGTCCGGCACAGCGAGAAGTCGAACAGCACGAGTTGCAGCTTGCCGGTGCGACTCTCGGCGATACCGATGTTCTCGGGCTTGATATCGCGATGGGCCACGCCTTCGGCTTCAAGATGTTTCACCGCTTCGATGAGTTCTTCGCCGAAGCGCTGCAGCAGGTCGAGGGACAGGCGCCCTTCTTCCTTGAGCTTCTCGGCCATCGTCCGGTGGCCTGCGCTCTTGAGCAACAGGGCGGTGCGCCCGGCGACCGCGAGCGTCGCGCGGTGGGCGACGATGTTCGGGTGACGCAGTCGCGCCAGCGCCTCGCCCTCCGCAACCAGGCGGTCGTTGTGCGCGACGTCGCAGGCGACCTTGAGGACGTGTTCTTCGTCGCCGCCGTCCTGGCGCACCAGCAGCGCGTCGCTGGATGAGCCGCGCCCCAGGCGCTTGATGACGATGAACCCGCCGTCCAGCCGGTCGCCGGCGCTGGCGACGCTGGGGTCGATGGTGGCTTCCGGGTCGGGGGTGGTGAGTTCGTCCTCGACGCGATCCAGGTCATCCAGAAAGCCCTGGACCGTGTCGTAGCGAGCGAGCACGTCAGGGCAGGTGGCGAACTGGATGAGTTCCTGCTGGCGGGCGCCGCAGCCGTCCAGCACGTCCGACAGGCGCAGCCCCTGGCCAACGCGCAGTTTTTCGGCCAGGTCCAGCGCCGACTCGGCGGGCGGCTGGCCGCTGAAGAGCTGGTAGGCAATGCAGCCGAGCGAAAATACATCCAGGCTCGGACCCTGCGCGGGGTCGGCGCGGGTCGTCTCCGGCGCCAGGTAGATCTTTCCCAGGTCTTCGACGTAGCCCTCGATGTGCTGGGCGCTGGTGGTGCGGTACAGGGTGTGCGGCGACGCCGATTCACCGCCGTGGCGCGACGCAGTTTGCCAGTTCATCAGCCGCAGGCGACGCGCACCGCTGCCGACGCCATCGACGAGGATGCTCTGCGGCCCCAGAGCGCGGTGGTACAGGCGCTTGGAGTGGGCGTATTTCAGCGTCTCGGCGATGTCGCGGACCCATTGCAGGCGTTGCGAGATCGAGAGGTCCTGGCCCTGGTCCCGCAGCAGGTGATCGAGGCGCATGGCCTGGGGGTCGTGATCGAAGATTAGCGCCGGGCCGAGTTCGGTCTCCTTGTAGTCCTTGACCTTGAGGATGCCCGGGTGGTCGATGCCTTCGAGAATCTCGAACTCGCGGCGGGCCTGGCGAACCCGCGTGGCGCGGATCTCCGGGCTCGAAGCGGTGGCGACCGGATAAATGCGCACCCGGCGGTGTACGGTGTCGATGCTGACGTGCTGCGCTGCCCAGTCCTGAAAACCGGCGCCCTCGGCCAGCAGTTTGCCCAGCCGGTAGTCGCCCACCTGGCGATGCTTGTTGGACGGGCGGATGCCGGCTTCGGTCAGGGCGCGGGCGATGGCGCGAGCCTGCGGCGCATCAACTTTGGTCAACGCGCGATGGGTGATGCCGTTGGCCAGCGCGCCGACGATCCCGGGGTCGTCCGGGGCGCCGGGTCGGCCGTGCTGGAAGGTGGCCGTCCTGGCCAGTCCTTCGAGCCGGCAAGACAGGCGGGTGGATGAGAGAAAGATGGCCGGTTCGACGAAGGGCAAACGGATCTTGGCCTTGGTGATGGCCGGTTGACGGCGTAGCAGGCTGGCCAGGCGCTTGGCCTTGCGATTGGTTATTAGTAGCGGGTTGTCGACGGTGATCGTTTTGCCGTCGGTAGCCCATGTCCAACTATGCGCATCGCCGGTCAGAACGCCCGGGCGGCTCTTGATCTCGACCAGGAAGAGGCCGACCGGCGACAGCACCAGGGCATCCACCTCGTTGACCTTGCCCTCATCGTCGATGAATTCGAAGTTGGTCCAGACGCGCCAGGGATTGCGGTCGGGCAACTGGCTGCGCAGCCAGTTCAGCGCTTCGCGCTCCCAGGCGAAGGTGGACTCGGCGATGACCTGCCAACGGGCGTCGCTGAGCGTCATGGATTCACCTCGCCGCCATCCTGGATGTATTCAAACAGGTCGCCGACCTGACAGTGGAAGAGTTGGCAGAGCCGCTCGATGGCCGGGAGATCGACCCGGCTGGCCGTCTCCTTGTAGAGGGCGGCGATCGTGCTGCGATTGAGTCCCGTGCGCCGCGAAACGTCCGCGATGCAAAGCTTGTCTCGGCCCATGAGGGTGGATAAATGGCAACGAATCATTTTTGTCTGTCCGGGGTGATGCGCAGGATAGCAGAATGCTTTGTAACGCATCACCCGGAATCGTAGTGGCTGAGGTTTTTGATTCACAAGCATGGCCGAACGCTCGGCAATCGAGCGCCTTCGACCCATGACCGCTTCAGGTAGACCGTGTTCCACAGCACGGCGGCCGCTGTCATCAGGTTAGAGGCTGTACAAAAACTAACAGTTTGATTTTTTTGCTGGGAGCGCGGGCTTCCAGCCTGCTGGAGAAGCCAAAAGCGGGCTGGAAGCCCGCGCTCCCAGGAAATTTTGCTTAAACAGGACTTTCGCTAAACCCGTAAATTCGTCATACCCGCGAAGGCGGGTATCCATGCTTTTCAACGAATGACTGGATTCCCGCCTACGCGGGAATGACGAAAAGCAAAAGTCCTGTTAAAAATCAATTCAGGGTTTTTCGACGGTCTCTTAGGGTCGCCGAACGGATTTCCTATGAGGTAGCATAGAGGCTCATTTCCTTACGTCCTTGGGAGCTTTCTATCATGCCGACCTCCTCACCCACCGAAGCCGAAATCCCGGCGATCCAACGGCCTGCCTGGATTGCCGAAGCGGCGTACTATCGGGCTGAACGCCGGGGCTTTCAAGGCGGTTGCCCGGTTGAAGACTGGTTAGCGGCCGAGCGCGAGA
>Ga0209573_1000971_pt1 | contig 50062 bp, 38 predicted proteins | sample TNRBio252014_DNA_FD_185870 | JGI IMG/M metagenome (GOLD analysis project Ga0209573, IMG submission 185870) | Wastewater treatment Type I Accumulibacter community from EBPR Bioreactor in Madison, WI, USA - TNR Reactor_6/25/2014_ DNA (SPAdes)... | ecosystem: Engineered > Bioreactor > EBPR >... | reverse complement strand
GCCTGGGCCGAGGCGAATGATTAGGTTAAAGGTATCCGGTCATTTTTGGCCTGATTTACTGCCGGCTTGTTTTCATAAAATGTGCTGCCGCAGCATTTACCCGCCCATTTAGTCCGCCGGGTAAAATTCCAGTGGGCAGGCCCATAAAATTTACCGGAATGCAGAGCGGGCGGGCCCTTAACGCCCTTAACACCTTAACGCCCTTAACGCCCTTAACACCCTTAACACCCTTAACACCCTTAACACCCTTAACACCCTTAATACCCTTAATACCCTTAATACCCTTAATACCCTTAATATTTACCCGACCGCCTCAAGCGGGCGGGCCCTTACCCGGGCGCAGCCCCGGCAAAGTGCCTTATGGTTTGGACCAGGGGGTGAAGCGGTATGGGCCGGCGGATGTGGCAGCCAGAAGTGGAAATAAACGCATAGCCGGCCCATAAGAGCGGAACACCCGGCGCCGCGCAAGGCGCTATGCGGAGGCAGATGGTATGCGGCGGGGCCCCTAAAAACAGAAAATAAAGAGGGTGATGGCGAAATGGGAAAAAAAGTGAAGACAGGCAGGCAACCTTTTGGAGTTTTGCGCGCCATAGGGAGGAATGCAAGATTATTCACAACCCAAAATTGGAACCAACCATGAAAAAGAATTTGCTGATGTGGATGCTGCTGCCGCTGCTGGGCTTAGGTGTGCTGGCGTGCAACAAAACGGATGAAACGGCTGCTGCTGACGAGGCGGTTATTGAAGAGATTGCGCTGTCGGCTATGCGCGAGGAGGTTAGCCCGGCGGCTTTGCCGGCTGAGGCGGTGACCTTCGTAGAGGAGAACCTCTTTGAGACGTATGTGGAAACGGTTTATCGCATCCCGAATTTGGGCTACGAAATCCGGATGGGCAACGGTACTACGGTGTTTTGCAACGAGCGCGGCCGCATATTGGAGTATGTGCGCGAGCATCTGACGACGGGTCCGCTGGGCCCCGAGCATCCGCACGGCCCCTGCTTCGACCGTATCCGCCGCTTTGGCCGGCCGGTGCGGCCTGCGGCCCTGCCTCAGCCCATACAGGACTATGTAGCGGCCAACTACCCCGACAATGCCATTCGGCGCGCCAAATTTAATGGCTCCAACTATTTTGTGCTGGTAAATGCGCCGGTAGTGCTGCAATTTGATGCCGACGGCAACTTCATCGGCGAGGTGGACGTACTGGAGCATTGCCGCTTCCCCTGCCGCCCGCAGGAGGTGTCTGAGCTGCCCGAGGTAATTAGCGCTTATGTGACTGAAAACTTTCCTGAGGCCGAAAACCTGCGCGCCTGCCGCCGCCCCAATCTGGTGCTGGTAGCGTTTACAAACGGCGAAGGTCGGGTGGTATTGGGTTTCGATAACAACGGCAATCTGCTGTTTCAGCGGCCGTAGGTAAAGAGGAATGGCTAACCGCCGCTTTTGGCGGGGAGGGATGGCGCCGCTTCCGGGTTTGGGGGCGGCGCTGTTTTTGTTTTGGGCTTAGTGGTTGTACCCGATAAGCTCAACCGAAAAGTTGTCGATGTAGGTCTTTTGTTTGTCGGGATTCCAGAAGTAGATTTTGATGTAGGAGTTTTCTTTTATATCACTTTTGGGGACGCTGACTTCATGGGTTATGGGCCACCAGTTGGAGAAGGCCCGGATATGCTTGTTTACTTCGACGCCATCCCAAAGGTAGGGGGCGCCTTCGCGTTCGATGGATATGACGAGTTGGGCCGGAGTGGGCCTCGGGTGGTAGACGTATGCGTGGCAGCGGATCAAAATCTGGTCGAGGCTATCTAAGGCCAATGAATCGGTTGGATAGGTGAAGGTGGAGGAAAATTCGAGGGCCTGGCCGGCATAATTACCGGCATATTTGACTTCGGCGGAAGTGTTTTTATCTTCCTGACTCCAATAGGCGAGCGCGTTTTGTTCAAAATCGTTCAGGGTTTGCAGCAGCGATTTACCGGTTTGCCGGGGAATGGCGAAATGGCGCATTTCATAGATGGCGATGTTGAGGGTGGTGTCGAGGTACAGCAACTTCTGGGAAGAGGGCAGGTTGCGGGCATAGAGGGGCAGATCTCGGTCGTCGGTTTTATGGCTTAAAAAGCGGGTGTGCCAGTTGAGGCACAAGATTTTTTTCCGGAGGTCGGTGGAATCGTACTGAAACTCCTCAAAGTTGAGCAGGGTATGTCTGTTGTTGGGAGGGAATGCGCCATAGTAAAGCCCCAGCCTCTTTTGTATGTCGTCGGTGATGATGATGGTACTGTCGGGGTTGTTGAGTACCTGCGCTATAAAAACTTCTTTTTGCCCATCGTAGTTGACGCGGCGGGCATAGCGCGCCATTGAAAACGGTTTGATGGCAAGTATGACTACAAACAGGGCAAGGCATACCGGCTGAAACCACTGTTTGCCTCCGGCTACCCATGCAGCGGCCCCAAGCATCGACAGGGGGAAGTACAGTTGCCAGAAGCTGTTTTCCGGCAGCTTCAGGGCTGTGATGGCGGCTAAGGCCATGAGAATGGCAGCGATAGAGGAGGAAGTCTTATCGGTAATGAGCGTTTTGAACGCCATAGCAGCAGGGATGGCGGCCACGGGAATGAGAAACAGATAATGCCGGGGGTCGAGGCACATCGGCGAATAGGAAGTCAGGGAGATGGACATAAAGTTGGAGGACAACAGCAGGATAAGAGCGGATGTGGCCCAGAAAGAGAAGGAGTCGTCCATTTTTAAAAACCGCAAAGATCGCTGCCGAATCAGATGAGCTACAGTAAGTATAAAGCCTGTGGCCATACCCTCCTGAATGAGGAGGTTAAAAAAACCGGAGGTGACTCGTTGGATGAGAAATTCGGCGGGCTGCTTGTCATAGCTACAGAGATTGAGATAGCTGTTGTTGGCAATGGCGTTGAACCGCTTGAGAAAATCGCCGGTGAGAGCCCATACGCCGAGGAAGTAAACCCCAAGTACGACCAAGCCGCCTGTGGTTGCATAGACCCAAAAGCGGATGTTTTTTTGTTGTACGAGGTCGGTTAGGGCGTAGTAAACGAGCAGCGGAAGGGTAAGCGCGATGGTTTCTTTGGACATAAACCCCCAAAGCAGGGCCAACACGAATAATGAGGCGAACAGGGCTGTCCTGCGACGCTCGTTGTTGTAGCGGTACTCGTGTATGGCGTACAAAGCGGCCATTAGGGCGAGGGCTACGTAGATATCCGGCATGAGCTTATCGGCGTAGAAGAGGAACCACTTTGACAGTACGATGAGCGCCAACCCAACGATGAGGGGGATATATCCCTTGCTTTTCAATATAGAGAACACGAGGAGGATGGTGGTTATGGCAACGACCATAGCGGGCAGCGAAGAAGAAAAATCGGAGAAACCAAACAGCCAATAGGACAGCGCAGTAAGGACGATAATGGTAGTGCGGAAGGCATAGTGGTCGGTGTAGTCGAGGCTGCCTTTGGTGAATTGGAGCGCTAATTTGGCGTAGTGCAGGTCGTCGTAACCGAAGTGACCGAAGTAAGCCCAGTTGTGGTGGGATATGATGAGCCCGATGAATATGATAAGGATTATAAAAGACCTCATAGATGTCAGATTTTTGACAGCAGGGGTATGCCGTTATAGTTTATAGGAGGGAGGGGCGCTTTAGGTCTCGGTACTTTTATATTCTTCTACCACCCAGTCTTCCCAAGCAGCAGCGACTTGCCGAAACGCTGCGGCTGCGAGAGAAAGTATAGATCGCCCTGTTGTATGAGTTTGTACACTTGCTTTGTTTTATCTACATACAAGAGGTTGCGCTGTATGATGTCTTCGAAATTTTGCTGGCCTAAGGGTAGTATTTTCATGTGCATAGAACTGGATGAATGTAGCAAATGTACGAAAGAAAGGACATATCCAAGGAAATGGTCAGGATAAACAAGATAGCGGTTAGTAGGTTCGAAGTACAGACCCTGTAGCCTGATGGAGATCATTGATGGCTGTAAAGGTAGGAATGCCTTTCATGGGGTTATCCTGGCTCGTTGTCTGGCGCTGCGTACTCGTATAATATCAGTTCATCGGGGTCGCCAGGTAAAAACATGGGGCCTACGGGGCGCAGGCCGATGGCTTCGAGTAGTCGGCGGCAAGGTAGGTTGGAGGGCAGGGTGAAAGCTTGGATGCCGGAAGGGTGGAAGTTGTCGAGCACGTAATGGAGCAGAAACGAGGCACTTTCGCGGGCGTAGCCCTGGCGGGTGTATTCGGGCAGGAAGGCAAAGCCTATATCGGGATGGTCAAGGCCGGGGCGGTTGTAAATGCCGCACATACCCATTGGGGCGCCATCGGATTTGCGCACTACCAGATAAGCTCCGTAGCCGTGGCGGGCGTATTCAGGGATGACCCGCTGTTGTAGGTATTGGCGTGCGGCTTCGGGTGTACGTACATTGCGGTCGCCGATGTTGAGTAGCCAGTCGGGGCTGTTGAGCAGGGCCAAGATAAAGCCGGTGTCCTCGGGGGTAAATTCGCGCAACCAAAGACGGGAGGTTTCGAGAATCATAGGTTTAGTGGCATTTGAAGTAGTCAAAGGGTTCCAGACAATCGAGGCAGCGGTAGAGCGATTTACAGGCCGTAGAACCGAACTGCGCCACCATTTGGGTATTGCGGGATTGGCAGCGGGGGCAGGTAACTTTGCGTCCCTCGGAGAAGAGAGAAAGCTTGTTGACCTCGGCAGCGCCATGCTCAGGAGGGGCTATGCCGTATTCCTGAAGCTTGCGGCGGCCTTCGGCGCTTAGCCAGTCGGTGGTCCAGGCGGGGCTGAGCACAGTTTCTACGTTTACGGGGTCGAAGCCATGCTCCTGGAGTACGGCTTTGATGTTGATTTCGATGGTATTCATGGCGGGGCAGCCGGAGTAGGTGGGGGTGATGACTACCGTGACGCCTGTATCGTTTTCGTGGGGGCGTACATCGCGTACCACGCCGAGGTCTACTACGGTTAGGACGGGTATTTCCGGGTCGCTTACCTCTTCCAACGCCCGCCAAACGGCTATGAGATTGGCAGAGGAGTTATTTGCATCAGCGGATAAGCTCATCTCGGGTTGATTTTATTTAGCAACACTTTTATCGAAATTTAGATCGCGAATCATAAGCAGATAAGACTCGGAGAATCGGATAAGGTCATCGAAAACGAGGTTGTTGAGGGCGGGCCTGAGGCGTGGGTAGGTATCCCGAAACCGCTCGGCGATGCGCTCAATGGCCCGGCGGATTTCGCGGCGGTCGAGCTGGCCGGTAGCAGGGTCGCAGTAGTTGGGGCGGAAACCCAGTTCCTGGAAATAGAGGGGTTCCGTGATGCGGTAATAGAGGTGGAAGAAGTCGCGGTCGGGCTCTGGCACAGCATAGTTGAACAGGCAATAGCCGATGACGTAAGCAGCTACGGCCCGGGCTACGGCAGGGTGGCCGTTGTTGTGGTACCAGCGCAGGTTGGGCATCTCGTTGTCAATGAGGTGCGCCACGCGCTCATGGGTGACGGGCAGGGTTATGCCAAAGGTAGAGATGCCTCTGTACATTTCGCGACGGACATCGGCTTCGGGGCGGTTGGCTATATTGCGGAGGCAATTGGCCAATTGTTCGTTTTTCTGGGCGGCATTTTGCTGGTTGTCCTTGGCGAAGTACTGGCGGTGGGCCCATTCGAGGGCTTCCATAGTATGGCCCTCGGGTTTGGTGAGGTAGTCTATTCGGTAGAGGGCGTCGAGCAGGAGGTAGGCTACGCCGCCGGGGTATTGGAGCTTATCGGTATCGCCGGCATCGAACTGCCGGAGGGCCTCGTGGATAACGCGCTGGATGAGGCCGTATTTGGCCGTTTGCTCGGCTTCGGGCAGTTGTTGGAGGTGCGAGGCTTCTACGGCTTCGAGTTGCCAGAATTCTTCAAGCAGGAGGTCGTCGAGCTTATCGGCGGATGTGGCTACTTCTTTGAGGGCGTAATAGAGCTTGTAGGGGGAAGCGTCGAGGGTATAGGTGTCGAATATCAGGGAAATACAGCGTTCGTCATCGATGGCGTAGCGGCCATAGCGCAGGGTGTAATTGCGCTCAATAAGCCGGCGCAGCAGTTTGATACGGGGCGCCTGGTCGAGTTTGGCAATTTTAGCTTCTATGCGCAGGCGGCGGTGGTCGGCCTGGCCGGTGATGCGCTTTGAGCCCTGATAGAATTCAAAGCGTAAAGCATCGGGGCGTTCTTCCCAGCGCACGTTTGCGTCGGTTTCGTCGCGGAGGTAGAGGAGGAAATGGCGATAGGCCGTCAGGTAGTCTCCGACTTCAAAAGCAGCCAGGGACTGGTCCCAGGCCTGATGGTTGGTATCCGGCTTGTAGGAGTCGCTGTATCGACCGAAGGGCACGTCGGGCTCGGTGAAATCTTGACCGGCGCCGCCAAACCAGCGTTCAAAAAAGCTCATAGTTATAGCAATAATAGGACGGAAAGGTAGGCAATTGCGTTGAGCAAAGCCCTATCTTTGCCCCAAAATTTCCCATGCGACATCTGCTTTTTGCCGCTTTGCTGTGCCTGGCTTTCGATCTGCTGCCGGCCCAAGGGCACCAGTCTGTACTTCCCGACCTGAGCGGCCAGCCGTTGATCGATGCGCTCGCAACCCAGTACAAACCCGCTACGGTGCTGGAATCGGCCCGCGCCCGCGACACCCTCTTCGCCCGCGTAGATGGCCGTAACGACAGCCTTTATTGCGTATATACGGGCTATGGCATCTACCTGAACCCCAACCAGGATCCTACCCAGGCTGCCTTTGCGCTGGGCATCAATACGGAGCACACCTGGCCCCAGGCTTATGGCGCTGAAACGGGCAATGCCCAGTCGGATATGCACCACCTTTTCCCTACCCGGGAGGATGTTAATGCAGCCAGAGCCAACTTAGCCTTTGGCGAGCTGCCCGACAACCAGACCCAGCGCTGGTACCGATTAGCGGTGCAGCTCACCGGCACGCCGTCAAGTTTTATCAACGAGTACAGCGAGTGGCGCAACAATACGCCTTTTGAGCCCCGCGAAGACCATAAGGGCAATGTAGCCCGTGCGATGTTCTACTTCTATACCATGTATCGGGCGCAGGCAGACGCCGTCAATGCCGCCTATTTCGAGCCCCAGCGGGCGACCCTGTGCCAGTGGCACGAAGCCGACCCCGTGGATGCCCGCGAATGGGCGCGCACCTGGAAGGTGGCGTCTTACCAAGACGGCAAGCCCAACCCTTTTATACTCGATTGCACCTTAGCTGCGCGCACTTATTGCCCCGAGCTGGCTGGCGCCAATTGCATTACGGCTTTGGATGAGCCGGTCGCCCCTGTCGGCGCGGCCATCCGGCTGGGCCCCAACCCCGCTCGTTTTGAGGTGGTTGTCGACTGGTCTGCTACCGGTTGGGCAGGCCCGGTGGCGCTGCGCTGGGTAGATGCCGGCGGCCGGCAGGCGGGCCAAACGCAGCATGTGCCATCGGGGCAGAAGCAGACGACCCTGCCTACGCCCGGCCCCGGTTTCTGGTGGTGTTTAGTGAGCCATGGCACGCTGCCTGCTGTGAGCTTGCCGGTAATTGTCATTCCTTAACATCAACTTGTTTAACGATATGCACTACAAGATAGCTTTATTGCTGCTGGCCGCACTGAGTGGCTGGGGCTGCCGGCCCGACGCCAATACCGACGCTGCAAGCGAAGGAGGCGCCGCTTCAGCCCGTACCGTAAGCGCTTCCGACCGTCCTGATATGGTGCTGGTTAAAGGAGGCAGTTTTGCTATGGGCGATATCTTCAATGAAGGCGACGACAAAGAGAAGCCTGTGCACCAGGTTAAGCTCAACGACTTCTATCTGGGGCGGCACGAGCTGACGGTAGCGGAATTTGCCGCTTTTATAGCGGCTGCCAACTATCAAACGACGGCTGAAACAGAGGGCGTGAGCAACGTGTTCACCGCCGGAGGCTTCACGGAAGCGCCCAATGTGAACTGGAAGTGCGATGCCCAGGGCATAGTGCTACAGCCTGAAAACTACAATCATCCTGTGTTGCACGTGAGCTGGTTTGATGCGGCACAGTACTGCAACTGGCTTAGTCTTCAGCATGGCTACAAACCCGTTTATTCTCTCGATACCATAGAAGTGGAGGCTACCCCTGAAATACAGCGCCAGGTGTCGGGCTCGGTGCGCTTAGACGATGCCAACAAAGAAGTGAACAAGAGTATGCGCGCCTTTAGTCAGGTGATGGTAGCTGACTGGAACGCCAACGGCTACCGACTTCCGTCGGAAGCAGAGTGGGAATATGCCGCCCGCAGCGGCGGTAAAGAGTACCGCTATGCCTGGGGCAACGGGCCTTCGCCCGTTGGCAATGTAGCCGATGAGGAGGCTGTGCGTCAGGGGGCGGCTAAAACAGCCGGCTGGCTCAATCTCAACGACGGCTATGCCTTTACGTCGCCGGCGGGCAAGTTTCAGCAGGGCGATTTGGGCTTAGCCGATATGACGGGCAATGTATGGGAATGGTGCTCCGACTGGTATGCGCCTTACCCTACTCAGCCCGTAGACAACTACAATGGGCCTGCTACGGGCACTTACCGGGTGCTGCGCGGCGGAGGCTGGCGCGGTTCGCCTCCTAACCTGCGCATTACGGCCCGCAACGCCAATTTGCCGGAGTCAAAGGGGCCCATGTTGGGCTTTCGCTTAGCCCGTAACGCCAATTGATGGAATTTTGAACAGGATATTAGACGACGGGCAGGGCAATAAAATGGCTGGTATTGAGTGCCTGCATGTGCTGCGCGAAGAAGCTGTCGCAGTACAGGCAGATGTTCTCGGCCGCTGCGATGGCCGCATCGGCTTCAGCGGCGCTTATGCCTAAGTGTTCGCCCATGAGGCGCGGCTCGCCTTCGTTGAGGCGTTGAAATACAGGATGGTCGGCTACTCGGGCCAGCACATCGGCTACGCGCTCGTGGCGAGCATCGCCCATAGGGTAGAGGGCGCCGGGGCAGCAGGGGTTGATGCGCCAGAGCTGGATGCTGATCTCCTGGGGTATGTCGGAGTAGCCGCCCAGGAAGTTGCGGGCGCCCGAGAGGATGGTGCAAAAGTTGTGCTGGGGGTCGCGCTTCCAGATGTTTTTCTCCATAGCGCGGCCCCGCGCCCAGTTGCCGCCCAGCCACATGTCGTCGGTAGCGCCCCAGTACCCCCAGCTGAGCCTGCGCTCGGCGAGGTAGTGGTCGCCTTCGATGAGGGGGTCTTTTTCTTCTCCATTTACTCCCCGGCTATCAAAGAGCTCTGCCAATTGCATAAGGCGGCTGCCGGCGTTTTTGTGAAAGCGGTCGATACTGGCAATGTCGAAGCGGGTGATACCCTTCTCAATGAGGGTGTCTAAAATTTCGCCAGTGAGCAGGTCGCCGTTGGTTTGCAACATGAGCTGGGGCGCTTCGTCGCCTGCATAGCGCTCGCGCAGCCGATCGAGGATGAGATACAGCTTTTTGCGTTCGGCTAAGGGTTCTCCTCCGCTAAGGATGAGGCGGTCGATGCGGTCGGGCAGGTTATCGATGATCCGAAGGCATTCTTCTTCAGAGATGCGCTCGCCCTTAGGCCCGGAGAGGTTGTAGCAGTGGTCGCACTCGTCGTTGCAGAGCTGCGTGAAAACCCAATATACTGATTCACAGTGGTTGTAATTCATAATACTACCTTGGATTGGATGGCGCTATGGCCTCTGTTTCGAACAAATTTAGCCAGAAGTTCATCTCCTGTTGGACACCGGCGCCGGCTTCGTTCAAAAAATCGCGTCGGTTTTCGTATACTTTTAGGCCGCCGCTCTGCATGAGGCCTATGCGATGGCTCATGGCCAGGGCTTCTTTGAGGTCGTGGGTTACAAAGATGGCCGTCAATTGCATGGCTTCGGCTAAGCGCAAAAACAGGGTTTGCATATTGGCGCGGGTTTCGGCATCCAAAGCGCCAAAGGGCTCGTCGAGCAGCAGCACCCTTGGCCGGATGATGAGCGCTCGCCCGAAAGCTGCTCTTTGTTTTTGGCCGCCCGAAAGCTGGTGAGGCGCTTTATTGGCCTGGTCGCTTAGTTCGAGATCGGCGAGCATAGCCTCCACTTCCCGCCGAATGTCGGCCTCGGCCCAAGCGCGCAGGCGCAGCCCGAAAGCAATATTTTCAAAGACGTTGAGGTGTGGAAACAACAGCGGCTCTTGATAGAGGTATACAATGCCCCGCTTTTGGGGCTGCCAATGGGTGATGTCTTCTCCATCCAATACGATTTTGCCCCGGTCGGGGGATTCCAAGCCGGCTAAAATTTTTAGCAAAGTAGTTTTTCCACTGCCCGAGCGCCCCAGCACACTAAGCATACCTGAAGCGGGCAAACTTACATTTACCCCGGCCAATACCTCTTCGCGCTCAAATCGTTTGGCAATATCGACGGCTTCCAACAGCATAAACAATGGGTTATAACATTCTTGAAAAGACAAAGCGTTTGTTTATCCACAGCAATACCACCGGCGGGAGCGCCAGTAGCGTGCCCGCCAGCGCTGCATAAAACAGGTTGGCTTCCTGCACATATTGAAACACCTTGATGGTGAGTGTAGGGGCCTTGCCCAGCCCAATGAGCTGGGTGAGGCCGTATTCAAACCATGAAATTAAAAAAATCTGGAAAAAACCGGTGAGCAAAGTTCCACGGGCCGCAGGCCAAAGCACATATAGGGTTGCCTGCCATCGACTGCTGCCCAGGGTGTAGGCCAATTGTTCGAGCGACCGGATATGCCCGTTCCAGAAGTTGGTAAAAAAAATAACCCCATAGGGCATGGTAATGAGCACCTGAGCCACAAATACGCCTGCTACGGCGCCCGCCAGGTTGGCCCTTAAAAAGAAATATTGCAGGCATGCCGCCAAAATCACCGGCGAAAACACATAGGGCAGGTAGGCGGCCAGCAACCAATAGCGCCGCCGGCGATGGTAAGCTACTGCCCGGCTCACTCCAAAGCTGAGCGCGGTGATGAGCACCGCCACCCCGCCGGAAAGCCCCAGGGAAAAAAACAGGCTAAAGGCCAGGTCGCTGCGTCCGGTCAGCAGCCTGCTCCAATGCTCGGGGGTCCACTCCAACGGAAGCAGGGCAGGGTAGGGCCATTGCCGCCCTGCCGACAGCAAGGCCAACCACAGCAGCGGGGAAGCCAGCAGTCCGGCCAACAGCCGGCGCCGCCAACTGTTGCGTACGTGCTCAGGTATGGTTTTCATCATGTGGTCATTGCGTTTTTTGTCGACCGAGCAGCCATAGCGTAGCGCCAATGACGACTACGCTATACAGCACGCTGATGGTATAAGCTTGCGGAATATCGGCTAAATTGTAGCGCTGAAGTTTTTCTACGGCCAGCACCGTCACCATGGGTCTCGACTGGCTGCCCAGCAGCAGGGGTATTTCATAAGCGCTCATCACAAAAAGCGCGTACAGCACTACCGTCGGGAACGCCCGCCTCAGCAACAGCGGCGTCTGTACTTTTAATATCCGCTGACGACGCGTGGCGCCCAGCGTAGCGGCCAGATCGGCATAGGCTGCTACCCGCTCCTGCTCGTATAGCTGGGTGAGGAGGAGTATAAAAAAGGGCGTAGCCATACCTGCGTGAGCCAGCAATATGCCTATGCCGGCGGGGTCGTTTACCAGATCGGGAAATTGCTCCAGCCCCCCGATAAACCCCAGCGCATAGGCGATGCGCGAAAGCAGGCCGCTTTTCGACAGCCCCTGAAACGCTAAAAAGGCCACTACTATAGCCGGCAAGGTAAGGGGCAGGTAGATGGCAAATGACAGCAAACCCGTCTGGAAGGCGCCCGGCCGCCACAGCACTACAACCAAGGCCAGGGCCAGTGCCAGACTTATGGCTCCTACCGCCTGGGCTGCGCTAAACCACAGTGCCTGCCAGAAGACTCCTGCGCCCAGCACGGCCTGCCAGTGCGCCAGCGTGAAGCCCGTGTTTAACAGCCCGGTAAGGCCTAAGCTATAAGCCAGGGCATACAGTATGCCTGCCGCCAGAGGCGCCACCGTCAGCAGCGCAAACAGCGCCAGCAACCAGGGTTGGGAACGAGACCGCATCTTGCAGGCCCGTTATTGTTGAATGATCTCCCGGCGGAAATCCTCAGCCAGTCTTATCATATATTCCGGGGCCAGCTCCATCAGAGCGTTGGCTTGTATGGCCTCGCGCGGGGGGGCGTGCCGGCGGTTGGGCAGGTTGCGAAAGCGCTCCTGCCATTCGGGGGGCAGCCGGTTTAGGTCCAGCACCGTGCCGTCTCCCCATACGGCGGGGTCCATTTTGCGCAGTTGGGCTTCGGGAGAGATCATAAAATTGGCTGCCACCATAGCCGCCGCTTTGTTGGCGCTCAGGCGGGGTATGCCGAGGTAGTGGGCATTTTGTATGGTGCCCGACTCCCACACATAAGCGCGGGCCGTGGGGCCAAATACACCCTGCATCACCTTATTATCTACCTCGCAGTCGTTGTTGCTCATCGTAAACCAGAGCTCGCCATTGGCAAACAACTGATGCATGGGCGCTACGCCTTCGGGATAGGTGCGCCCCTGTTTCCAGAGGTAGGGTTGCAGGCTGCGCCAGTAGGCCCAAAGCTCGGCGCTGTATTGCTTGTATTTGGCCTCGTTGAAGGGGCCGCTGAGCGCCTGGCCTCCGCCGGCGATGTCGATGAGCAGGGCCTTTAGGAAAGTAAGCCCCGTAAACTGATTGTCGATGGTAAAGCGGCCCGGATTGGCCTTCACAAAGGCTGCCAGCTCAGCCCGGTCGGCAGGAGGGCGTGGCGTTTTGAGGCTGTCGTAGATGATGGCCATCTGCACATTGCCCCAGGGGCATTCATAGCCCGCTACCGGTTGTTGGAAATCTATGCCGATGAACGGGTTTTCAAAATTGATGTATTGCGCGTGGGGCAGCTTGTCGGTCCAAGGCCCCCATAGCGCTTCGATTTGGCGCAGTTGGAAAAACGTTTCCCCATTGATCCACATCAGGTCTATGGCGGAGGCCTCCTTGCCGGTCTGCAATTCGCCCATCAGGATTTGCACTACCTGAGCGCCCTGCCCGCTCACGATGTTGAGGGTAATGCCGTAGCGCTGTTTTAGCTGGGGCGCCACATAGTCGTTCATATAGGCATTGATGAGGGGGTCGCCCTGCCACATCATCAGGGTGAGGGTAGCGTTGCGCGCACTGTGCTCAAGACTGTCCCAGGGCATGGCGAGGAGCTCGTCGGCCGCCTTTCCGGGCTTTTCTGCCGACGGAGGGGCACAGCCGGCAAGCCACAACAAGGCGGCTGCCACGAGTGCCGGCATCGATCTTAAAATGATCATAGTATAATCGGTTATAGAACTATAGTTTTCCAAGCCAAGACTCACAAATCTTGGCTTGGAGAGCTATATATATACGCAACGGCAGCGCCCTTTGGCGCTATGGACGCAGCGAAAATGCAAAAATTATCTAAGAGCGCGTTCGAAACTTGGAGAACTATAGCTCAAAAATGGTCTTTTTCTTTTTTGGGGGCGCCCCCGCGCGCTCGGCATCCTCCAGGCGCCAAAGGCGCCGTTGCCGATCGGGCAAGCGCGCGGGGTCGGGCTGTCCGCTATTATGCGCTCGTTTACCCCGTGGAATAGCGAAGCGTATATTCCACGGGGTAAACGAGCGCATACCGCTGCCATCCCTCGCCCGGGCCCCTACTGGCGCTGCGCGAAAGGTCGGGTGTAATGCCGTTGTTGGCCTATGCCCCATACGGAGGAGCTCACGACCCCATCGAGGTAGTAGTGGTCACACTCCGAGACTTTGAGGGCGCAGCCCCGGCAAGCCGCCTTAATTGTCCGGACCAGGGGGTGCAGCGGTATGGACACGGCCGCTGACGGCCCCTAAAGGACGGCTGCGGACGTGGCCATAGGAGCGGAACACCCGGCGCCGCCCGTGCCGACAAAAAAAGTAGATGCCCGGCGGCGGGGCCCCTATTGCAAAATTCCCAATTCTTGTTTACCTTTGCCGGCGGCCTTGCATAAGCTTGCGCCTTTATATCATGAAAGCAACATTGTTGACCATTAGCAGCATAATTATTATTTGCGGATCGCCGGCCGATTCGTAGGGCGTTGCTGTGGTTGAACGATGCAAAAGCTCCGACGAATTGGCTTCGTCGGAGCTTTTTTATTTTATCTTTGCGCGCCGCGTAGGGCCAGCGAGCCCGATGGCGGCGCAAAACGCATCAAAAGGCATGTACAGGGAATACAAACAGCTCGACTTACCGGCCATCGATCAGGAGGTGCTCCGGTTTTGGGAAGAAAACGACGTATTTAGGCGCAGTGTGGCCCAGCGCGACCCCGCCAATAGCTATGTTTTTTATGAGGGGCCGCCTTCGGCCAACGGCTTGCCGGGCATCCACCACGTGATGGCGCGCACCGTAAAGGATGTGTTTTGTCGCTACCAAACCCTCAATGGGCGGCGCGTAGAGCGCAAGGGCGGCTGGGATACCCACGGCCTGCCCATAGAGCTGCAGGTGGAAAAAGAGCTGGGCATCACGAAGGAAGATATTGGCAAGAAGATCAGCGTAGACGAGTACAACCAGGCCTGCCGCTCGACGGTGATGCGCTACAAAGACATCTGGGACGACCTGACCCGCAAGATGGGCTATTGGGTAGACTTGGATAAGCCCTATGTGACCTTTCATAACGAATACATCGAAACCGTTTGGTACCTGCTGAAGCGGCTGTACGATCGGGGCTACCTCTACAAAGGCTATACCATACAGCCCTACAGCCCGGCGGCGGGCACGGGCCTGAGCACCCACGAGCTGAATCAGCCCGGCACCTATCAGGACGTGACCGATACGACGGTGGTGGCTATGTTTAAGGTGATCCGGAATGCCGACTCCGGCTGGCTCTTCGACGACGATGTCGAGGATGTGCGCATATTGGCCTGGACGACCACCCCCTGGACGCTGCCTTCGAATACGGCCCTGACGGTAGGCCCCGACATTGCCTATGTAAAGATCAAGACCCACAACCCCTACACCCAGGCGCCGGTGAGCATCGTGCTGGCCGAAGCGCTGACGGGCAAGTGGCTGGGCGGTAAAAACCAACCGACGGAAGAACACCGCTCGGCGGCCTTTGCAGGCAGCCGCCTGTCGGGCGTTCGCTATGAGCAGTTGCTGCCCTATGCGCAGCCCGCCGACGGCGACGCCTTTAAGGTGATTACCGGCGACTTTGTGACCACGGAAGACGGCACCGGCGTAGTGCATACGGCGCCTTCGTTTGGGGCCGACGATATGAAGGTAGCCCGCCAGCACGGCATAGGCTCGCTGACCCTGGTAGACAAGCAGGGCAAGTTTACGGATCAGGTAGGGGAGTTCTCGGGCCGCTATGTAAAAAACTACAAAGACGACCCCAACTACCAGTCGGTAGACGTAGACATAGCCATAAAGCTGAAAACCGACGGCTATGCTTTCAACGTGCAAAAGTACGTGCACCCCTATCCGCACTGCTGGCGCACCGATAAGCCGGTGTTGTACTACCCCCTCGACTCGTGGTTTGTGGCGGCCTCGCGCGCCCGCGAGCGCATGTACGAACTCAACAAGACCATCAACTGGAAGCCCGCAGCTACAGGCGAAGGGCGCTTTGGGAAGTGGCTGGAAAACCTCCAGGACTGGAACCTGAGCCGCTCGCGCTATTGGGGCATACCGCTGCCCATCTGGCGCACTGCCGACGGCGCCGCCGAGCAGTGCGTGGGCAGTTTGGCGGAGCTCCGCCGGTTGGCACAGGAAGCCAACCACCGCCTCAACACCCGCGCCGTGCAGGATGTATTGTCGGTAGATGAAATCGACGCCCTCATCGCGAGCTATAACTTAGTGATGAGCGAGGGCTTTGACCTGCACCGGCCCTACATCGATCAGGTGGTATTGCTGAGCGAAGACGCCCGCCTGATGTATCGCGAAACCGACCTCGTAGACGTGTGGTTCGACTCGGGCGCTATGCCCTACGCCCAGTGGGGCTTAGACCCCGATAAGCTGGCTGCCGGCGACGATCGGCCTTTTATGGCGCCGTTTGACAAGAGCTATCCGGCCGACTTCATCGCCGAGGGCGTGGATCAAACCCGGGGCTGGTTTTATACCCTGCACGCCATTGCGGTGATGTGCTTCGACTCGGTGGCCTACCGCAACGTGGTATCGAATGGGTTGGTATTGGATAAGCAGGGCAATAAGATGTCGAAGTCGAAGGGCAATGTGGTAAACCCCTTCGATACCTTAGCTACCTACGGCGCCGACGCTACCCGCTGGTATATGCTGGCCAACGCTCAGCCCTGGGACAACCTCAAGTTTGACCTCGAAGGGGTGCTCGAAACCCGCAATAAGTTATTTGGCACCCTTTACAATACATACAGCTTCTTTGCCATGTACGCCAACCTCGACCGTTGGACCATGGACGAGCAAAATGTAATGCCTTATGCCGACCGGCCCGAGTTAGATCGCTGGATTCTCTCTAAACTGTACAGTTTAGTAGCCGGCTATCGGGAGGCCATGGACGACTATGAGCCCACCAAGGGCGCGCGCCTCATCGAGACCTTTGTAGACGAGCACCTCAGCAACTGGTATGTGCGCTTAGCCCGCCGCCGCTTTTGGCGGGGCGAGCTCAACGACGATAAAAATGCCGCCTATCAGACGCTGTTTGAGTGCATGATGGTAGTGAGCCAACTGATGTCGAGCTTAGCGCCTTTTTTCTCCGACTGGCTGTGTCGCAACCTCACCGACCCCATCCGGGAGGCGGCGCGCCAAAACAATACGCCTTTGCGCCACGAGTCGGTACACCTTACCGACTTGGTGCAGCCCAATCCTGCCCGCATTGATCTGGCGCTGGAAAAGCGCATGGACTATGCCCAGCGCATCTGCTCGCTGGCGCTCAGCATCCGCAAAAAAGAGCGTATGCGGGTGCGCCAGCCGCTACAGAAGGTGCTGCTGCCCGTACTCGACGAGTCGTTCATCGCGGAGGTAGACGAGGTGAAGGACCTGATCCTGTCGGAGATCAACGTAAAGGAACTGGCCTACCTTACCGACGCCTCGGGGCTGCTGAAGAAGTCGGCCAAAGCCAACTTCAAAACGCTGGGCGCCCGCTTAGGTAAAGATATGAAAGAGGCTGCCAACGCCATTGCCGCCATGACCAACGAGGAGATCAACGCCTTAGAGAAATCGGGGGGCCAAACCCTCCGCCTCAACGGCGCCGACTACGAAATAACGCCGGAAGACATCTTAGTGACAACGGAAGACCTGCCCGGCTGGAAGACCGCCTCCGACGGCTCGCTTACGGTGGCCCTCGACGCTACCCTCACGCCGGCCCTACTGGCCGAAGGCACAGCCCGCGACTTAGTAAACCGCATACAAAACGTGCGCAAGGAGCGCGACTTCAACATCACCGACCGCATACGCGTAACCATAGCGCGCCACCCGGCCGTAGAAGCCGCAGTGGACAGCTTTGGCGCCTACATCCAGGGGGAGGTGCTGGCGGATGCGTTGGTGTTGGCGGATGAGGTGGAAGGCGTGCAGGTGGAATTGGGAGAAGATCTGTATGTAAATCTTGATGTGAATATAGTAACCACACCTCAATGAACGATGAGAGAGGATAGCGCAAAGGAGAAACAAGATTTTATCGGCCAATTACTATCGGATTTGGAGTCAGATAGAATTGAGCGCACTATCTCAACAACAGCGACAGATAAATTCTGTGAAGCCATATGCGCCTTCGCTAACGACTATCCTAACCATCGATTGCCTGGGTATTTACTTATTGGCGTAGACGACCGTGGCGTTCCCAGCGGGTTGAAGGTCACGGACGACTTAATGAAAAACCTTGCTGCGATTCGACATAATGGCCGGGTTTTACCCCAGCCGGCGATGAGTATTCAGCGGTATGTTCTGCCTCAAGGGGAGATTGCGGTAGTTGAGGTACATCCCTCGCTCCATCCTCCTGTACGATATAATGGTAGGGTTTGGATAAGAACGGGACCAACAAAGGCAATTGCCAATGAAACAGAGGAAAGGCGATTGACAGAAAAGCGTACTGCGACGGCTAAAACATTCGACGCTTTGCCTTGCTTTAGTTCCAGTATGGAGGATTTGGATATAGCTGCATTTAAACTTAAATATTTGCCTACCGCTATTGATAGCGAAATACTTAGAGCCAATAATCGCGAAATAAAATCACAACTGGGCTCCCTCAAAATGTATGATGTACTGCATGATATGCCTACAAATGCCGGCATTTTAACCTTAGGAACTAATCCGTTGTTCTATTTGCCCGGGGCTTATATCCAATACATTAAGTTTTCGGGAGAAAGTATGACAGGCGATGAAAAACCCGTTGAAAAAATATTTTCGGGGCCAATTATTGACATGATCAATAATGTTCAGGATTTTATCAGGTACAATCTCGTAGAAACAAGGGTATACAGAACAGAAAGCTTTAAAGATAACCTGAAGACATCCTATCCCTTCGTTGCCCTCAGGGAATTAGTCATGAATGCTATTCTGCATAGGGACTATGAGTCAAACGCGCCAATTTATATTTATGAATTTTCGAATAGAATAGAGATACATAATCCGGGCGGCTTATACGGCGATGCGCGTCCAAATAATTTTCCCAATGTAAGCGCTTATAGAAATCCCGTGTTGGGCGAAGTACTCAAGAACTTGGAATTTGTGAATAAGTTTAATTTTGGGATCAAAACAGCCCAGGAAGCCTTGTTAAAAAATGGCAATCCACCCGCGGAGTTTGATCTTTCTTTGGTAACCAAGTTTTTGGTCAAAGTTTTTCAAAGACAAGAAACATGAAAAGTATCGCATTTTTTAATAACAAAGGGGGAGTTGGTAAAACAACGCTCGTCTATCATGTCGCTTACATGATGGCAGAGAAAGGGTATAATGTTATTGTTGCTGATCTGGACCCGCAAGCCAATTTATCTTCCATGTTTTTATCAGAAGCAGGGCTATATGAGAAAATAAATCAAGGATTAAGTATTATGGAAGCCCTGAAGCCACTTGTAAAAGGCACTGGCGATATTCAGGATGCTCACATTGAATCTATATCGCATAACTTACATCTTATTATTGGCAATCTTGATCTAGCATCCTTCGAGGATGAATTGAGTAAGAGTTGGGGAGAGTCTATGGATGGGAAGGAGCCGGCTTTCCGAAAGATGTCGTCCTTTTACAGGATACTCAACAATGCTGCGCTAAGCGTATCTGCCGACTATATTCTGTTGGATGTAGGCCCTAATCTGGGCGCCATCAACAGAGCTGCATTAATTGCAGTAGATTTTGTGATTGTACCTGTTGGCGCAGATTTATTTTCTGTTCAGGGAATAACCAACGTTGGCCAAACCATAAAAGATTGGCGTATGGGATGGCATAGAAGGCTAACCGTAAATCCAGAGCCTCAATTGGCGTTACCCAAAGGTAATATACAACCCATTGGCTACATCGTATCCCAGCATGGCGTAAAGGAAAGTAGAGCCGTATCTGCCTATTTAAATTGGGCAGAAAAGATTCCCGCTATTTACAGAACCGCTATTTTAGATCAAGCGCCCGATGCAGATATCCTACTTGACAATGACCCACATTGCTTAGCTCAACTCAAACATTATCGAAGCCTCGCCCCAATGGCAATGGAATCCAACAAGCCTATGTTTTCTCTAAAACCAGCAGATGGCGCGATCGGGTCTCACCTTCAGGCTGTCAGAAAAGCTTATTCCGACTTTGAGGAATTGACATTGAAAATATTGGAGAACACATCAAGCCTCTGACCTAACCTCAACGCCATGCGCCCCCATCACATCGCCTTAGGCTTTGCTGCCCTTACGCTAACGGCCCATCTGTTGGTAGCCGGCCGGTACGAGCCCCATCGCGATGAGCTGTTGTACTTAGCGCTGGGGCGCCACCTCCACTGGGGCTACGCCTCTGTGCCGCCAATGATCGGTTGGTTAGGCGCATTAGCCGATGCGCTATGGGCCAACCCGGTATGGGGCGCCAAACTATGGGCAGCCTTGGGCGGCGCAGCGGTGGCGGTCGTTGTTGGCGCCATCGTCCAGACCTTAGGCGGCGGGCGCTGGGCTACCTTAGCGGCCTGCGCGGCAGTTGTGTTTTCGCCGGCTTATGTGGCCACGTCGGCCCTCTTTCAGCCGGTCATCTTTGATATTTTGTTGTGGACCTTATCGATCTGGCTCTTTCTTCGGCTGCTGCTGAGCGAAGATACCCGATGGTGGATACCGCTGGGCGCCGTCTGGGGGCTGGGCATGATGACCAAATACAACATAGCCTTTCTGATCGCTGCTGCCGGGCTGGCGCTGCTGGCTACTCCGGCTAAGCGGCTGTTGTTTTCCCGGCATCTGCTTTGGGGCGCGCTAGCCGGCTTGGCCATCTGGTCGCCTAATCTCTACTGGCAATACCAGGAAGGATTTCCGGTTATTCACCACATGCGGGAACTGAGTCGTACGCAGTTGGTACACGTCGATGCGCTCGATTTTTTGCTCAACCAACTGCTCATGAATGGCCATGCGGCCTGGTTTTGGCTTTTTGCGCTGGCCGCCGTATGGATTTACCCTGGCGAGCGCCGACTGCGGCCGCTGGCCGTGTTGTTTGTGGCGGCTATAGGCCTTTATTTGCTGGGGCGCGGCAAGGCTTACTACACCCTGGGGCTCTATCCCGCTTTGATGGCGGCAGGCGCCGTGATGGCCGAGCGCTACTGGCGTAGGGCCTATGCCTGGGCGGCGCTGGCTTTTACGGTTTTGCTGGCGCTACCGCTGGCGCCCATTGGGCTGCCTGTTTTTTCTCACGACCGCATGGCCGGGTATTTTGCCGCTTTGAGCGGCGTCATAGGCACGGGCTTCCTCACCTGGGAAACAGGCGAAGTGCATCCCATCACCCAGGATTATGCCGATATGACGGGCTGGCAAGAGATGACCGACTTGGTGGCGCTGGCCTACAGCCGGCTGTCGGACGACGAAAAGCGCCATTGCGTTGTCTCGGCCGAAAATTACGGCCAAGCCTCGGCTATAGCCATATTGGGCCGCGAACGCGGCCTGCCCGAGCCCATCTGCTTCTCCGATAATTACTTATATTGGCTGCCCGACAGCTTGTCTTTTAAGGCGCTCATCCGCATGAACGATGAGGAAAGCGATGTACACGACCTCTTTGGCCGGGTAGAATTAGTGGGCGAAGTGCGCAACCCGTGGGCGCGCGAGCGCGGCCTGATGGTATGGATATGCCGGGATCCGATACCCGGCTTTGGGGCCTTTTACCAAAACCGACTAAAAACCCGCCGGGCCGAGCGGATGCCCCAATAAGTCGATGGCCGACAATAATGTCTTTGCCGCTTTGGCGCATAAGCGTTACTTTGGCCTCCACATCTTAATTTGTCTATTCATGCGTCGTTTTAGGTTTGCAGCAATATTGATAGCGCTGATCGGCTCGGGGCCTGTTTCAGCCCAGTTTTTCCTCAATGGCTCGGCTTTAGCCTATAGCGACAGTTGTTATCAGCTTACGCCGGCCGTCAATTGGATGGTAGGCTCCATCTGGAACCCCAATAAAATTGACCTGCGCCAGGATTTTGACCTCGTGATGGAGGTCTTCCTCGGTTGCACCGACCTCAATGGCGCCGACGGCATGGTGTTCGGCCTTCAACCCGTGAGTACTTCCATAGGGCAGGCGGGCGGCGGCATTGGTTTTGGCGGCGTAGCGCCCAGCTTAGGCGTTGAAATTGATACCTACCAGAACTTTGAGCTGGGCGACCCCGCCGCCGACCACATTGCCATCATGCGCAATGGCGCCATCAGCCATACCGGCCCCGGCAACTTAGCTGGCCCCATACAGGCCCGCGCCGCATCTTCGGATATAGAAAACTGCCGCTTCTACGACCTTCGCATCAGTTGGGATGCTTCCGCCCGACGTTTTGATGTGTATTTCGACTGTCAGCTTCGGCTCACCTATACCGGCGACATCATCAATACCATCTTTGGCGGCGATCCCTTCGTTTTTTGGGGCTTCACCTCCGCTACCGGCGGCGGCAACAACGACCACCGCGTATGCTTCAGCTATACCACCTTCCTCGACCGCCTTCAGGATGTAGTTGTTTGCCCCGGAGGCCAGGTGCAACTGCGGGCTACCGGCGGCATCGGCTATGAGTGGACGCCGGCCGCCGGCCTGAGCAACCCCAATATCGCCAATCCGCTGGCGGCGCCCGCCACAACCACCACCTACCAGGTGCGCATCACCGACGCCTGCAATCGGCCCTTCACCGACGACGTTAAAGTAACCGTGGCCGGCAATCCCGTTTTTTTTGACCTCGGCCCCGATACCACCATCTGCGACGGCGCCGCCTACCTCCTTAACGCCTCCACGCCTACCGCTACCTACGCCTGGAGTACGGGCGCTGCCACGCCAACGCTCTCGGTGACCACCCCGGGCGAGTATAGCGTCACCGTCACCCGCACCGACACGGTATGTACCGCCGAAGACGTCGTCAACCTCAACGTTCGCCCCCTGCCCGAGCTGGAGCTGGGCCGCGATACCAGCCTCTGTGAAGGCCAGTCCATTCGCTTAGGCGCCGTATTCCCCGAGGCTGTGGCCACCTGGCAGGACGGCAGCCAGGCCGACTCGTTTCTCATAACCGCCCCCGGCCGCTACCGGGCAGTACTTGAGCACCCCTGCGGCATCATAGCCGACGACCTGGAGGCGACCTACGAAAACTGCCGCGAAGTATACCTCCCCAACGCCTTTAGCCCCAACGACGACGGCGTCAACGACCGGTTTTATCCCCAAGATGGCGGCGATGTACAGGAAATTGTACACCTGACCGTATACGACCGCTGGGGCGGTATGGTTTTTCAGCGCCAAAATTTTGTTGCCAATGAATCCGGCTTAGGCTGGAAAGGCGACCACCGCGGCCGGCCGCTCGGGCCGGGCGTTTATCTTTGGGTAATGCACGTCCGCTTCCGCGACGGGTACAGCGAGGAACGCACCGGAGAGGTAATGCTGGTGCAATAGCCAGGCGAACGTATCGCATCTGCCTGCGCCAAGCGCATGGTTTGCCGCTTGCAGCCATTTTATAGTTCTCCAAGCCAAGATTTGCGCATCTTGGCTTGGAGAACTATATGATTCCGCTAAACAAGTCTATTTTATCTTTATTCAGGGGCCCCGCCGCATAACATTTACCCTTTTATCATCCTGCGCGGCGCCGGGTGTTCCCCACGTCCTCGTTCTGCTCGGCCGGGTAAACCTCCTATGCGCTCGTGCCTCACGCATACCGCTTCACCCCCTGGTCCGACAAAAAGAAGCCGCAGACAGGCAAGCGTTGAGTGGAAGTGGTTGTAATGGATTGGAGTACAGTGCTTTATTGTGTTGCGTGAGGGATAGGAGCGGTATGGCGACCCCAGGAGCCATAATAGCGGATAGCCCGACCCGCAGGGGCACGCCCAAAACATTTAATACCCAGCTGCGCGCTAACCCAGTTTGCCCAGCACCTGCTCCTGATAGCTGCGTCCTATGGGCAGTTGTTTGCCGCCGATTTCCACTTCGTTGGCCGAATAGGCTTCAATTTTGCGGCGCGCTACCAAAAAGGAGCGATGGATGCGCATAAAGGCCTCGTCGCCCAGCAGGGCCTCCAACGCGCCGATTTGCATTTTTGTGACTACTGACCGATGCGGCAGCACAATGCGCACATACTCTTTGAGGCTCTCTACATAGAGGATGTCTGCGGCGTCTACTTTGATTCTTTTTTTGCCCTCGTTGAAGAAAAAAGATGCCGTTGGGGTAGGGGAGGGCTGCTCCACAGCCGTGGGCGGAGCGAGTTTTTGAACGGCTTTCAGGAAGCGGCCAAATTCGATGGGCTTGAGCAGATAGTCTACTACATTGAGCTCGTAGCCCTCCAGCGCGTACTCGTGGTGAGCCGTAGTGATGATCACCTGAGGCGGATTGGGGAGCGCGCGCAAAAAATCGAAGCCCTTCAATTTGGGTAAATGCAGATCGAGGAAGAGTACCTCTACCGGCTGTTTTTGTAAAAAAGCCATAGCGTACAAGGCATCGGTACAGTGGCCGGCCAGCGTCAGTCCGGGCGCATCGCGGATGTAGTCGCTGAGGACTTCAGCGGCTAATGGTTCGTCTTCAACGATCAGGCATCTGAACATAAGGCGGCAGTTTGGATGAAGATAACCAAGCGGGCATAAAAAATGCCTGCTTCATGCTGCAAGGTCAGCTCATGCGCGCCGGGATAGAGCAATTCCAACTGTCGGCGGAGGTTGGGCAGGCCCAGTCCGCCGCCCGCAGGCCCGTCGTTTTCCTCGGTGTCATTGCTCACCTCGGCGCAAAGACGACCTTCTTCCAGGGCAATGCGAATGCGCATTCGGGTTATGAAGCGATTTTCGCCGGCCCCGTGAGTGAAAGCATTTTCTACCAAAGGCAATAACAGCAGCGGCGCAATGGCCTGATCTGGCCGATCTACAACCTCTTCGTACTCCAGCGCCAGCCGCTCGCCATAGCGCAGCTCCTGCAATTCGACGAGATCGCGGATGACCTTCAGCTCATCGGCTATGGGTATGGCCGGGCGGGCGCAATCGTACAGAATAAAGCGCATGAGCTGCGACAACTTGAGCAGGAGTTGGGCGCTGCGCGGCGACTCGCGCCGGGCCAATGCGTAGAGGTTGTTGAGGGTATTGAATAAAAAGTGCGGATTGATCTGCGCCCGCAGAAATTTTAGTTCTGCCTCTAATTTTTCCTGCTGCAATTGCGCCTCCCTGAGGCGGGCCCTTTGGTGGGCGCGGCTGAGGCGTATGGCCGTTGCCGCCGCTACTGCCGTGCCGATGTCTATGGCCGTAAACAGCAGTCGGTCTATATGCCAGAAAGTCATGCTGTAATGTTGGGCGTAAAAGGCCGGATAGAGCGCGAAGAACATCACGCACCTATTGACGAGTAGCGCGCCCAACAACCCCAGCAGCAAGGCCGCCGCTATGCGCAGCGGGGGCCAGGGCGGCCGCCGGTCGAGCCAGCGAAAGACTAAGTAGGTGAGCGCTATTTTGGCGGGTAGTTGCGCCAGTTCGCTCACATAGGCCGGGCCAAAGCGCATGTCGTAACGCCCCGACAGATAACCCATCATCAGGAGGTAGACTGCCCAGAAGCCAATATGTCGTCGCCAACTTGATTTCATGGCGGTAATTTCCGATAAAAGTTGGGGATTTTATACCGCAAACAGCCAAACGACGGCCTGCTCCCCATCAACGACGATTTTCACTGGCGCAGCCGCCGCGGCTGCGAAACCTGCTTTTTGGCCATTCTATGCCGTCGTTCTTACACTTTTCGGTCATGGTCATTTTGGAGGCCCTAAGTTTGTTGCCGAACCATTCCGCTATGGGTATGAAAATGATTCAACTGTTTGTTTCTCGCCTGTTTGCTTCTCTGTTACTGGTGTCGGCTGCAACGCCGGCAAGTCGTGCGCAACCGCTCTTTACCCGCATCGCCGAAGGGCCTGTAGTAAGCAGCCCCTCCGACAGCCGCAGCGTCAACTGGATAGATGTGAACGGCGACGGCCGCGATGATCTGTTCATCTCCAATGGCCCTGCCGGGGGCCAAAACAATGCCCTTTACCTCAACCAGGGCGACGGGACTTTTAGTGCTGTTGCCAACGACCCCATCGTTTCTGACAGCAGCCCTTCCGATGGCGCCACCTTTGCGGATGCCGATAACGACGGCGACCCCGACGCTTTTGTTGTGACCTGGTATGGGCACATCAACTATTATTATCAAAACCAGGGCAACGGGCAGTTTTTACACCTTCCGGGCAGCCTCACAGGCGCCTTAGGCACTTACTCGGAGACAGCCGCCTGGGGCGATTACGACAACGACGGCTGGGTTGATCTCTACCTCACCAATAGCGACGGCAACCGGCGCAACATGCTCTATCACAACGAGGGCAACGGCTCTTTTACCCGCATCACCGAGGGTGCGGGCTTGGATGAAGCTGATTTTTCCCGCTGCGTCAACTGGGTCGACTACGACAACGACGGCGACGCCGATCTTTTTGTGACCAATGAGGGCAACCAAACCAACGATCTTTTTCGCAATGAGGGCGGCGGCCAGTTTATCAAAATCACCCAGGGGCCTCTGGTGCAAAGCCAGCGCGGCTCTATGAGCGCAAGCTGGGGCGATGTAGACAACGACGGCGACTTCGACGTATTTATAGCCAATTCAGGCAACTTCCAGCCCCAGGCCAATCAGCTTTTCCTTAATGAAGGCAATGGGCAGTTTACAGAAGCCGCCAATACGCCTTTTGCCTCCGACGGGGGCTGCTCTTTTGGCTCTGCTTTTGGCGATATTGACAACGACGGCGACCTGGACTTAGCTGTAGCCAATGGCTTTTGCAGTGGCGCTATCGTCAATTTTATCTACCTCAATGATGGCAATGGCGTCTTTAGTCGCGCTGTGGAAGACGACCTTCAAACCCCCTGCTCCTTTGGGCTGGCCTTTTCCGATTACGATGACGACGGCTTTTTGGACCTCGCCATTTCTACCTGCAAAAACGCCGCCGCATCTCCGCAGCCCAACAACATCCTGCTGCACAACAACGGGAATGCCAACCACTGGCTCAAAGTGCGGCTGGAGGGCGTTGTGTCTAACCGATCGGCCATAGGCGCGCGTCTGATGGTCAAAACCAGTACTGGATGGCAATACCGGGACGTTACCGCCCAAAGCGGATATAATGGCCAGAACAGCCTCGTGGCGCATTTCGGGTTGAGCGCCGCCGAGGTAGCGGATTCCTTAGTCGTGGAGTGGCCGTCGGGTAGTCGCTCCCGACTAGGGCCGCTGAATGCCAACCAAACGCTGCATTTATTGGAAGAAGCGCCCAATGGCGTCGTTTCTCCTGCCTTTGGGGCCAATTGGCGGGTATCGCCCAATCCGGCAAAAAACACCCTTTCGGTACAGGGCGAGCTCAATACGTCGGTTGGTCGCCTGCGGCTTAGCCTCATCGACAGCACAGGCCGGGTTGTCTGGCAACAGCAATGGCAACAGCCCGACACAGGGGCGTTTTCCTGCCAGGCTCCTTTGGAGACGCTGCCCGCCGGGCTGTACCGATTGCTCATTGAGGCCGATAAAGAGCGGCATACACTGCCGGTGGCCGTTATTCCTTAAGTCAGGCGTTCGCCGACAATAGAAAGCCGCATAGCGGAGGTTGTTGTAATAATTTGAAATACAGTGTTTTATTGTGTTGCGTGAGGGATAGGAGCGGTATGGCCTTCCTCCTTTACCCCGTGGAATAGCGAAGCGTATATTCCACGGGGTAAAGGAGGAAGGCCATAATAGCGGATAGCCCGACCCGCAGGGGCACGCCCAAAAGCGCCGGATTGGGATGGCTATCGCATGTTGTACAAAGCTGCCGGGGCAGAATTGGTGACTTACGCCCCAATATACACCTTGACCTCATCTAAAAAAGAAATGGGCTGCGAGCAACTGTTTTGCGCTATTAAGCGTATATTGCATTAAAATTAGCCGTATCCCAGGCCTATGAACGATCCGAAGAGGAAAAAATACGACGAAGCGCTCTACGAACTCATCGCCGAATACGAACAGTCTTCGCGCCAAGGGGAAGCCTTGTTTCTGGCAGAGGAAAATTTCCTACAGTTGCTGGATTATTACGAAGACGAGGAGCAGTTGGAAAAAGCCATTGAGGTTTCTGACCGGGCTATTCTCCAGCACAATTATTCCATCGACTTTTACCTGCGCAAGGCCTATCTGCTGTTGCGCACCGACCGGGCGCCGCAGGCCTTGGACGTACTCGATGAGGCAGCAAGCTATGCCCCCGGCGAGCTGGAAATAGCGCTGCTGCGAGCAGAAGCGCTGGCGCAGCAACGCGAATATGAAGAGGCGCTGGAGCAGTTGAAGCCTTTTCGGCAATTAGACGACCCCCAGGAGTTGAGCGATCTTTATTTAGTAGAAGCAGTGGTATATGAGCATCGCGAAGACTACCGCAGGATGTTCGAGGCGCTGAAAAAGTCATTGCATTACAATCCGCGCAATGAAGACGCCCTTGACCGCATCTGGATGTGCGCCGATTACTGCCAGCGGCAGGAAGAGAGCGCAACCCTGCATCAGGCCATCATCGATGAGGATCCTTACTCTTATTTGGCCTGGCACAATCTGGGGCACGCCCTCGAACACTTGCAACGCCCTGAAGAGGCGCTGGAGGCCTACGAATATGCCTTCCTGATAAAGGACGACTATGTAGAGGCTAAGCTTGATTTTGCCGACTTGTGCTACGAGCAGGAGCAATATGCACGGGCGCTCGACGCCTATCAGGAGGCGCTGGAGGATATGCCGGGCGATGCGCAGATAAGCCTGTGTGCAGGCTTGTGCTACCAGCAATTAGAGCGCTATGAGGAGGCGCAACTGGCCTATCGGACGGCCATCAAAACCATGCCCGACTACGAAGACGCTTACTACCATCTGGGCGAAAGTTTAGGAACTCAGGGCAAATGGGCCGAAGCGGCGCACTACTTTAAACACGCCATAACGCTATATCCGGAGGAGGCCTCCTTTCACTGTGCCGCCGCAGAAGCTGCTTTTCAGTTGAACGACTGGAAAGAGGCCGAGGCGGGCTATCAGCGGGCGACGGCCCTGGCCGCAGAAGAAAGCGCCTATTGGCTCGACTATGCCTGGTTTCTGTTGGCCACCCACCGCCCCGCCGAAGCGGCTACTTTACTGAATCAGGCCACCGAAACGCTAATGGATGCCGAGTTGGCTTATGCCCACGCCGCCTGCCTGATGGTAGCCGGGCGTCAGAAAGAAGGCTATCAGGCGCTGGGCGACGCGCTGGGACTCTACTACGCGGAACATCCCTATCTGTTTGAATGGCTACCGCCTTTGAAGGTCGACCCCCTGACCAATGCCATGCTGGATTTATACCGGTCTTAGAACAAGACTAATAAAGAAAAACTTATTGCTGCTCTAAGTTCCAGGCATTCCAGGCTGCTCCGATCATACCGCCGTTGTTTTGCAGAATGGCTGCTTTGACCCTGGTATTGAGGGTCAGGCAGTGGGCGTATTTTTCGTAGTGCTTGCTGGCGCCGCCGCCGAGGATAATAAGGTCGGGAAGCACTAATCGATCGACAAAATGGAGGTACTCATTGAGGCGGCGCCCCCAGGTTTCCCATTCCAGCCCTTCTCTCTTGCGGGCACTGTCGGCGCAGTAGCGTTCGGCTACCTCCTGATGGCCTTGTAGATAGATGTGCCCAAATTCGGTATTGGGCATCAGCACGCCCTTGTGGAAAAGGGCCGAACCAATACCCGTGCCAATGGTGATGAGCAGTACCGTGCCCATCTCGCCTCGGCCCAGCCCAAAGTGCATGGCGGCAAGGCCGGCGGCATCGGCGTCATTGATCAGGTGTACCCGGCAACCCGTAATATCGCTAAAAACGTTATCAACCTGGCAGTTGAGCCAACTGGAGTGAATATTGGAGGCCGATAGGGCTACTCCATTGCGTATGATGGCCGGGAAGCCGCAGCCGATGTATCCCTTCCAATTGAAGCGGGCGGCCAGCTCGGCAAAGGTTTCGCCCATGGCCTGCGGCGTTGAAGGTTGCGGCGTTTCGAGGCGAATGCGCTCTGAAACCAGCTCGCCGGTTTGAATGTCGATCAGGGCGCCTTTAATCCCGGAGCCGCCAACATCAATGCCTAATACAATTTGTTCGCTCATAAGTATATGGGAAGACATTTCTAATTGATGCCAATGGCCTGCAAATGCAAGCTGCTGCCGATGATCTTTAGCGCATCACGCGCACAATCATCCACATCTTTTCGTTGGGGAAATTGTCGGCATTGGTGCGCGTCGCTGCAATCCGGTCTACTACGTCGAGGCCTTCAATAACCCGGCCAAAGACGGTATAGTCCTGGTCGAGGAAGGGCGTGCCGCCCATGCTGAGGTAAGCCTCACGCACAGCCGTAGGATACCGGAAGTTTTTCTGGGCTTCTATGCGGTTCAGCTCGTCGTTGGTCACGGGCTTACCTTGCACAATGTAAAACTGAGAGCCCGACGACCGCTTTTGAGGGTTGTTGGTGCGGGCCGCAGCCAACGCGCCTTTGACATGAGCCAGCGAGTCGGCAAATTCAGCCTTGATGGTATAGCCCGGGCCGCCAGTACCCACAGGCTTACCCGGCTCGGGGTTGCGGCTGTAGGGGTCGCCTCCCTGAATCATAAACCCTTCGATAACGCGATGAAAAAGCAAGCTGTCGAAAAAATGCTGCTCGGCTAACTTCACGAAGTTATCCTGATGCGCCTGAGTGGCATCCGAAAGTTGGAGCACCATGTCGCCCATGGGGGTCTGAATCTGCACCAGACACCGATCGGGCGGACTGATGCGGATGGTGCGGGTAGCGCTGCGCGAGCGGTTGCGCGCATCGTAAGCCGTGAGCTTTACGGAATACAGTCCTGAAAAATGGTATTTGTGGGTTGGCGTCGCTTCCGTTGACGTTTTGCCGTCGCCAAAGTCCCATTCGTAACGCACGGCTTTTTGCGACGCATTGGCGAAAGCTATGGCTTCATAGACCCGACTGGTATCGGGCATGGAAAACCGGGCGCGCTGGGCAACAGCCGACAACGTGGCCATCGCTAAAATGACGCCCGTAAGTATGGTTTTTTGCATGGTCATGGAATAGCAGTTTAGTCTAACACAATAACTTTCATCTTAACGTCGGTAGTAGGGCGGTCGTTGTTGTCGCGGGGGAGCTGCGCTATTTTGGCCACCACATCCATGCCGGTCACTACTTCGCCAAACACCGTATAGTCTTGGTCGAGGAATGGCGTGCCGCCCAGCTCTTTGTAAAGCTGCCGTTGGGTGGGGTTGTATTTGATGTGTTTTTGCTGCTCTACATTGTCGAGGTAGGGGTCGTCGATGGGCTGCCCTTCGACGATGTAAAATTGGGAGCCCGACGACTGCTTCTGGGGGTTGTTGTTGCGGGCGGCAGCCAAAGCGCCGCGAATGTGGGGGGCGCCGATTTCAGCATCTACCATATAGCCGGGGCCGCCCATGCCCAACACCTGATCGGGGGGAGCATTGCGGGAGTCCGGGTCGCCGCCCTGAATCATAAAGCCAGGTATAACCCGGTGAAAGATAAGGCCGTCGTAGAAGCCCTCTTTTGCCAGTTTGATGAAATTATCGCGGTGTTTGGGCGTGCTGTTCAGCAGTTTTACCTCAATGTTGCCCTGGGTGGTTTCAATGCGCACATGGGTGAATTTTTCTCCGCACGAGGATAGCGCCATGAGGCCGAGCAAGCCGGCAGAAAAAAGGAGGAGACTGAAACGATGCATAGTCGGTTTGGTTTTATTGTGAAGACAATCCTTCTCCGTTGGCTTCTAATTCAGTAAAATAGGAAATGGCATAGGTTTTTAGCAGGTTTTCCTGTTCTTCCAGGCCCTGCACGGCAATGGGCCTGATTTTGCGCCAGTGGGGCCAGCCGTCGGCGTCGCGGCCGGCAAACTCGTAATAACCCCCATAGCTCATAAGCCGGCATACGCCAATGTGCATGAGGTCCTGCTTTTCCTCTTTGGTGAACCGCTCCTTCCAACGCCCCAACTCCTGAATGCCGATCAAAAAGAGTACCCCGTTCAAGTCGGGTAGCGCGTCCCGTTGAAAGCGATCTTTAATGAGGTGGCGAATGCGTAGCCAGTCGAATTCAAGTTTCCAGGATTCCATAGCAGTAATTGACGCCTCAGCGAGCGCCGGGCACAAAGATAGGTTAGAATTTGAATAAAACAGCATCTCCAATAAGGGCTAATCACGCGAATGCAATAGCCGGGTTTTTGCCGCAGCCGGTGTAATGTCATTTGCAAACTGAGGAAAAAAGACTAACTTTCCGCCCAAGAACAACGAAAAACATGACATGATACGTCGCATTCTGGTACCTACCGATTTTTCTGCCGTCTCCGGCGATGCGCTGCTATATGCCGGTGAATTGGCGCGCGCGCTGGGCCTTAGCCGCATTGACGTCGTACATATTTATACCCCTCAAACGGCTCCTGAGGTGGTTATTATCCCTCCCGTGGAAGAAATGCTGCGCGACCGCGAGCGCGCATTAGACCACTTCCTTTCGGAGCACAAACTACCGGAGGGCGTAGTCGCAGAAGGGGATATTCAGGTAGGTTTTGCGGCCGATGAGCTCGTAAAAATATCCATCGACTACGACCTCCTCGTCATGGGCACGCTGGGCGAAAACGATATGCTCGACCGTGTATTCGGCAGCATCAGCAGCTCGGTAGCCCAACGCGCGCACTGCCCCGTACTCCTGATCCCGGCAGGCGTAAAATTTCGAGACTACCTCAATATTATGTACGCCAGCGACGACCTCTCCCTCAGCCGCTCGCTGGTGCTGGAACTCATGGAGTTCAACGACCTCTTCAACGCCCGGGTGCATTTCGTACACGTCAACACCGGCGAGCGAAATGGCTTCAAAGGCGAGCGCGAAAAACTATTCTCTACCCTCTTTTCCGGCCCCGAGCCCGACTTCGCCTTTGAAATCAGCGAAGTGCAGGCCGCCAATGTAGAGGAAGGCCTGCGCGCTTATGTGGGCCAGACTCCCATCGACCTCGTTGTGATGGCCACCCGCCACCGGGGGTTCTGGGAGAGCTTCTTTCACCGCAGCCAAACCCGACAGATGGCCCTCCATCCCGAGCTGCCCCTGCTGGTCTTCCACTGGGGCGACCGCCAATAGCAGGCCATTGCTGCTTTTTGCAATAACTGCTCGCTATCTCCGCCGGCGCCCACAGTTGAGGTTTGTTTTTTTATGGGCCACCCCCGCCCCGCCCGTAATGGCGTTGTGGTCATGTAAAAGTTGATGCCGGGCGGCGCGGCGGCCGGGCTGTCCGCTCTTATGGCCTTCCCTCCTTAGGTCGGTCAGGCCATACCGCTCCCATCCCTTGTCCGGGGCATCGGCCTTAGCGTTTGTGATGGATTTCCACAGATCGCCTCTTGGTGTGCCTTAGGCCGCTAAGATGCCTTATTTGCCTGCCCCCCGAAAAAACGCCACATTCAGGAAAATAGCCGTACTTTTGCGTACATTTTTCAAAAAACGGCCAGAACACATGCTTTCTGTTTCAAATGTTGCCATTCAATTCGGCAAACGGGTGCTCTTCGACGACGTGGACCTGAAATTTACTAAGGGCAACTGCTACGGCGTCATCGGCGCCAACGGCGCGGGCAAATCCACCTTCCTCAAAATCCTCTCGGGCGCCCTCGAAAGCACACGCGGAAGCGTAGACATCACGCCCGGCGAGCGTATGGCCGTGCTCAGTCAAAACCACTTCGCCTTTGATGAGTTTCCGGTGCTCGATACCGTAATCATGGGCCACCGCCGCCTGTATGACATCATGCAGGAAAAAAATGCCATTTACGAGAACCCCAACGCCACCGAAGCCGACTCGATGCGCGCCGCCGAACTGGAAGGCGAATTCGCCGAAATGAACGGATGGATGGCCGAAAGCGAAGCCGCCGAACTTCTCAGCAACCTCGGTATCCACGAGTCGCTGCACTATAAATTGGTCGAAGAACTCAACGGCTCTGAACGCGTTAAGGTGTTGCTGGCCCAAGCCTTGTTTGGCAACCCCGACATCCTGCTCATGGATGAACCGACCAACGACCTCGACGCCGAAACGAGCGACTGGCTCTGCAATTTCCTCGCCGATTACCAGAATGTGGTTATCGTCGTTTCGCACGACCGCCACTTCCTCGATATGGTTTGTACCCACATGGTAGACGTGGATTTTGGTAAAATCCGAATGTTCACCGGAAACTATACGTTCTGGTACGAAACCAGCCAGTTGATGTCGCGCCAAATGGCGGATAAAAATAAAAAAATTGAGCAAAAACGCGCCGAAATGCAGGAATTTATCGCCCGCTTCTCGGCCAACGCTTCTAAGTCGCGCCAGGCAACCAGTCGCAAAAAAGCCCTAGAAAAGCTCAACCTTGAAGAAATTCAGCCCTCCAGCCGCCGCTATCCCTACATCGCCTTTAAGCCCGAACGCGAACCCGGCGACGTGATCCTGAACATCGAAAAACTCGGCAAAAGAGCCGCCGATGGCAGCCTGCTTTTCCAAAACCTCGACCTGACCTTCAACAAAGGCGATAAAATTGCCGTAGTGGGGCGCAATGCTCTGGCCCTGACGGCCCTGTTTGAGATACTGGCCGGCGAAGACAAAGATTTTGAAGGCAGTTTCCAGTACGGTCAAACCATCTCCGTACAATACCTGCCCAATGACAACAGCGCCTATTTCAGCGGCGACCAGGATGTGAACCTCATTGACTGGCTGCGGCAGTACTCCAAAGACAAGGACGAGTCTTTCATCCGCGGATTTTTGGGGCGTATGTTGTTTGGAGGCGAAGAGGTGTTTAAAAAGTCGGGGGTATTGTCGGGCGGTGAAAAGGTGCGCTGCATCATGTCAAAAATTATGCTTTCCAACCCGAATTTTCTGATCCTCGACGAGCCTACCAACCACCTTGATCTGGAATCCATCACGGCCCTGAACAACGGCATGCAGGAGTTTACCGGCAACCTGATTTTTACCTCGCACGACTACCAGATTCTCGACTCTGTGGCCAACCGGATTGTAGAAATTACGCCCAACGGCATCATTGACATGAACATGAATTATAGCGAATACCTGCATAGCGACAAAGTGCGCGCCATGCGTGAGGCGCTGTATCAGGAAGGGGCGCTGAGGGGGTGAAGGAGTGAGGCGTGAGGGCGTGAGCGGAGGGCTGCCGCAGCGGCTTGGGATGCCAGAACCGAGCGCAGAAAGGTAAAGGAGCGCGGATTAAATAAAAAAGTTTTAAAAATTAGATAATTTATTAAAAAACAATCAAAAAGTTTTTAAATATCCTAATCCTCCCTATCTTTGTACCAGTCCTCTCTGAAAAAGGACATAAATTGACACCTTGATTTATGTACAAAACGCGTTCTCTATGGCCCAATCTAAGACGCCCCAAGTGGATTATGACGGCTTGTTCAAAGCCTTTGTCTTTCGCAGGTTCCGCGATTTTTTATCGTTTGCTATTCCTGTGCTACACGACCAAGTCAACTGGCAACATGATCCTCAGTTCCTCGAGCAAGAGCTCATCGACGAGGTGCGCAGCAATCACAAGCGAAAGAGCAAACGGCTGCATACCGATCACTTGGTGAAAGTACAGTTGTACAATGGCGAAGCACGCTTAGTGTATGTGCACATCGAATTTCAACACAAGCCGGAAACCGACTTTGGCCTGCGGATGTTTAATTACATGATGCGCATTCGGATGAAGCACAATACCCGGCAAGTTACAGCCGTCGCCGTGTTTTCCGGTGCGCCGCCGCCCGCATCGGCACTGATGTACCAGGAAGAGGTAATGGGCACCTTTACCAGTTATCGCTTCAACAGCATCATTGCGGCCCACCAAGACGAGGCTGCCCTGATGGCGTCGCAAAATACTTTTGCCATTTTGGTATTGGCTGCCAAGTATGTTTACGAAGTGAAAAAAGACGAAGGCCGGCTTTTTGCGCTTAAGCGAAAATTGATGGAATTGAGCCTAAAGTTGAACTTAGACCGAGGCAGCACCATAGAAATCCTTATTTTTGTGAAGGACTTGATGGTGTTGTCAGAGGAGAATGAACAATTGTTGGAAAAAGAAATAAACCATCTTATGGGAACAACTAAAATACGGCGCCCCATCCCGTTCACCGAACGCACCTGGCGCTTCTTGGATAACTTATATGCCGAATTGAATGGCGGCAAGTCGCCGGAAGAGTTAATAGCTGAAGCAAAGAAGCACGCGGAAGAAGAAGCTGCTGATCGCATAGCAGAAGAGCGCCGCCGCGCGGAAGAGGCTGCTGCTGATCGCATAGCAGAAGAGCGCCGCCGCGCGGAAGAGGCTGCTGCTGATCGCATAGCAGAAGAGCGCCGCCGCGCGGAAGAAACCGTCCGACAGTTGGAAGGAGAACGCCGACATGCCGAAGAAGAGCGCCGCCGATTGGAAGAAGCCGTGGTGCGGCTGTACAGCCAGTTTGCCATGCCCGCAGAGCAGGTCGCTGTGGCTATGAACTTGACTCCCATTGCAGTAGAAGAGATACTACACAGATACGGCCACAAATAGAGTAGCCTGGGGTGGCTGTGCCCTTTAGCGTCGCTTTCGGGTAATGGGCCGCCACGCTCCTGCGGAGCCGCGTGAGGGGGTGCAGTTTACCCGGAAGAGCGCAGCGAAGACGTGGCGGTATGGCCGACCCCAAGGGAGGTTTACCCGACCGACGGGGTGGGCCATAATAGCGGAACACCCGACCCCGCGCGCTTACCCCCGCTGCTCCTGCGCCCTTAGGCGCTACGCAGCTGCCCGCGCGCGGGGGCACGCCCAAGAGACAACCCCACCACCGATCGTCTTAGTGTGCCTCTAGGCCACTAAAACGCCTTATTTGCCGGAGTTACTCCGGTGGGTCGGCGGCTATAGAAGTGAAAATGCGCTCCTACCAACCCTTCATTTGCCACCACTGTCGCGGCGGCTTCGCTTGCACCAGCGATCCCCGAGCTGTCTAAGCGCGAAGAACCTTACTCAAGCCCCGCGCAATGGCCCCGCGCAAAAAGATCGGGGAGCGACGGGATTTGACGGAGCTGGATTTTTTTAGATAGGATTTTTTGGATTTTACAGGATTTCCCTGCCGGGGCGTGAGCGGCGAAGGCGTGAGGCGTGAACGGAGGGCTGTCGCAATAGCTTGAGGTATTTATTCTAAATAAAAGGCTAATAATTTGATTGTGAACATTTAAAAAGTAAGGATTACGCTAATTTTACCAGTATGCCTTCTGGCTACAAAGATGAACGATTGCGTGGAAGTTGCTCCCGCTGAACAAGTCTCTTAAAATTTGGATAGCGCTTAGCCAAAATCGGCTTAACTTTGTTGTCTTTTTGAGGGACAAACCAAGCCATGTTTCCGAAATATGACGTCATTGTGGTGGGCGCGGGTCACGCAGGTTGCGAAGCAGCGGTAGCGGCCGCCAACTTAGGCAGCAAGGTGCTGTTGGCCACCATGAACATGCAAACCATAGCGCAGATGTCCTGCAACCCGGCTATGGGCGGGGTTGCTAAGGGCCAGATTGTGCGCGAGATCGACGCGTTGGGCGGCTATTCAGGTATCGTCACCGACCGCTCGGCCGTGCAGTTTCGCATGCTCAACCGCTCTAAAGGGCCGGCCATGTGGAGCCCTCGGGCCCAGAGCGACCGTATGCTCTTTGCCCAGGAGTGGCGCATGATGCTCGAAGCCCATCCCAACGTAGATTTTTGGCAGGAGATGGTCACCGGCCTCATGGTCAAAGACGGCCGCATCAAGGGTGTGCGCACCGCTATGGGCCTCGAAATTGAAGGTCGGGCGGTAGTGCTCACCAATGGCACCTTCCTCAACGGTACCATCCACATCGGCGAAAAACAATTTGGCGGCGGCCGCGCCGGCGAAAAAGCGGCTCACGGCATCACCGAGCAATTGGTGGAATTAGGCTTTGAGGCCGGGCGCATGAAAACAGGCACCCCGCCCCGCATCGACGGCCGCTCGCTCGACTACGGCAAGATGGAAGTGCAGCCCGGCGATGAAGCGCCCGGCAAGTTCAGCTATACCGATACGCCCGTCCTGCAGCGGCAATTGCCCTGCTACATTACGTATACCGACGAGGCCGTACATGCCGAGCTGCGCAGCGGCTTCGATCGCTCGCCTATGTTCAACGGCCGCATCAAGGGCCTGGGGCCTCGCTATTGCCCCTCCATAGAAGACAAGATCAATCGCTTTGCCGATAAAGACCGCCATCAGCTTTTTGTGGAGCCCGAAGGCTGGAATACCTGCGAGATCTACGTCAACGGCTTCAGCTCCTCGCTGCCCGAAGATGTGCAATACGCCGCCCTGCGCCGCGTGCCCGGCTTTGAAAACATGAAGATGTTCAGGCCTGGCTACGCCATCGAATACGACTACTTCCCGCCTACCCAATTGGAGCCTACCCTCGAAACCCGGCTGGTCAAGAACCTCTTTTTCGCCGGCCAGATCAACGGCACCACCGGCTATGAAGAAGCCGCCGGCCAGGGACTTATCGCCGGCATTAACGCTCATTTGGCCATCCACGAGCAGGCGCCCTTTATCCTCAAGCGTTCGGAAGCCTACATCGGCGTGCTCATCGACGACCTCATCACCAAGGGCACCGAGGAGCCCTATCGCATGTTTACCTCCCGGGCAGAGTACCGCATTCTGCTGCGGCAAGACAATGCCGACCTGCGCCTCACGCCCTTAGCCCATCGCCTGGGCATGCGCGGGGCCGAAGCGCGTATGGAAAAAGTGCGCGAAAAAGCCGACGCCGCAGTAGCCATCGAAAAGATGATCCGCGACTACAGCGTCGACCCCTCCGAGCTCAACGACTACCTCGACGGCATCGAGTCGGCGCCCCTGCGCCAGAAAGTCAAGCTGCACGGGGTGCTCATTCGGCCCAACGTAGCGCTGGCCGAGCTGCGCCGCCGCCTGCCCGAGCTCGACCAACGCTTAGCGGCCTACCCCCAGGAGTACGTCGACCTTGCCGAGATCAACATGCGCTATGAAGGCTACATCGGCCGCGAGCAGGAGATGGTGGAAAAGATGAACCGCCTCGAAGAGGTGAAGTTATACGACAGCTTCGACTACCATCAGGTGACCTCCCTGTCGGCCGAAGCCCGCGAAAAACTCAGTCGGTTGCGCCCCCGCACCATTGGTCAGGCCAGCCGCATCAGCGGGGTGAGCCCGGCCGACATCTCGGTGCTGCTGGTGCATCTGGGGCGATGAGGCAGATGCCATTTAACCGTAAACTACATACAATATGCTGTTTCCCATTGGCGACGATCAGGTAAAGGGAGGGCATTATCCCCTGTTTAGCTACGCTTTTATCGCCCTTAATGTGGCCGTATTTTTGTGGCAAGCCAGCCTGCCTGCCGATGAGCTGGAAATGCTGATTACTCACTACGGCTCTATACCTTACGAAACGGTGCGCGGCCAGGACTTGTACACCCTCTTCACCAGCATGTTTTTGCATGGCGGGTGGATGCACCTATTGGGCAATATGCTCTTCTTATGGGTCTTTGCCGACAACATTGAGGCCACCATTGGCTCAGGCCGCTTTCTGCTCTTTTACCTGCTGGGCGGCTTGGCGGCCCATCTGGGGCATATCTACTTTTACCCGGATAGCCCCATTCCTACCGTAGGCGCCAGCGGCGCCATATCGGCCGTCATGGGCGCTTATTTGGTTATGTTTCCGGGTTCGCGGGTGCTCATCTGGTTTTTCTTCTTCACCTTTCGCGTGCCGGCCATCCTTTTCCTGGGCTTCTGGATATGGCAGCAGTGGAATAATGGGCAGGCAGCCCTCAACGTTACTACCGCCGAAGCGGCCGGCGTAGCCTGGTGGGCCCACATCGGCGGCTTTGTATTTGGCATCTTGGCCGGTATCCGCTACCGCATCCAATATCAAACCCATCGGGCACGCCCCGCAGCAGCTACTTTTGAAGACGATGACTTAGTTTAAAACCAAAACAGCCATGATAAAAAACATAGCCCCGCTGCTGGGCTTAGCCTGTCTGCTGTGGGCTTGCACCCCCGCTAAAGCCCCCGAAGAAGCGGCTGCTTCGCCTCAACCTACTGCCGCCGATGCCCGGCCCGTAGCCGCCCGCTCTGCTGCCCCCGCTCCTGAGCCGGCTTTTGACATCGACTACCTCACGGGGCGTTTCGACCCGGCTACCCACCCCGACTTCGCAAAAGTAGATAAGCGCTACACCAATCGCGACGACTTCTACCTGCACCGCACGGCCTACGAAGCCTTCGAGCGCATGTATGCCGCCGCCCTGCGCGACAACATCCGGCTGGAGGTGCTCTCGGCTACCCGAAATTTCAATCGCCAGAAGCAAATCTGGGAAGCCAAGTGGCGGGGCGAGCGCAAACTCGAAGGCGGCGAGGCCGCCCCCCAGGCTTACCCCGATCCCGCGCAGCGGGCCTTGGCCATACTGCGCTACAGCTCTATGCCCGGCACATCGCGCCACCATTGGGGTACCGACCTCGACCTCGTGGCCCTCAACAACGAGTTTTTTGCCCAAGGCGAAGGGAAGCGCATCTACGATTGGCTCGCCGCCAATGCCCCCGGCTTTGGCTTTTGTCAGCCCTACTCGCCCAAAGGCGCCGCCCGCCCGCATGGCTACGAGGAAGAGAAATGGCACTGGTCGTACCTGCCCCTGTCTCAGCCCCTCTCCACCTTAGCCGCCCAACAACTGCGCAACGAGGACATCAAGGGCTTTGAAGGCGCCGAGACGGCTGCCGCCATCGACGTCGTAAATAAGTACGTGCTGGGCATCAACCCGGCTTGCAAATAACACATCATCATGGCTTATACAGAATCAAACATGCCGCCCATCGGCGCCCCGGCGCCCGACTTCGCCCTGCCCGATACCGTCAGCGGCAAAGTACTCAGCCTCCACGACGTAGCGGGCCCCCGAGCTACCGTAGTCATGTTCTTGTGCAACCACTGCCCCTACGTTATCCACGTCAACCCCGAGATCGTTCGCGTCGTTCAAGACTACGCCGCCCGGGGTGTCGGCTTTGTGGGCATCAGCAGCAACGATGTAGAAAAATACCCCGACGACGCCCCCGACAAGATGACGGCTACCGCTGCCGCTGTCGGCTACGCCTTTCCGTACCTCTACGACGAAAGTCAGGCGGTAGCCCGCGCCTACGACGCCGCTTGCACGCCGGAGTTTTATGTCTACAACGCCCATCGCCGCCTCCACTATCGCGGCCGCATCGATGGCGCCCGCCCCAAAAACGACCTCCCCCTCACCGGCGCCGACCTGCGCGCAGCCCTCGACGGGCTCTTAGCCGGTGATCCTCCGCCTGAAACGCAGTACCCCAGCGGCGGCTGCAACATCAAGTGGAAGCCCGGCAACGAACCCCAATAAAAACGGCGGTATGCGCTGGGCCGACAATACCCGTATCATCCACTGGCAGCGGCCGCAGGCCCAGCCGCCCCAACTCGCCGGGGCCTATGCCTATGGCAGCGGCCGCGAAGCCCTGCTGGCCTGGCTGCTGGCTCAGCCGGGCGGCCCGCCCCACGCCCTGCTGCCCGCCTGGCTGCCCGAGGGCGTCTACCTGCCCTTCCAGCGCGCCGGCGCCCGCATCAGTTTTTACAACCTCGACCCATCGGGCGACCCCCACTGGGATGAGGTAGCCGAGCGGGGCCAATCCGCTCAGGTAGCCGTCATCATCCACTTTTTTGGCCTTCCCCGCCAGACGCAGCGCTTCCGCCATTGCCTGCCCGCCCATACCCTGCTCATTGAAGACTGGGCCCATACCTACCCCGGCGCGGCCGAGCCCGATGGCGGCGACTGGGTACTCTACTCGGCCAACAAACTGGCCGGCCTGCCCGATGGCGCCTGGATGCTGCCCGTCAGCGGTCGCGGCCGGCCGCCCCTGCCGCCGACCGCCGGCTACCGCCCCCAGCGCCTCTTATACCTCGCCCAGCGCCTCTTATACCTCGCCTTAGCTACCCTTGCCCAACGCGCGCCGGCCCTCAATCCCCGGCGCATCCTCAAGCGGTTGTCTATCCGCGCCTATCGGTGGTCGTACCGCCTGCTGCTCGCCCATAGCGTTCGTCCGGCGGGCTTCTCTGGCATTGGCCAGTGGATGTGGCGCCACTGCCCCCACCCAAACCTCATACAACTGCGGCATAGCCAATGGGCGCAGTATGCCGCCGGTATTCGCGCCGGCGTCGCGCTCCATCCCATGTGCCGCAACCCACAACCCGCCTACCCCGCTATCGGCTTCCCGCTATGGGTACGCGACCGCGAGCGCCTGCACCGTTATCTGCTCGCCCACGGCATCGAAGGCGCCGCCTATACTGCCGGCTGGTGGTTTGCCTCACCTGCCGACGAAGCCCGCTTAGCCCCCAGCCGCGACCTCTGGAAGCGCCATTACCTGCTACCCGTAAATCCGGCGCTCGGCCCGGCCGCCATTGCGCATATCATCCGCACCGTCAACGCATTCCACTAACGCATGGATACCCGCCGTATAACCTCCTCCGACCAAGATCTTTCCATAGCCCTGCCAGACTGTATTGAGCCCAACAACGGCCGCATGCTCTGGGTGGCGCAGGTGTACCACCAGGGCCAAGACATCACCGGCGCCCTCTTCCCCTCCAACGACCATTATTTCAACTTCGAGCTCGATCACTGGAGCCTCAACGATACCCAAAATCGCTGCTACTACCTCCCCAGCGAAGGAAGCGCCCTGCTCATCTTCAAAGAGGGCTTTCGCATCATCCGCCTCCCTTACCAGCCCCTCTCCACCCTGCACTTCTGGGGCAACCTATTCACCGCCGCCCACCTCATCGAAATTTTCACCCACCAATTGCGCATTACCCACCTCGCCGGCCTCCATACGACCACCCGCCCTGTATCGCCCCAAGGCCTCCTCACAGCGGCTACCCTTTCCCCCAACTCCGACAGCCTTCGCCTCCATTGGCAGCCCCCGCACAGCAGCCAAACCATCATTCAGGTTGTCGGGCTGTCGGCAATAGCCTAGTTGGGGCGTGCCCCCCGGCCCCTGGGCGCCTTTCCCTGGCGAAGGGCGTTTTGCTAAAGGGGCCGGGGGTCGGGTGTTCCGCTCTTATGCGCTCGTGCCTCACGCATACCGCTGCACCCCCTCACGCGGCTCCGCAGCGGCTTGAAATTTATTTTGCAACAATGTTGCAAAATAAATTTACCTTTGCGCATGAAGAAAATATAATTGTATAAGCAGGCGCTATAGACATCGGCCCTTGAAAATTAAACGGTACAAAAACCATTTACACGATATGACTGACGACAAACTATTCGATGTAATCATCATTGGCGGGAGCTATGCCGGGCTATCGGCAGGCATGGCCCTGGGGCGCTCGCTGAGAGCGGTTTTGATTATAGACAGCGGAGCGCCCTGCAACCGACAAACGCCGCATTCGCACAATTTCATCACCCAGGATGGTGAAAAACCGGCAGAAATAGCCGCCCGGGCCAAGGCTCAGGCGATGCGCTATCCCACCGTTCAATTTAGGGAAGATCTCGCGATAAAAGGCATAAAATTGGGCGAACACTTTCTCGTCGATACGGCCAAGGGGGAGCAGTTCAAGTCGCGGAAATTGCTTTTTGCCACAGGCATCAAAGACGTTTTGCCCGACATAAAGGGGTTGGCGGAATGTTGGGGCATCTCGGCTGTCCACTGTCCGTACTGCCACGGCTATGAGCTGCGCGGCCAAAAAACAGCTATTATCGCCAATGGAGAAAAGGCCTTCCACCTGGCAGGGCTGGTCAATAACCTGACAACTGAGCTGACGATTATGACGCTGGGCGAGGCCGACTTTAGCGAGGTACAAATGGCTCGCTTAGAGGCGCATGACATAAAGGTAGTGGAAACCGGCATCGCTGAAATGGCACATCAAAACGGCCTAATCAGTCACTTGACGCTTGTCGACGGCCGCGAGTTGCCCTTTAGCGCCGTTTACGTTGCAGCGCCCTTTGTACAGCATTCCGATATTCCGGCTTCTTTGGGCTGCGCGCTCACCGAACAGGGGTACCTCCAAGTGGATATGTTCCAGCAAACCACCGTCGACGGCACATTTGCCTGCGGCGACAATTCGGGTATGATGCGCTCAGTGGCCCATGCCGTATACAGCGGCAATATAGCCGGGGCAGTGATCAATAAGATATTAGTAGACGAGCGCTTTTGAGGAAATTACCCACACTGTTCATCCGGGTAAAACCACCCCCAGTAGGCAGGCCCATAAAATTTACCCGCCCGTCTAGTCAGCCGGGTAAAACCACCTCAAGTGGGCGGGCCCATAAAATTTACCCGAACACAGCGTGGGCGGGCCCTTAGTACCCTTAATACCCTTAGTACCCTTAATATTTACCCGACCGCCTCAAGCGGGCGGGCCCTTACCCCCCCGGCGCAGCCCCCGCAAGCCGCCCAACTGTCCCGGACAAGGGGGTGCAGCGGTATAGCCCGACCCCAAGGGAGGGCTATAAGAGCGGAACACCCGGCGCCGCGCAAGGCGCTACACGAAGGCAGACGCCATGCGGCGTGGCCCAAGCCCCTACCTCACCACCATCATCTCCCCACTGACCTGGCTGATGCGCCCATCGGGCCAGCGCAAAGTGGCGGTAAAGACATAGAGGCCAGCTTCTACGGGCCTGTTTTGGGCAGTGCCATCCCATACGACGTTAGTCAGGGGGCTTTGTTGGTGGAATACCAGGCCTCCCCATCGGTTGAAGATGCTTATGTCCTCAATGGTAAAGCCACCTTCAGCGCTATAAATGGTGAAGTAATCATTGATGCCATCGCCATTCGGACTGAAAGCATTGGGGGCATAAAAGGGCCGACTGTAATCGACCTGCACCCATACCTGGGCCGAGGCTGAGCAGCCGTCCTCATCGGTAGCCGTAAGGGTGTACCGGGTAGAGGTCTGTGGCCAGGCCAGCGTCTGCGCACAGGAGGGGCACACTACATTGGCCGAGGGCTGCCATTCCACCTGGGCATCGCGCAGCAACTCGACGTACAGGTTCAGGGACTGCCCTGGCAGCAGCGTGGTATCGGGCCGAATGCCGGCGATAAGATCCGGGGGTTCGTACTGCCAGTGCGTAACAACAAGACTATCGCAGCCCCACTGATTGCTCAGTACCAGGCTTTGGGTACCCACCTCATCAGGATTACAAGTGGACAGATTCAAGATCGTGGTATCCGAAGGCAATAAAGCCGTTTGGATGATGAGCACACTATCGCAGTCCTGAGCCGCACTCAGCACCAGCACTTGCTCGCCTACCTCAGCCGGGTTACAACTGCTCCGCTGCACGAGAGTCGTATCAATAAGCCCCGGATCGAAGACGGTATGAATGAGGAGGGTGCTGTCGCAGCCCCACTGATTGCTCAGCACTAAGCTTTGGCTGCCCACCTCATCAGGATTACAGGTGGATAGATTCAAGGTAGTCGTATCCGACGGCAATAAAGCCGTTTGGATGATGAGCACACTATCGCAGCCCTGGGCGGTGCTCAACACCAGCACCTGCTCGCCTACCTCGGCCGGGTTGCAACTGCTTCGCTGCACGAGAGTCGTATCAATAAGCCCCGGATCGAAGACGGTATGAATGAGGAGGGTGCTATCGCAGCCCCACTGATTGCTCAGCACTAAGCTTTGGGTGCCCGCCTCATTGGGATTACAGGTGGATAGATTTAAGGTAGTCGTATCCGAAGGCAATAAAGCCGTTTGGATGACAAGCACACTATCGCAGCCCTGGGCGGTGCTCAACACCAGCACCTGCTCGCCCACCTCGGTCGGGTTGCAACTGCTGCGCTGCATCAAGGTCGTATCAATAAGCCCCGGATCGAAGACGGTATGAATGAGGAGGGTACTATCGCAGCCCCACTGATTGCTCAGCACTAAGCTTTGGCTGCCCACCTCATTGGGATTACAGGTGGATAGATTTAAGGTAGTCGTATCCGAAGGCAATAAAGCCGTTTGGATGACAAGCACACTATCGCAGCCCTGGGCGGTGCTCAGCACCAGCACCTGCTCGCCTACCTCGGTCGGGTTGCAACTGCTCCGCTGCACCAAAGTTGTATCAATAAGCCCCGGATCGAAGATGGTATGAATGAGGAGTGTACTGTCGCAGCCCCACTGATTGACCAGCACTACGCTTTGGGTACCCGCCTCATTTGGATTACAGGTGGATAGATTCAAGATCGTCGTATCGGAAGGCAATAAAGCCGTTTGGATGATCAGCACACTATCGCAGCCCTGGGCTGTGCTCAATACCAGCACTTGCTCGCCTACCTCGGCCGGGTTGCAACTGCTGCGCTGTACCAAGGTCGTATCTACAGCGGATAGTACATCAAGGGTAAACACTAAGCTTGTGTCACAACCTGCCAGGGCAGGCAACTGCCATTGGTAGGTTCCCGCTGCATCTAACCACTGGCCCCGGTAAGCGATACTGTCTCCCGCACAAATGACGGCACTTTCATGGATGACAAAACCTTCGGGCTCATAGGCTACACAAAAAGAAATCAAGGTATCGCAGCCGAGCGCTTCATTGAATACGCGCAGTAAAAAACAACTGTCGCCCTCTATGGGGCCTATGGTCCAGGGGGCATCTTCGGCAACGCTGCGCATGCCAGGATGATCCAGACTGATGAGTTGAGCACTCCTGCCGGGCGCCCTGAAGTGAAAAACCGCCGGCTGTGCTGAGCAGCCAACTGTATCGCGCCTCATCCACTCAAAAGGGGGCAGGGCCTGGTGCTGTACACAAAAGGAGATGAGGGTGTCGCAGCCTTCCTGCAGCCGTTGCAGCCTGAGTGTATAGCACTGCTGGGTGGAGGAGAGCTGTGCAGGCAATGCAAAGCTGCTGCCCTGCACATGCCGCTCCTGGCCCAAAGTTTCCTCATAGACAAAGGCCTCATCGAAAGTGGCCGAAAATCGCATGAACGGCACTTCGCCTGCACAAACGAGGGTGTCTGTCTCTATCCAGTTGAAATCCCAGGAGCAGGGCTCCGGCGCACAGCCCCGAACCACTACCGCGATGGTATCGCTCAGACTCCGACAGGCGGTGGTTTTGTGTACGATGATACTAAAGCTGCCCGCCTGTCGCGGCGCCACCCAGGCCGTATCGCCCTGCGTAGCCAGTAGCTCGGCATCTCCCAGCACTTCCCAGACGTAATCTTGATGCGAACAGTTCGATTGCACAAAAAAAGCCTGCGGACCGCCATCTTCACACAGGTCAATGTGGCGCGGCCCCGCCAGAAAGGGCTGATCGGGGCGATAGGCATTGGCGGGCCGGTTGGACAAACCTAAACGTCCCTGCCTTCCTCCCAGGTCGATGGCGCGCGGGGTAAACCGACAGGCTGCCCCCCTTTCATTGGGGGCTAAGATGGCATCGGTATACGGAATATCGATATTGGCCGCATAAATAAGCCCGTCAGGCCCCAATTCCAGCATCCCTCCCTGACCTTCAAAGGGCGGATACTGGTAAATAAGCAACTCCGACCCCGCTACGTCCGCCTGCGATAAATCAAATTGATAAAGTCGGCTTGTCCCCGTCATTACATATAGCAATTGATTGTTGGGTGAAAACTCAATGCCATAGGGGTCTAGCATACTGTTTTGTAGCAAAACCGGATTGCTGACCAAACCCGAGGCGTTATCAAAGTCGAATAATTCGGTATAGCCATTATAGGGCAATGGAACACTGAAGTCATGTATTGTCGCCATAGCTATGCGGCGCAGGTCGTGAGACAGCTTCATTGCTCCAGCTTTGCTGGCACGAATCCCCGAATTGGGTCGCCCGACACTGCTGATGACGGGGGGCTGGAGCCCGTCTTCGGTAAGCAGCCAGGCAAAGAAGCGATTGGAGCCCGCCTCGTGGCCCAGCACCCACCAGTCTACCCCGTTGCAATGCCGGGCCGCAGTCACCTTCTCTGTGGTGGGTTGCAGCAGCAGTACGTTTTTTTCCACCACTTCCCCCCGGCCGCCATCCCCATTCATGTCTATCCGGGCGTAGTGCAGGCGGGCGGTTGTGTCTAAGCCAGGATTACTGGTATAATAAGCCTGAGGATAAAAAAGGAAATATTCATCCCAGCTTCCGGGCCGCCTCAGGGCTAAACATTGGGTGGAGGATGCGTTACCCGCAATGGTCTGTCCATTGAGCATCCGGAGGTGACTGCCGTTGATGATGGTGCTGCCATTGCTGTAAAAAAGGATTTGGCCGGCGGTATCAGACATCACCACAATGTTTTCGCCCGACCAAATGTGCATACGCTCGGACCTGATTTGAGGCGAGCCATTGGCAAAACTTATCCAAATCGAGTCTATGCCCACAGCCCAGTTTTCGTATACCCTGGGGCTCTCGCACTGCCCCGCCCGCAAGTGCAATGGGGGCGACATAGCACAACACCCGCCGCCGCAGGCCTGTAGACTGACGATGTAGTTGCCTTCGCCAGCCAAGTCCAGCAGCAAGCTGTCGCCGCCAACTACAGCCTGCCCGTTTACCCACCACTGGTAGGTAACCCCTGTCTGGGCAGGAGAGGTATTGATCAGCAGGGCCGTATCGCCGGGGGTGTACAAGGACCCCGAGCTATGTAGAGATGCCCTCAGCGGGCATCGCACTTCCACCTGAGCGCTGAAGGAAGCATCGCAGCCCGCCTCGGGGCTCAGGGCGTGCAGTCGCACCTCATAAGTTCCGGCCTGACTAAAGGTATAGCTCAGGTCAAAGTTAGTGAAGACCTGCCCTTCCACCTCCCATTCGTAGTTGCCTGCGGCAGCACCCTGGTTGGAGAAAGTAGCGACACTTCCCACCCAAAGCGTATCGGGGGCCAAAAAAGCAGCTGTAACGGATTGCGCGCAGGGCGGCATACACCCCCGACTGCTGAGCAGGCTCGCCCGGGGGCCATATACCGCCGCCTGCATACGGGCAGCCTGCCCGGCGCTGAACCGCCTCGCACAGCCATTGGGCGCATAATCCATAAAATTATCGTCGGGGTCGGGCGCATCCTCTGTCAGAGGGTTATTGGGGTCGGCAGCATTGACATCCGAGGAGCAGGAATTAGAAAAACCGCCCCCGAGGCAAGGGTTGAAGGGGTATACATTGGCCTCGGCATCCGGTGGTGTATCGCACACCCGGTCGCCGTCGGCTAAGCAGTCGTCGTTTTGGCAACCCTCGTGAAAGGTGTGCAGCAGGTTAAAATAATGCCCCAACTCGTGAACGGGGTTGACGAGGCGGGTGCAGTCTTCAGTCCCCCAGTCGCGGGCTTCCAACACCAGCCCGTCGTTGGCCCTGCCATGATTAGCCGGGTAAGTCGATACCCCCGCCACCGCACAATCATAAGGCAGGCAGGAAGCACAGATGCTTCGCACCAGAAAAATATTGATGTACTGATCCGGTGGAAAAAGTACGCCCGCCAGCGCCTTGAGTTGTTCGTCCTGGGTACAAAGGTCAAAATCGGTAAGCGCAGCAACATGCCGCACAATGCCGGAGGTAACTCCACCAAGCGCATCGCGGGTGGCCAGACAAAACCCGATCCCGGTAGGCGTCCCGCCCTCCAGTCCGGGGCAGATGGGCCCACCTGCAAAAATGGCATTGATGGCCTGCAAGCCCGCCAATACCCGCCCATCGTCGGGATGGTCGACGCTGCCCGGTACATCCCCCGGCCCATGTACAATGTGGATGACTACCGGCAAGGTCACAGGCGGCAGCATGGCGGTACCCCCCCGAGCGAGCGGGCCTTGTTCCTGAGCCGAACGATAGCCTGCCTCCCACCGCTCCTCCCGCCGGGCGCAATGCGGATCAGCCTGGCAACGATCCCGCTCCAAGGCCTCCCCACAATAACCCCCAAAAAATGCCTGCCCTGATGATAGACTAGGTAAGTGTAAAATAAAAAGCAATATGTGGATGGCGGTACGCATGGGTAGATGTTATGGCTGTAAGATAGCCGCCAAGTTAGCTGTTTTTGTCCATCCCGTAAAGGATGAACAGCGCTCTGTGGCAGCGGGCCAGAGGCAATGGCGCAGTTGGGGCGTGCCCCCCGGCCCCTTGGCGCTTTTCCCTGGCGAAGGGCATTTTGCTAAGGGGGCCGGGGGTCGGGTGTTCCGCTCTTATGCGCTCGTGCCTCACGCATACCGCTGCACCCCCTCACGCGGCTCCGCAGCGGCATGGGCTAAGGTTGAGGCTAAGGTTGAGGCTAAGGTTGAGATTGAGGGCCCTGCTCCTATGGGCGTGCTGCCCTTCTTGGAGAACTATAGCCGAACCCACAACATTTACCCGCCCGTCTGTTCAGCTAAGTAAAACCACTTCCCAGCGGGCAGTCCCTTAATATTTACCTGCCCGTCTGTTCAGCCGGGTAAAACTACCCCCAGTAGGCAGGCCCATAAAATTTACCCGCCCGTCTGGTCAGCCGGGTAAAAACACCCCCAGTGGGCGGGCCCTTAGTACCCATAATACCCTTAGTACCCATAATACCCTTAGTACCCTTAGTACCCTTAGTACCCTTAAAAC
>Ga0209573_1000970_pt1 | contig 50063 bp, 49 predicted proteins | sample TNRBio252014_DNA_FD_185870 | JGI IMG/M metagenome (GOLD analysis project Ga0209573, IMG submission 185870) | Wastewater treatment Type I Accumulibacter community from EBPR Bioreactor in Madison, WI, USA - TNR Reactor_6/25/2014_ DNA (SPAdes)... | ecosystem: Engineered > Bioreactor > EBPR >... | reverse complement strand
GGTGTCACCGTCACGACAAGATCCCGCTGTGCTTCTCTCTCTCCGCGCATCGCCACAAGGTGGGGCGCCCTTTGAATTCCGTCAACCCTCGACTCGCCTCCAGTGCAGATATTTCAGCGGCCTGCTAGAGAGCCTTCGCGAGCCAGCGGCCCGGCTCGACGCGCACCCAGCCGCCGCCCTCGCCTTCGCCCGCTTCCTTTCCGAGGCCCGCGGCGAGGCGGAGAGCTTCGCCGATTCCGATGCCCTCTCCCTGCGTCTCCGCCGCCTTCGCGAGACGCGCGAGGGCCTCCTTCAGCTCGGCCGGGTCGATCTCGACCCAGCGCCCCCTCACGAGGGCGAGGCCGGCCGTGGACGCGAGGATCTGCCGCCGCTCGGCGACCGTGAGCGTCTCGCCACCGAGCGTCAGCTCGACGGAGAAGTCGAGGAGGGAATCGCCTCCGACGCCCGAGACGAGCGCCTCGCCCACCGTGACGCGGACCTCGGGCCGCGGCGGCGACGCGCGCTTCGAGGTCGTCCGCGGGCACGGGGAGGTCGAGCGTCGCCCGGCGCTCCTCGGCGTCCGGCAGCCGAGAGAGAGCCGTGACGAAGAGCTGCCCGATGTCGCGGAAGAAGGCGAGGGAGGGAGGGAGGGCGAGGCGTCGCGGGCTCGGCCGCGCCGAGGTAGAGGACGCCGGCCCCGGGCCCGCGAGCGAACGCCGCCTCGATGCGCGAGGCGACGCCCGCCGGCGGATCGTCCGCGTCCCCCGCGGCCCGGTCGAGCCGGAGGTGGCCGTGGGGTGTGACGGCGAGGGCGAGAACGACGTGGGCCAGTTCGGGGGAGTCTCCCGGTGCTCGCATGCGTGGCGCCGGATCATGCCCTCTCCCGGCTCTCCGGGCAGAGGCGCTCGCCAGTGCTGTTTCGCCTGCGCGGGGGGGGAGGCCCGACGGGTCGGGCGCCGGGGACCCGTCGGTATCATCGCCCCACGCGCCGCGCGGCGGCCCGGAGGGGGCGGGAAGCAATTCCCCCGATCGGCGCCGAGCTGCTGGCCGGCGGATGGGGAGGGTCCAATGCCTGAGTCGCGAGAGGCCGTTCCGATGCGCCGGCCACCGAGCCTTCCGGGGCTCCTCGTCGGGACCTTCTTCCTGGCCTTCTCCCTCACGCCCTCGCTCGTGCCGCGGCCCCCGTTCACGCAGGGCGTCCTCTCCGGCCTCTCGCTCTCCTGCGGCTACGGCCTGGGAATCGCCGTGCTCGCCCTGTGGCGCTCTCTCGAGCTGCCTGCGTTTCCCCCGCGGACGGCGCGTGTCGCCGCGACCGCGACCGCCTCGCTGTGCCTCCTCGTCGCGAGCGGCTTCCTCTGGAAGGCCTCCGGCTGGCAGGCGGCGATACACGCCCAGATGGGCCTCGAGCCGTCGGCCGGTTCGCGAGCCCGTCATCTCCTGGTGGGGGCGATCGCCCTGGTCGTATTCCTGCTCGCGCTGGGGCTGGCCCGGCTCTTCCGGCGGGTACTCCTCGTAGTGTCCGAGCGCCTGCATCCGCGCATCCCGAAGCGAGTCGCCCACCTGATCGGGTTCGTCTTCGCGGCGGCGCTGTTCGGAGCCGTGATCGACGGCGTCCTCCTGCGGGCCACGCTGCGGGTCGCAGACCGGTCCTTCCAGGAGCTCGACGCGTTCGTCGAGGACGACCTGCCGCGGCCGGAGCGCCCCGGGCAGACCGGCAGTGCCGCGTCGCTGATCCGCTGGGAGGAGCTCGGACGGCAGGGGCGCCGGTTCGTCGCCGGGGGTCCCACAGGCGGTGCGCTGAGCGACTTCTTCGGGGCCGTTCAGCCGTCGCCGATCCGTGTCTACGTGGGCCTCGGCTCCTCGGAGACGGCCGAGGAGCGCGCCCGCCTCGCGCTGCGAGAGCTCGTCCGCGTCGGAGGCTTCGAGCGCAAGCTCCTGCTCATCGTCACCCCGACGGGAACCGGCTGGGTGGATCCCGGGGCTCAGGACACCCTCGAGTACCTCCACCGCGGAGATGTCGCCACTGTGGCCGCCCAGTACTCCTACCTGAGCAGCCCCCTGGCGCTGATGACGGAGGCGGCTTACGGTGTCGAGATGGCGCGCGCCCTCTTCTCGGAGGTCTACGGGCACTGGCGCTCCCTGCCCGCGGCGACGCGGCCGAGGCTCTTCCTTCACGGCCTGAGCCTCGGAGCGCTCAACTCGGACCTTTCCTTCGACCTCTACGACATCATCGACCAGCCGTTCGACGGCGCACTGTGGAGCGGTCCGCCGTTCCGCTCGAGGACCTGGAGGGAGGTCACCGCGCACCGCGACCCGGGCTCGCCGGCCTGGCTGCCCGTGTTCCGCGGTGGATCCGTCGTGCGCTTCATGAATCAGCAGCCCGATCACGAGACCGTGTACGCCGAATGGGGATCGTTCCGGATCTGCTTCCTGCAGAACGCCAGCGATCCCGTCACCTTCTTCAGCCCGCAGTCCGCCTGGCGGGAGCCGGAATGGATGCGTGAGCCACGCGGGCCGGACGTCTCGCCGGACCTGCGCTGGTTTCCGGTCGTGACCATGCTCCAGCTGGCGGCAGACATGGCGGTGGGGAGCGCCCCGCCCGGCTTCGGCCACGCGTACGCGCCGGACGACTACATCGACGCCTGGGTCGCCCTGACGCGGCCCACGGGCTGGAGCGAGGCCGAGCTGGAGCGCCTGAAAGACCGCTTCCGGGGAACGGCCCCGGGGCGGTAACCCGCCGCCGTCCCGCGGCCGTCACCCGTCCCGACGTGACCTTCACGTCTTCCGAACCGTCCGCGGCGAAACGAGCCTGATCCTTACGACCTCTTCGCCGGCAATTCCACCGTGGGCGCCGGATCGTGCCCGCCCGGCGACACAGGAGCGTCGGGGGCAGCTTCTGCCTCGCCCGAGAGATGGTGAAGAGCCCGGGACAGGTGACGGGCGACGCGCTCGAGCCACCTCATCCGGCCGATCCTCACGTCCGCGAGCTCGGGGTCGCAGCGGCCGGCAGCCGTCTCGGCGAGGAGGTGGCGGCGCTCTTCGAGGACCGTCCTCGTCGCGTCCGCGGCGAGCTCGGCCGATTCCGCGAGGAGCGGGGACGGACGGCCCTCCTTCATCCAGGACCGGGCACCGGCGAGCGCCGCGGCCACGCGGACCCTCACGGCCTCGCCCTTCTGGGGGAGCGACACGGGAGTGGGCGAAGCCGCAGCGGCCTCCGCGAGCTCCTCGAGGTGGTCGAGAACGTGGAGGGCGCTCAGGTTCCGCCGGTACTCGCTCTCGACGCCGGGGCTCGGCCGCACCTGCGCGAGGAATCGGCGCGTCTCGACGATGGCGGCCTTGGCCGCCGCGAACGTGGCGAGCCCGTCCGACGCGGGCGTTCCCCTGGCCTGGCGTTCGAGGAGCTCCGTCACGGCGGCCCCGATCTCCTTCGCGGTGCGCAGGGCGACCTCCACGCCGACGGACCCGATCTGGCCGACCGAGCTGTCGAGGTATCGGGTGAGCGAGGCGCTCCGGTCGGGGACGAGGCGGCTCACCCAGGCGGCGAAGGGGCCGACGAACGGGAGGAGGAGCGCCACGCCCAGGAAATTGAAGAGCGTGTGGAAGACGGCCAGCGCGACGGCGGTGTCGCCGCTCCCGGCCGCGCCGTCGAGGTCGTCGGCGACGAAACGTGTGAGCTTCACGAAGAGGGGGAGGACGAGGAACGCCACGACCCCGGTGAGGGCGTTGAAGAGGGCGTGCGCGAGCGCCGTCCGCTTCGCCGCGTTGGAGGCGCCGATTGCCGCGATGCCGGCGGTGACGGTCGTCCCGATGTTCTGGCCGATGACGAGAGCGGCCGCCTGCTCGAGGCCGATCGCCTGGCTGTGGAGGGCGGCGAGCGTCGTGGCCACGGCGGCCGAGGACGACTGCATGACGACCGTCATCAGGATGCCGATGCCGACGAGGGCGAGCCGGCCCCCGAAGGAGTCCTTCGGGAACATCGACGGGTCGATCTTCGTCGCCACGACGGCCATCGCCTGCTGCAGCTGGTCGATGCCGACGAAGATCAGGCCGAAGCCCGCGAGGGCCAGCCCGATGGCGCGCAGGCGGCCGCGGCCGAGGAGGTTGAGGAGGGCCCCGACCCCCACCATTGGCAGCGCGTACGAGGAGATGGAGACCTTGAAGCCGAGAAGCGAGACGAGCCACCCGGTGCTCGTCGTCCCGAGGTTGGAGCCGAAGATCACCCCCACCGCCTGCTGGAAGGTGAGGATCCCGGCGCTGACGAAGCCGATCGTCGTCAGGGTGGTCGCGCTGGAGGACTGAACGAGGGCCGTGATGGTCGCCCCGGTGAGCATGGCGCGGAACGGGCCGCCCGTAAAGCGGATGAGGACCCGGCGCAGGGCGTCTCCCGCGGCGGTCTTCAGGCCGTCCGTCATCAGGATCATCCCGAGGAGGAAGAGGCCGATGCCGCCGAGAAGGCTGCCGATCACGGCGCCGACGGTAGAGGCGCCCCCCGTCCCCGGTCAAGGCCGGCGGTCACCGAACCGGGCGCTTCGCTTTACTCTCCTCCGAGGGTGAGACGCGCGTCCGCTTCTCGGTGTGGTCGGGGCAGGCGGGGTAGCGCGGGGCCGGGCGGCCGGGAAGGACCTGCCCCGTCGCCTCGGCCAGAGGCAACGCCTCCGGCCGCGTTGCTCGAGTCTCTCGACGAGAACGTCGAAGCTCTCGCGCCCGGAACGACCTCGTCGAGCGCCGGTAGAGGCGCTCGTCAGGTCTGTTCCGCCTACGCGGGGGGAGCGGAGGGCGGCGCCGACTGCCGGTCCCCGAGCACGTTCCGCAGAAGCCCTGCCGCCTGGCGCAGCAGCGTCAGCGCCGCCGGGTCGGCCTTCGTCAGGCTGCCCGTGACGGCGTCGCGCGTCCCGAGGACCGACAGGAGCGCTTCCCGGAACGCCGGCTGGTCCGCGCGCTCCGACTCGGCCCGGACGGCGTCGAAGAAGGCCGTCGCGAGCTCGGAGGCCTGTCCGTAGTTCTGCCGGCCGACGACGTCGATCAGGCCCTCCAGGCGGGTGTAGAGCCCGCAGATGCGTCCGGTCGCCTCGGCCTCGGCGACCCGGGACTGCAGGGATGCGACCTCGCGTTCGAGCCCGAGCCGGCGCTGACGCTCGGGCAGGCGACCGATCAGGTACGCGAAGGCGCTGAGGACGACGATCGCGACGACGGTGATGACCACGGGCTTCTTCATGGGCTCTCCTTCCGGAGCCGAGGCGGCCCCGGGTCTACGTGGGGTTCCGGCAGTCGGGGTGTTTCGCGAGCCGGGCGGTCAAAGCGCCCGAACCGCCGCTCGAGGGCCGCGGCGACCTCGGCGCCGAGCAGCACGCCGAGAGCGGTGAGGTGGATCCATATCTGAATGGCGATCACGCCGCTCATCACGCCGTACACGCTGCCGGACCGGGAGAACGAGTGGAGGGCCACCCGGAAGAGGAGCGTCGCGGCCATCCAGATCGCCATACCCGAAGCCGCCCCGGCGAGGAGCATTCCTTTCGGGCGGGGCCTGTCCACGTTGGGCAGGACCGCATAGAGGAGATACGTCGCGGCCGTGAGCATCGCGAAGACCGCGGGCCCCTGCAGGACGCTCCAGACGCCCGACACCCCGACGAGGCCGAGAGCCCGAAGCAGGTCGGGGCCCGCGACCTGCGCGGCGGACCCGACCGCCAGCGCCGCCGCGACCACGGCCATCACGAGGAGGCTCAGGGCTCGCCGCCTCCACCAGGATCGGCGTTCCCCCCCGCCGAAAGTGGCGTTCAGCGCGAGCGTCAGGGCGCCGAACGCGTTCGACGAGGACCAGAGGAGGAGCACCGCTCCGGCGGAGAGGAGGCCCGGGCGCGGCGTCTGCAGAACCCCGGCGACGAACCGCTCCAGCGACGCCGAGGCCACTCCCGGCAGGGCGTCGTGGAGGCCCGAGACGAACCTGTCGAAGGCGCGCTCTCCGCCCACCATCCCGGTGACGGCCAGGACGAGCAGGATCGCGGGAAAGAAGGAGAGGAACCCGTAGTAGGCGATGCGCGCCGCCTCGGCCGCCAGGTGATGCCCCCTCGCCTCGGCGGTCGCCTCCCACAGGGCGACGGCCCAGCGGCGAACCCGGGGCCACGGCGCGGAGCCGGAGCGCGAAGAGGTCATCTCTCGCGCTCCGCGGCCGATGCGCGAGCCTCACGCCTCGCCGTCATGTCCGGCCTCCCTGCGCGATCGCTCTCCCGGCCCGGTGGGGCCTCGCGCCGCTGGACGGGTCGGACAACGCCTCGTAGCCGGAGATCACGTCGAACAGCTCCTGGTCGATGCCCGACTGACGCAGACGCCGGGAGGTCCCCTCGAGCCCTTCCAGCACCTCCTCGATGTTCCTGTCGGCGCGCTGCATCGCCGCCAGGCGGCTCGCGTTCTCGCTGGACAGGGATTCCGCGCACGCACGAAAGAGGGAGACGAAGAGGTGCTCGCGGACGAGCGCCCGCAGGGTCCCCGCATCCCCGCCCAGGATCTCGGGCCGGCGGTTCGTCGGCCAGGGGCGTTCGGCCAGGCCGCGACTCCAGGCGTCGTCGAGCGGCAGGAGGCGCTGGCGGACGGGGGCATAGACCTCCCCGGTGCCCGGACGGTTGTAGAAGAGGTGGAGCTCGAAGCCCGTGCCCGGGCGTTGGAGAGCCTCGCTCTCCACGAGGATCCGTCCGACGAGGCCGGTGATGGCCTCGACGGAGGCCGGCACGGCGAAGAGGGCCGCGAGCGGCAGGCCGGCGTCCGCCAGGCGCGCATGCACCCGCTCACCGACGGCCCAGACCGTGGGCTCTCCGGGCAGGGCCGAGAGGGCCTCGAGCGCGTCGGCGGCCACGACGTCGTTGAACCGGCCCACGAGGCCCTGGTCGGAGCCGAATACGATCGCGACGATCGGGCCGGCATCGAGCGGGCGAGTCCACGCAGGCGAGGTGGCCGTCGTCCCGTCGTCCCCGAGGGACGCCGCCCGGAGCGACGCCCCCAGCCCGAGCTCCACGGTTCGAGCGTAGTCGGCCAGGGCGAGCACGGACCGCTCGTAATGGCCGATGCTGGAAGCGGCCATCGCCTTCATGGTGCGAACGACGGACCGGAGCGCTCCGGCGCTGCCGATCTTTCTCCGCAGGCTGGCGATCGTGTCGCTCACCTCTTCACCCCCGCGGGCCCTCGTTCAGTACCGGTAGGTGGCCGCCACCCCCGTCGTCGCCGGCATCCGTTCGGCAGGGATCACGAACACGCTTCCACCCATCTTCGCGACCAGCTCGGCCAGGTCGTCGAGGAGGTCGTCCACGTGCGGGTCGCCGAGGGAGGAGAGCGCGACCTGCCCCGTCGCCGCGTCGAGATGCCCCGCGATCTCGCGGTCGGCCTCGATCAGAAGGGTCGCGACCCGCCCGAAGGCGGCCGCCTGCGCCACCTCCGTGAGGTCGTCGCTCCCGGCGCTCCTGGACCGGCCCGCCTCGAACTCCTCGCCGAGCGTCGCCAGCCGCGCGAGATACCGGGGCTCCATCGCCTCCCGGGCGAGCGATCCGAGCTCGTCGGCCGAGGCCGACTCGGGGTTGAGCCGGATCCCCTCGGCGGCGAGAAACGGATTCTGGCTGACCTGCCGGAAGAGGTGGTGATGCTCCGACAGCGCCGCCAGGATCAGCGGCAGGCCGGAAGGCCGGGAGCAGTTCTCCAGCACGGCCCGGTCCACGGCTCGGAAGAACCGTGTCGCGTCGATCTCCGCCTCGTCCGCCTTGCCGCCCTGGCCGTGGTGCATGGGCGAGCTTCCCCCGCCGACGCCGCCGTAGGAGGCGACCGTCTGATGCGGCTCCGTCAGCTCTCCACCGAGGGCTTCCTCGATCGTCCGCGGGACTCCCTCGACGAGGTCGACCTCGACGAGCCCGTGGCGGTTCCCCTCGAAGAGCCGGATCGCGTGGCGGCTCAGCCCGAGGACCTGGTAGCGGTCGACCGACTGGAGGAAGCGCCGGAGCGGCTTGGTGTGAAAGCTGTTGGCCACGACGACCAGCTCCTCGACCGGGAGCGGCAGGCTGAAGACGCGAAAGACGGAAGGGCCGGCCAGCACGGCCAGCCCGTCCCGCGTGTGATCCCAGAAGGCGGAGTCCCGGGCGAGCTCTTCGAACGGTTTCAGCAGCCGCTGAGCCTCGACGGCCGGGTACGCCTTCCGAAGGGACCCCTCCATCTCCTTGACGAGGTTCCGGAACCGAATCCCGTCCTGCCGGTTCTCGGGGTGCCGCCTGTGAGTCGGCTGGTAGAGCGAGAGACACGGCGGTTCGCTCGCCGAGGTCAGCGCGGCCAGGGATTCGAGGGTCAGCGGGGTGATGCCTTGGGTCATTTCGTGCCTCCGGTGTCGTCGTCTCGTCGGTTCGTTGCCGTCTCCGCCCGGGCCTCCCAGGGCGAGAGGGACTCGCGGGCGATCGCGAGGATCGCGTCGCGATCCTCGTCACTCAGTTTCGTCGCGGTCGCCAGGCGCGAGACCACCTCGGCGGGAATGCCAGCGGCCGCCTCGCGGACGGCGGCCTCGGCCTCCGTCATCTCCTCGATCGGGACCGGGTCGAAGAGGCCGGCGGTCAGGGCCAGCAGGATCGCGATCTGCGAGGGGACGGAGACGGGCGAGAACTCGGGCTGCTTGAGGCAGGCCCGGATGCGCCGCCCGTGCTCGATGGTCTTCCGGGTGCCCTCGTCCAGCCGGGCTCCGAAGCGGGCGAAGGTCTCGAGCTCCTCGAACTGCGCGTAGGCGAGCTTGAGGTCTCCCGCCACGGCACGGTAGGCCGCCAGCTGCGCCTTGCCGCCGACGCGCGAGACGGAGTGGCCCACGTCCACTGCCGGAAGGACCCCCAGCGAGAAGAGCGACGGCGAGAGGTAGACCTGTCCGTCGGTGATCGAGATCAGGTTCGTCGGAATGTAGGCGGAGAGGTTCTGCGCCTCGGTCTCGATGATGGGCAGCGCGGTGAGCGAGCCGCCGCCGAGCTCCTCGCTCAGGCGGGTGGCGCGCTCGAGGAGGCGCGAGTGGATGTAGAAGATGTCGCCGGGGAAGGCCTCGCGCCCGGGCGGCCGGCGGAGCAGGAGGGAGAGCTCGCGATACGCGCGGGCGTGGTGGGTGAGGTCGTCGTAGACGATCAGCACGTCGCGCCCCGCCTCCATGAAGTGCTCCGCGATGCTCGTCGCGGCATAGGGCGCGACGTACGCGAGGCCCGGCGGGGCGTTCCCCTCGGTGACGACGACGACGGTGTAGTCCATCGCGCCCTTCTCCCGGAGGTGGGCCACGCCCTTCGCCACGGCCGAGGCGCGCTGCCCGATGGCGCAGTAGACGCAGACGACGTCCTGGCCCCGCTGGTTCAGGATGGCGTCGAGCGCGATGGCGGTCTTGCCCGTCTGCCGGTCGCCGAGGATCAGCTCGCGCTGGCCGCGGCCGATGGGAATGAGCGCGTCGACCACCTTCAACCCGGTCTGGAGCGGAACGTTGACCGGCGCGCGGCCGATGATCGGCGCGGCGGGGCGCTCGATGGGGAGGCTCTCGTCGGAGGCCACCGGCCCGAGGCCGTCGAGCGGCTGGCCGAGAGGGTCGATGACGCGTCCCAGCAGGCCCTCGCCGACGGAGACGCCCATGACCCGGCCCGTGCGCGTGACCTCGTCGCCGGCCTGAAGACGCGAGAAATCGCCGAGCAGCACCACGCCGACCTCGTCCTCGTCGACGTTGAACGCGATGCCGGACACGCCGCCGGGAAACGAGAGCAGCTCGTCGGAGCCGACGCCTGGAAGGCCGGTGACCCGGGCGACTCCGGTCGACACCGTCGTGATCGTCCCCACCTCGCGCAGGACGAGCCGTGGGGTGAAGCCCTCCCGCACCTGCCCGATGCCGTCGAACGTCCGATCGAGGACCGCTTGCAGGCTGGCGGGCGGAGTCGTCATGGGGAGCTCGGGGCGGGCCTGGCGGGCGCGTTCAGAAGCTCGCTCACGCCCTCTTCGAGCGAGCCGAGGTAGCCGGAGATGCTCCACGAGAGCTTCCGGCCGTTCGTGGTAAGCGCGATCCCGCTGACGAGGTCCGGCGCCGTCTCGAACCTCGCGCGGACCTCGGTCCCGAACGTCTCGCCGAGAGCGCCGAGGATCGCGGTCCTCTGCTCGTCCGGCAGCGCGAAGGCGCTCTCCACGAGAACCGGCTCGGAGGCCTCCTTCATGGCGGCCCCGAGGGCGTCCCTCTCCGCCGGGTCCATCTCGCGCAGGCGGCGGGTGAAGACGTCGCAGAGGCGCTCCTCGAGGCTCGTCGTGGCGAGGTCTTCCAGGGCCTTACGCGCGATGCCGAACACCTCCCTTTGCACCCGTCGGCGGAGGGCCTGCCCCAGTGCGAGGGCGTCGGCCTTCATCGCCTCCTGCCGCTTCGCGCCCAGGGCGTCGGCGGCCTTGCGCGCCTCCCCGACGAGACGCGCGCGCTCGGCCTCCGCCTCCTCCTTCGCCCTGGCGAGGAGCCCGGCGCGCTCCCGGTCGAGCTCCTCGCTCCTCTTCGCGAGGACGGTGCGCTCCTCCAGGGCCTCGGCCTGCCTCGCGTCGGCGTCGGCGAGCCGGGCGGCGATCCGCTCCTCCCGCGCGTCGATGGCCTGGAGGATGGGCCCGTAGAGGAAGCGCTTCATCAGCCACACCAGGACCACGAAATTGAGGGCCTGCGCGCCGACGGTGAACCAGTCGACGAGCATGGCCTACTTCCCGCCGGTCTGGGCGATGACGTGGTTCCAGAAGGGGTTGGCGAAGAGGAGGATCATCGAGACGACGAAGCAGTAGATCGCCGTCGACTCGATCATCGCCAGTCCCACGAAGAGGGTCCGGGTGATGGTCGCCGACGCGTCGGGCTGTTGGGCGAGAGATCCGAGCGCCGTGGCGACCGCCCTTCCCTCCGCCAGCGCCGGACCCATCGTGCCGAACGCGGTGGTGATGCCGGCGATGACGATCGACGCCACCGCGACCGTGGTCATGCTGTCCATGGGGTCTCCTCCTGTTGCCGAACGTCAGGCTTCATGCGGCACCGGGCTCGGTCTGCTCTTTCGGGAGCGCGTTGCGGCGGCGATGTAGACCGCGGCCAGGATGCTGAAGATGTAGGCCTGCACCATGCCGGTGAGCAGGCCGAGCAGCGTCATGACGACCGGGAAGACGAAGGGCGTGATGGTGAGCAGGATGCCGACGATCATCGCCCCGCTCATCATGTTGCCGAACAGGCGGACGGCGAGGGCGAGGGTCCGGGAGACCTCGCTGATGAGGTTGAACGGCAGCATGACGAAGCTCGGCTCGACGTAGGACTTCAGGTAGCCGCCGAGGCCCCGTTCCTGGATTCCGAAGAACGGCACGGCCACGAACACGGACAGGGCGAGCGCCACGGTGGTCGAGAGGGACCCGGTGGGCGGCTCGAACCCGGGAATGACGGTGCAGAGGCTCGCCGAGGCGACGAAGAGAAAGAGGGTCCCCAGGAAGCCGACGTACCTCTCGGGACGGGCCAGCCCGATGTCCGCGATCTGCTTCTGGATCCCCGTGACGACGATCTCCAGGAGGTTCTGCCAGCGGGAGCGGGTCAGGTCGACGGAGAGCCTGCGCGTCACCAGCTTCGAGCCGACGAGAAGGACGAGCATCAGTCCCCACGTGAAGACGATGGTGGCGTTGAGCTTGAAGAGCCCGAACTGGAAGTAGACGATCTCGTCGGGACTAAGGCGCATGGCAGGCTCCCCCCGCCGGCCCGGCCCGGCGATCTGCCCGGACCCGGGTCAGGTGCGTCACGACGAGGCGCGCCGCGACGAATCCCGCCAGGCAGGCCAGCAGGCGGTCCCAGCGGCCTCCCGAGACGAGGAGGAAGCCCGCGAGGACGAGGCCCGTCCGCAGGAGCAGGCTGCCGGCGAACCAGAGCGCCGGCCAGCGGGCCGCGACGGCCTTGCGAACGGTCCACCAGAGGCCGCCGAAGAAGACCGCCCCGAGGCCTCCTCCCGAAAGGACCGCGAGCGCCAGGGCCGGCGCGTCAGCCATCGTCGTCCTCCGGGGCTTTCCGCATGGCGGCGTCCTCCTTGGCGACCCAGTGCCAGGCGTTCACGCAGCCGACGACGAGCCCGGCGACGAGGAGCGCCAGGGTGAAGGAGCGCGAGCCGGGATACCGATGGTCCAGCCAGAGGCCGAGCGCCGCGCCGAGGAGGGTCGGGATCGCGACCGACCAGCCGATGAGCCCCATCATGCCGAGGCCGAACCAGACGCCCTGCGCGGAGCTCTTCTTCGCGGTGATCTTGCGCGCCGCCTTCGCGCCGACCTCCGTGGCGAAGGCCGACGCGGGCCGCGAGGGAGGACGGGCCGGCGGGTCAGTCATGTCGCAAGTCCGCGAAGCGAAGGAGAACCCCGGCTTCCAGGGCGGCCATGGCCGAGCGCACGCGCCGCTCTTCCTCGTCGAGGGCCAGGAACTCCTGGTCGACCGACGCGCGCAGGCTTTCGAGGGACGTTCCGCCGAGCGCGCGGCGAACGGAGACGAGGACGTCCCTTCCGGTCTTGACGAGCACCCCTTCGTCCACCGCGAGGTGGACCTCCCCCGCCGTCTCCGTCTCCCAGGTCAGGATCCCGGGCGGGAGCGCCGCCACGCAGTCGAGGCGGCGGGGCAGGAGCCCGAAAGAGCCCTCGCGCGTCTCGGCGACGATCCGCGAGACGCCCGTCTTCTCGGCGAAGACTCCGAACGGGAGGAGGACCTTAAGCGTCATGAGCGTCGACGGCATGGTCGACCTCCCCTGGAGGCGGCTTCGCGAGGGTCGGCGCCGGCCCTGGCAGGGCCCTGCCCTTCCCCTCGGCGCTTCCTCCGGCTTTCACCTCGGCGATCGTCCCGATCATGTAGAGCGCGCTCTCGGGGTAGCCGTTGAGCTCGTCGCCCAGGATTCGCTCGCAGCCGTCCAGGGCGTCCTCGAGGCTGACGAGCTTCCCCGGAAGGCCGGTGAACTGCTCCGTCGTGAAGAAGGGCTGCGTGAGGAAGCGCTCAAGCCGGCGGGCGCGGGCGACGACGTTGCGGTCCTCGGGCGAGAGCTGCTCGAGGCCGAGCATGGCGATGATGTCCTCGAGCTCGGCGTACTGAGCGAGCGTCCGCCGGATCTCCTGCGCGACGGCGTAGTGGCGGTCTCCGGCGATGCCCGGCGTCGCCATCCTGGAGCTGGACGGGAGCGGGTCGATGGCCGGGTAGAGGCCCTCGCCCGCCCGCTTGCGGGAGAGCACCAGCGACGCGGAGAGATGCGAGAACATGTGGACGGCCGCCGGGTCGGTGAAGTCGTCCGCCGGCACGTAGACGGCCTGGATCGACGTGATGGCGCCGGTGTCCGTGTTGGCGATCCGCTCCTCGAGCGCCGAGAGCTCCGTGCCCATCGTGGGCTGGTAGCCGAGGCGCGACGGCATCTGGCCCATGAGGCCGGAGATTTCCATGCCGGCCTGGATGAAGCGATAGATGTTGTCGACGAGCAGGAGGACGTCCCGGTTCTCGTCGTCCCGGAAGTACTCCGCCATCGTCAACGCGGCATGGCCCACGCGGAACCGGCTCCCCGGGGGCTCGTTCATCTGGCCGAAGACCATCACCATGTTCGGCAGCACCCCGGCGTCGGTCATCTCGCGGTAGAGCTCCTCGCCCTCGCGGCAGCGTTCGCCGATTCCGCAGAAGAGACTGACCCCCTCGTGGTGCCCGATCATGTTGTGGATCAGCTCGGCCAGGAGCACCGTCTTGCCGACGCCCGCCCCGCCGAAGAGACCCGCCTTGCCGCCGCGCTCGAGCGGCACGAGGACGTCGATGGCCTTGATGCCCGTCTCGAAGATCTCCGACTTCGTGGACCGCCTCACCAGCGGCGGCGGAGGCCGGTGGACCGAACGCCACTCGACGTCGGTCAGAGCGGCGCCGCCGTCGATCGGCTTGCCGAAGACGTCGAGCATGCGCGAGAGGACGCCGCGTCCCACCGGCGCCTGCAGCGGCCCGCCCGTGTCCTCGACCGCGGCGCCGCGGACGAGGCCGGACGTCGGCGTCAGCGCGATGCCGCGCACGTGGCGCGCGTCCCGCTGCGCCTGCACCTCGATCACGATGCTCTCGTCCGCTCCCGCACGCAGGATCGAGTGGATCGGCGGAAGCCGCTCGTCGAACCGGACGTCCACGACGCTGCCGCGAACCGAGACGACGACGCCGCGATTGGGTGCGCGGGCTTCAGCGCTCATGGCTGGCCGAACTCCCACCGTCGATCGCCCGGTTCCGGACGATTCGACCGACTGCCTCCGTCCTCACCCACGAGGCCCTCTGCATCGCCTCGCTTCTCACGTCTTCACCCCGTCCATCTCGCGCAAGAAACGTGCCCGGAGGCTGCTCGCGAAGCCCGGTTCGGATTCGCCCCCGAATCGCCTCTCCCGGCGGATTTCGAGCGGTTTCCCGGGGAAGCGGGCTACGGTCTCCCGTGAATCGATGAAAGCCTTACAACGGGAAAGGGGGTCGGCTCGAAACGCTCCGGGACGTGGCGGGGAACGGCGCGAGCTTCGGCGCGCCAGCTCCGACCTCTCACCGGTACCGCCGCATGAACCCCCGGTCTATCCTGTCCTTGAGCAGCCAGGCGAGACGGGAGTGCCCGGCGAGCGCATGCCAGCACCAGAGCGCCCGGCCGTCGGCGCTGTTCATCAGCGCGAGGTAGCTCTTCTGCGGCCGGTAACGCCGAGGAGGCCCGCCGTCGAGCGCCATTCGCAGGTTGTGGTCGAGCACGGGGGACTCGCGCACCGCGTAAACACCCGCCTTCGGAAGGTCGGGATACCCGGCGATCCCGATGCAGTCGCCTGCGCCGAAAACCGGGGTGCCGTCGACCGCCCGGAGCGTGGCATCGACGAGGAGGTAGCCGCGCGGGTCCTTCTGGACGTCGGAACTGGCGAAGAGCGCCGGAGGGGCCGCTCCCGCGAGCCAGACAGTCAGACGGGACGGCTCGTCCGTCCCGTCGTCGAGGCACATGCCATCGGCCTCGACGAGTGTGACCCTTCGCCCGGCCCGGACCCGGATCTCGCGCCCGGCGAGCACGCGCTCGGCGAGGCTCCGGACGATCGCCGAGAAACCCGGCAGCACGCTCGCCCCGGCTTCGACGATGGTCACCTGAGGGCGGCAGGCGCGACTTCGGCCGAGCCGCTCGAGAGCCAGCGCCACCTCGACTCCCGCTGCCCCGCCCCCCACCACGACGAGTGAGACTTCCTGGCCCCGCCCAGCGGAAAAGAGCTCCTCGGCGCGCTGGCGCAGGACCACCGCTCGACTCATGGGCCGAACGCTGGCCGCATGCTCGCGTGCTCCGGGAGTCTGGAGGCCTGCCGGCTCCGACCCGACGTCGACCGACAGCAGGTCCCAGTCGATCCGCTCGCCCGCCACCTCCACCGTCCGCGTACCGGCGTCGATGCGTTCGGCCGCCGCCTGCACGAAGCGCGCGCCCGCCCGCGCGGCGATCGTGCGGAGATCGAAGGCCAGGTCGCGCTCCTCGTACGTCCCCTGGAGGTAGCCCGGCACCATTCCCGAGTAGTGGTGCCGCTCGAAGGGCGAGACGAGGATGAGCTCCACTCCGGCGAGCGGAGTTCGCGCCGCCCTCGAGAGAACGTGCACGTGGGCATGACCGCCTCCCAGGAGGACCAGCCTTCGGGTCGTCATGTCGTCGGCAGCATGATCCGCTTCCAGCTCCCTGCGCGCATCAGGCGTCCCCCGCCCGCTCCTCGCCGGCCTCGACGCCGGCGGCGCGGATCGCCTTCGCCGCGAAGCGCGCGATGAGAATCGTGGCGACGACGGCGGCGACGCCCAGGGTGAGCTTGATGGCCTTCTGGACGGGATCGGCTCCCGAGGCCGCATCGCCGAGCGCCGCACCGAAGTAGACGTAGGCGGCGGTGCCGGGGAGCATCGCGACCCAGCTGGCGAGGACGTAGGAGAGGGGACGCACCGGCGTGAGGCCGAACAGGTAGTTCACGACGGTGAAGGGGAAGAGCGGCGAGAGCCGCACGAGCGCGACGATTTTCCCGCCTTCCTTCTCGATGGCCCGGTTCAGCCCCGCGAACCGGGGGCTCGACGCCGCCATCCGGCCCACCCGCTCCCGGAGGACGGTCCGCGCCAGGAGGAAGGAGAGGGTCGCGCCCAGGGTCGAGGCGAGGGAGATGACGATCGTCCCCTTCACGAATCCGAAGACCGCGCCGCCCGCGAGCGTCATGACGGCGGCGGGTCCGCCCGGAACGAGCGATACGCCGACGTACGCCAGCGCGAAGGCGACGACGCCGAGCGCCCCCTGTGCTGCGACCCACGCCTTGAAAGCGTCGATCCAGAGTCCCACCGGGAGGAACCGGAAGAGGGCGAAGAGGCCGCCGATCGCGGCGAGCGCGACGACGACCCGGAGGATCGTGGCCTTGCGGGGTCCGGAGCTGCCGGCGGGCTCGGTCACGGGATCACTCTACGCCGGAGAAGAACCCCCGCGGCGAGCGCGGAGGCGCCGAGAGACAGGAAGTCCGCTTCCCGTGCACGTCAGCCCTTCCGGAGGTACTCCTCGAGGTTCGGCAACGCCTTCTCGAACAGCGGCCGGAACTTCCACAGCAGGATTCCCTTCAGCGGCCTGACCCAGCCGGGAACGTCGAATCCCACCGCGTAGTCCACCCGCGTGCCGCCCTCGACCGGCGTGAGCTGCCAGTCCTCGACCATTGCCGAGAGGATCGGCAGGTTCGAGGCAACCATCGTGAAGGTAAAGCGGCTCCCCCTCTCCCACGCGATGAAGCGCTCGTCGAGGACCATCGGACCGACCCGGACCCGGCGCCTGGTGCCGACGCCCTCCCGCACCTCGCCCGTCACCGAAGCCTTCTTGAAGTCGACGAACCAGCGTGCCCAGGCGTCGTGGTCCGCGAGGACGTCGAAGACCCGCTCCGGCGGCGCCGGAACGACTCGGGAGAAGGCCAGACGCACGCGAGCACGGTCGGGGAACGACTGATCCTCGGGACGCAGGGCGAACGGCATGCGCCGATCGTACAGTCCGGTGCCCGGAGGATGGCCGGCGAAACCTGGGCCCGGCTTCGAGCATAGAAGGTCCATGGAGCGCTCGGAACGGCTACCATCCCGCCGTGCCTCGCACGCAGAAGGACCCTCGCAGGGCCGAGCGACCCAATCCGCTCGGGCTGAAGACGTAGCGGATGGACGGCGAGGACGTTCGCGGCGACACCCGGCAGGCCCTCTCGGCGCTCATGGTCGCGTACCAGGGTGGCGATGAGATGGCATTCGAACGTCTCTTCGAGGAGCTGTCGGGCCCGGTAACGGCGTTCCTGCGGTCCCTGACACGGAACGCGGCACGCGCCGACGACCTCCTTCAGGAGACGTTCTTCCACGTCCACCGGGCGCGTCAGACGTACGACCCGAGCCGCTCCGCGAAGGCGTGGGTTTACGCGATCGCGCACAACGTCTTCCTCATGTCGTGCCGCTCCGAGAGACGCCGCGGCCGCCACGAGGAGCTCGCCGACGACGAGCTGCCCGACGTCCCGGTTCCGGCGGAGGCCGAGGCCTACGCCACGAAGGATGCCGTCAGGAAGGCGCTTGGCCGGCTCTCCGTCGACAGGAGGGAGGCGGTGATCCTCCACCACGTCCAGGGGCTCTCCTTCCAGGAGGTCGGCGCCGTCCTCGGAATCACCACGATGGCCGCCAAGCTCCGGTCGCACCGGGCCATGGGAGAGCTGCGGGAGATCCTGAAGGAAGGAGCGACGCCGTGAACGGACCGGCTCCGCTTCCGCCCGAGCTGCGCCAGCTCGTCCGCAGCGATCTGCGCCCCGTGCGACCGCTGGCCGCGCCGGCCCGGCGTGCGGCGGTCCTTCTCGTCTGGGCTCCCGTCGCCGTCACGCTCGTCCTGGCGACCGGCCCGGCGCGGCCCGACGCCGCGGAGCTCGGATGGCTCCTCAGCTGGGGTGTCGTCCTCGCGGAGCTCGTCGCGGGGGCCGGGCTCGTGACGCTCGCACTCGGAGAGGCCGTCCCCGGCCGCGGGGCGGGTCGGCAGGCAGGGTTGATCGCGCTCGCCGGTGCAGCGACCCTCTTCGTCGTCCTCGCCGTCCTCGTGCGCGGCGCGAGCGCCGGGGTTCCCGTCCCCAACCCTTTGCTCACGCACGGGCCTGCCTGTCTCACGCTTTCCGGGCTCATCGGCCTGACGGCCCTCGCCGTCGTCGCGGTCCTGATCTTCAGGTCCAACCCGCTTCGCGCGTCCTTGGCGGGACTCCTCGCGGGCGCGGGGACGGGACTGATGGCCGTCGGCGTCTACCACCTCGACTGCCCGGTCACCCACCTCGCGCACGTCCTCGTCTGGCACGGAGGGGCCATCGCTCTTCTCGCCCTTCTCGGGCTCGGCTTCGGGCTCGGCCAGGAGTTCATCGAACGGCGGAGGATGGAAGCGAGGCTCGCCGCGCGCAACACCTGACGCGCAGAAAATCGGGAAAGGAAGAAGCCCGCCGGACGACCCCGGGCAGGAGCCAGGGATTCGTCGCGGCGGGCGAAAGAGCCGCCGGGAGAGGGACCGGGGGCTAGAGCAGCCCCTTCCCTTCCTCGATCGACTCGGAGCAGAGCTTGATGGAGTTGGCCAGCATCACCTTCTCCTCGTCGGTCAGGTCGACCTCGAGGATCTTCTCGACGCCGCCCGCGCCGAGCACGACCGGGACGCCGAGGTAGATGTCGCTGGCTCCGTACTCGCCTTCGAGGTAGGCCGAGCACGGGACGACCCGCTTCTCGTCCTTCAGGATCGCCTGGACCATCTCGACCGCGGCCGCCGCCGGCGAGAAATAGGCGGAGAAGCCGAGGAGCTTGACGATCTCTCCGCCGGCCCCGCGGGTCCGCTTGACGATGGCGTCGATCTTTTCCTTCGACATCAGCTTCTCGATCGGAATGCCGCCGACCGAGGCGTACCTGACGCACGGGACCATCTCGTCGCCGTGGCCGCCGAGGACGAAAGCCTGGACGTCCTTGACCGACACGCCGAGCTCCATCGCGATGAAGCAGCGCAGGCGCGCGGCGTCGAGGATTCCCGCCATGCCGACGACGCGGTTCTTCGGCCAGCCCGTCACCTTCCTGGCGACCCACGTCATCGTGTCGAGCGGGTTGGCGACGACGACGAGGAACGCGTTCGGCGAGTACCTCATGACCTGCTCGGAGACCGGCTTGACGATGCCGATGTTCTTCCGGAGGAGGTCCTCGCGGCTCTCGCCCGGCTTGCGCGGCATCCCCGAGGTGACGACGACGACGTCCGAACCGGCCGTCTCCTCGAACCCGGACGTCCCCGTGATCGTGATGTCGGAGTCGTCGATCGGCCGCAGCTCCATCAGGTCGAGCGCCTTGCCGGCGGCGAGGTTCGGGACGATGTCGACGAGAACGATGTCGCCAAGGGCCTTCTTGGCGAGGATGTGGGCGGTCGTCTCGCCCACGCGGCCGGCCCCGACGACGGTGATCTTCTTGCGCATGACGTCTTTCTCCTTCTCAGCCCCGCCGTTCGAACGGGACGAACGCACGGTCGCGGTGCCCCAGGTAGACCTGACGCGGCCGGGCGATCTTCTGGTCCTTGTCCTGGATCATCTCGTTCCACTGCGCGAGCCAGCCGGCCATACGCCCGATGGCGAAGAGGACCGGGAACATGTCGACGGGGAACCTCATCGCCTGGTAGATCAGGCCCGAGTAGAAGTCGACGTTCGGGTAGAGCTTGCGCTTGATGAAGTAGTCGTCCTCGAGGGCGATCCGCTCGAGCTCGAGCGCGATGTCCAGGAGCGGGTTGCGTCCGGTGACGCCGAAGACCTGGTCGGCCATCTGCTTGAGGATCTTGGCGCGCGGGTCGTAGTTCTTGTAGACGCGGTGGCCGAACCCCATCAGCTTCACGTCGCCGCCGCTCTCCTTGACGTCCTTCACGAAGGCGGGGACGTGGTCCTTCGAGCCGATCTCCTTGAGCATCCGGAGGACCGCCTCGTTGGCACCGCCGTGGAGCGGGCCGTAGAGCGCCGAGATCGCGGCGGATGCCGCACAGTACGGGTCGACCTCGGAAGAGCCGACCGCGCGCATGGCCGACGTGGAGCAGTTCTGCTCGTGGTCGGCGTGGAGGATGAAGAGGACGTCGAGGGCCTTCTCCAGGATCGGACTCGGCTTGTACTTCGGCTCGGCCGTCCGGTACATCATCTGGAGGAAGTTGCCGGCGAACGAGAGGTCGTTGTCGGGGTAGGCGAAGGGGAAACCGATGGAGTGGCGGTAGGCGAAGGCCGCCAGGGTCGGCGTCTTGGCGATCAGGCGGACGATCTGCATCCGCCGGACCTCCGGGTCGTGAACGCGCCTGGCCTCCGGGTAGAAGGTCGAGAGCGCCGCCACGGAGGAAGCCAGCATCGCCATCGGGTGGGCGTCGTAGCGGAAGCCCTGCAGGACGTTCGTGATGTTCTCGTGGACCATGGTGTGGACGGTGATCTCGTCCACCCATTCCTTGTGCTGGGCCGTCGTCGGGAGCTCGCCGTTCAGGATGAGCCAGGCCGTCTCGAGGAACGACGTCTTCTCGGCCAGGTCCGCGATCGGATAGCCGCGGTACTCGAGGATCCCCTTGTCGCCGTCGATGAACGTGATCGTCGACTTGCACGACGCGGTGTTCATGTAGGCCGGGTCGTACGTCATGATCCCGAAGTCTTCGGGCCCGGTCTTGATCTTCCGGAGGTCGGGCGCCTTGATCGTCCCGTTCTCGATCGGCACCTCGTAGGTCTTCCCGTTCCGGTTGTCGGTGATCGTCAGGGTCTCGCGTTGTCCTGCGGCCGGCGGGGTCGTCCCGGCTGGCACCGTGGCGGTCTCGGCTGTCATGAGTGGCTCCTTTCGTCGGCTCGCGGGAGTCCGCGCAGGGGCGGATCTGCCCCCATCGCTTCGCCCCTCGTCAGATCGGGCACTTACTCGGCCAGCGCAGGCCCGTTCCCTGCGATGAATCGTCCACCACGTCGGAATCTGGCTTCTATCCCATCACCGATCCCATCCCCGGGACCACGTTTCATCATATCGCGAAGCTGCGAATCCAACGACCGAAACTCCCCGTGGAGCCCCTGGCGGCCCCTCCCGGAAAAGGACCCCGGGCGGCCGTCAGGCTCTCCCCGTCGGAGGGCAGTCTGGACGCCGTTCGTGAGCGCTCCCGGAGGGACTCACCCCATCAGCAGCTTCTCGACGTCCTTCTCGAGGCTCTCGGGCGTGTCGTTCGGGGCGTAGCGCGTGACCTTCTCGCCCGTCGGGTCGACGAGGAACTTCGTGAAGTTCCATTTGATCGCCTCCGTGCCGAGGAGACCGGGAGCGGCCTTCTTCAGGTGCCTGTAGAGCGGGTGGGTGTTCTCCCCGTTGACCTCGACCTTCGCGAACATCGGGAAGGTGACGTCGTACTTCAGCGAGCAGAAGCTCCGGATCTCCTCCTCGTTGCCCGGCTCCTGGTGCCCGAACTGGTCGCACGGGAAGCCGAGGACGACGAAATCGCGATCCTTGTACTTGCGGTAGAGCGCCTCGAGGCCCGCGTACTGCGGCGTGAAGCCGCACTTGCTCGCGACGTTCACGACGAGCAGCGTCTTTCCGGCGTACGCCGAGAGCTGCCGCACGTTCCCGTCGATCGTCTTCACCTCGATGTCCGTCAGAGTCCCCATGCCGTCGCTCCTCTTCGCGCTCCCTTTCACGGGAGCTTCTTGTGAGTCCCGTCGCAGAAGGGGGCCTTGCCCGTGTGCTTGCACTGGCAGAGCCACGCCTCCTTCGACTCCTCCGCCGTCCAGACCAGCGGTGAGAACCCGGTTCCCTTGTGGGAGCCGTCGCAGAGCGGCTGTCCCTTCGACAGGCCGCACCGGCACCACGCGTACGTCCTTCCGGCCTCGAGCTTCACAGGCACCGGACCCCTCGCGGCGATTGTCGGATCGGACATTCTCGTTTCCTCCGTCGTTTCGCGCCTTCCCGGGAACCTCGATCATAGGCCGGGCGCCCTTGCCGGCCCTCTGGCGAACTCGAAGAGAGGGATTCGACCCCTCGGAACGGGCAGCCCGCCATCCGTTCGTGAAACCGGACCGTATCTGCCAGCATCTACGGAGCATGCTGACGATGAGAATCCCCCCGGCAGCCCCCGATTTCCTCCCCACGCCCGGACGCCGAAGGGTTTCCACGTCCGCCACCCTCGCGGCTCTCGGAGCGGTGATCTTCCTCGCGGCCTGCCGGCCCGCGGAGACCCTCGCTGAACCCTCTGGCGGCACGACCGCGACCCCCGGAAAGGTGAAGGCCATGGAGACGACGCTCTCGAAGTCCGGCTACGACGTGACGCCCCTTGCGAAAGAGGAGGTCGCCCGTCTCGCGAAAAGGCTCGACCCGGAGGCGTACCGGGTGACGCAGAAGGCCGGGACAGAGGCGCCCTTCTGCGGCAACCTCCTCGACAACAAGAAGGACGGCGTCTACGCCTGCGTCGTCTGCGGGCTCCCCCTCTTCTCCAGCGAGCACAAGTTCGATTCCGGAACGGGCTGGCCGAGCTTCTTCCGCGAGGTCGACCCCGCCCACGTGGCACGGGTCGTGGACCGGACCCACGGAATGGAGCGGGTCGAGATCAACTGTGCCCGTTGCGGGGCGCACCTCGGGCACGTCTTCGAGGACGGTCCGCGCCCGACGAACGAGCGGCACTGCCTCAATTCCGCCTCGCTGAAGTTTCTGGAGAAGGGAGCCCCCATTCCGCCCGAGAGCCAGCCCGTGAAGCTCGAGACCGCCTACTTCGCCGCCGGCTGCTTCTGGGGCGTCGAGCACTGGTTCGAGAGGGGCCCGGGCGTCCTCGACGCGGTGAGCGGCTACATGCAGGGCGAAGGGGGCAAGCCGACGTACGAGCAGGTCTCTTCCGGCCGGACCGGCCACGCCGAAACGGTCAAGGTGACCTACGACGCCAGCCGCATCACCTACAGGCGGCTCGTCGAGGCCTTCTTCGCCATGCACGACCCGACGCAGCTGAACCGGCAGGGTCCCGACGTCGGCACGCAGTACCGTTCCGGCATCTGGACGGTCGACGAGGGACAGAAGCAGGTGGCCGAAGCCGTGCTCCGCGAGCTGTCGGAACGGAGGGCGTACGGCGAGAAGGCGATCGTGACGGCGGTCGAGCCGGCGAAGGCCTTCTGGCCTGCGGAGGACTACCACCAGGAGTACATTGCGCGGACCGGGGCGTTCTGCCACGTGAAGAACCCCTGGTGAGCCGGCGCGGCTCCTCGCCGCGCGGCGAGGAGCAGTGGATGACGACCCGAATGCTCGAACCGAGGGAGTACTACCGGCTCCCCTGGTCCCTCACGGACAACGGCCTGTCCTGGCTCGAGGTCACGACGAAGTGCAACCTCGCCTGCAAGGGGTGCTACCGCGACCCGCACAAGGACGGCCACAAGTCGCTCGACGAGATCGCGCGGGACCTCGAGGTCTTCGCGGCGAAGCGCAGGAGCGACTCGATGAGCATCGCGGGGGGCGACCCGCTCGTCCACCCCGACATCGTCGAGATCGTGAGGATGATCCGGCGGAAGGGCTGGAAGCCGGTCCTGAACACGAACGGACTCGCGCTGACGCCGGAGCTCCTGAAGGAGCTGAAGGCGGCCGGTGTCTACGGCTTCACCTTCCACGTCGACACGACCCAGAAGCGGATGGACTCTCCGGACGCCGTCACCGAGGCCGATCACAACCCGCTCCGTCAGAAATTCGCGGAGATGGTCGCCGCCGAGGGCGGGATCGGCTGCTCCTTCAATCAGACAGTCTCCGAGCGGACGCTCGACCAGGTGCCCGAGGTCGTCCGCTGGGGAATCCGGCGCCCCGACCTCGTCCACACGATGGTCTTCATCCTGTATCGCGAGCCTTCCATGGCACGCCGGACGGGGCTCTCGTTCTTCGCGAACGGACGCGAGATCGACATGGGAGTCTCCTACGACGACACAGACTTCTGCGGCGGGCGCCCGCTGAAGGCGCAGGACGTCGTCGACCAGATCCGGACCGTCGTCCCCGGCTTCGAGCCGAGCGCCTACCTGAACGGCACGGTCGACCCCGACAGCATGAAGTGGCTGATGGGGATCCGTCTCGCCGACGGCGAGGAGACCTTCGGCCACGTGTCGGCGCGGTACATGGAGACGGTCCAGAACGTCTCTCACCTCTTCCGCGACCGCTGGCTCAGTTACGTCACCCCGAACTTCCTCGGTCTGGGCCGCTCCTCGATGGCGCTCTTCTCGCCCATCGACGGGTCGATGCGCCGGGCGATGGGGCGCTACCTCTCGGCCTCCGCGAAGAGCCCGGGCCACCTCCTCCGCAAGGTGCGAATGCAGACCTTCACGATCATCCAGGCCGTCGACTTCCTGCCGGACGGCAGCATGAACATGTGCGACGGCTGCCCCGACATCACGGTCCACGACGGGAAGCTCTACTGGAGCTGCCGCCTCGAGGAGATCAAGGAGCACGGGACGTTCGTCAGCGCGTACCCTGCGAACCGGAGTCACCGAGCATGACCGACGAGATCTTCAGAAAGCTCACGAGCCTCAGCTCCTGCGCGGGGTGAGCGTCGAAGCTGCCCCCCGGGCAGCTCGCGCAGGTCTTGCGCGCTCTCGGTGACGTCTTCGACCGGTCGGCCTATCCCGACGTCCTCGTCGGGCTTTCCGAGCCGGACGATGCGGCCGTGCTCGACCTGGGGGGCGGGCGCGCGCTGATCCTGACGACCGATTTCTTCACGCCCGTCGTCGACGAGCCCTACGACTTCGGCGCCATCGCCGCCGCAAACGCGATGAGCGACATCTGGGCGATGGGGGGCGAGCCGGTCCTCGCCCTGAATCTCGTCGCCTTCCCGCCGCAGCTCTCCGCCGCGACGCTGGCGGAGCTGCTCCGAGGCGGAGCGGAGGTCGTCCGTTCGGCGGGGGCCGTCATCGCGGGCGGGCACTCCATCCAGGACAAGGAGCCTAAGTACGGACTCTGCGTCGTCGGCTTCGGCGAGACGTCGCGGCTGTTGAAGAAGGGGGGCGCGCAGGCCGGGGACGTGCTCTACCTGACGAAGCCGCTCGGGACGGGCTCGGTGACGACCGCGCTGAAGCGCGGGATCGCACCGGAGGACGAGGTTGCCGCCGCCGTGGCGTCGATGAAGCGCCTGAACCGTGCCGCCTCGCGCGCGGCCCTGGCCTCGGGGGCGACGGCCGCGACCGACGTGACCGGCTTCGGTCTCGTGGGCCATGCCCTCGAGATGGCCGAGGCCTCCGGCGTCCGTTTTCGCTTCGCGTGGGACTCCCTCCCCTGGCTGCCCGGTGCCCTCCGGCTCGCCGAAGACATGGTCTTCCCGGGCGGCGCGTTCAACAACCTCGAGCACTTCGGAACCCGTCTGGCGCGCACGCGGTCGCTGAGCGACGGAGAAGCGATGCTGCTCTTCGACCCGCAGACCTCGGGAGGCCTCCTCGTCGCCCTCCCGGCAGCGGGCGCGGCGGACTTCACGGCGGCGCTCGGGCGGGATGCCGAGGAAGCCTGGCGGGTGGGCGAGGTCGTCGCCGGGGAGGGGCTCGAGATCGCCTGATCCGGGTCCCCATCCGCCGGCGTCTCCCATGGCGGCCTGAATCACTTCGTTTCGTCACCGCACGAAACGTTGCAACACCACGGCCCTCCGTGCCCGATTCGTCCCAACAGTGCCCCGGCGCTTCCTCCCGTGACGCCTCCCAAGCCGTTCCCCATCAGTGGGTTCGAAGCCCTCCTGCAGGCCGGCGACAGCGGCGTCCGACGAACCCGGCCCGCTGGCTCCGTTCTTGAAGAGAAGGGGCCGCGGGCCGATCGGGCCTTTGGGATGGCCACGGACGTGCCACCCCGGACGGAGCGGAATGAAGAAGATCCTCCTTGCTCTCATCGGCCTCGCGGTCGTCGCGAGCCTCGCGGTGACGGCGGTTCGGCGGTCCGATGCCGGCCCGAAGCCCATCGAGTCGCTCCGCCAGGCGTACAGGACGAAGGGAAGGCCGTCGGTCGACCACGCCCTCTTCGCCCAGCTGAAGGGACCGTTCGCGAAACCGCAGCTGGTGACGGCCGCCTGCATCTCCTGTCACAACGGACGGCACACCGAGGTGATGGCCTCTTCCCACTGGAACTGGGAACGGATCGAGTACGTCGAGGGGCAGGGGATCCGGGCGATCGGCAAGAAGAACGTCCTGAACAACTTCTGCATCGGCGTCGCCGGGAGCCAGCAGAGCTGCGACAAGTGCCACGCCGGCTACGGCTGGGCCGACGGGACGTTCGACTTCACGGACCCGATGAACGTCGACTGCCTCGCCTGCCACGACAACGGCGGGACGTACGCGAAGAAGACCGCCGGCGCGGGGATGCCGGAGCCGGGCCTCGACCTGGCGCTCGTCGCCCAGAAGGTCGGCCGCCCGCAGAGGGCGAACTGCGGCAACTGCCACTTCTTCGGCGGCGGCGGGAACAACGTGAAGCACGGCGACCTGGAGATGGCCCAGTTCGAGACCACCCGGGACGTCGACGTCCACATGGGGATCGACGGCGCCGACATGGCGTGCGTCGACTGCCACACGGCCGAAAAGCACCAGATGCTCGGCAAGGCCTACTCCCTCTCTTCGATGAATCGCAACCGGGTGACCTGCGACAGGTGCCACGGCGCGGTCCCCCACGAAGACGACCTCCTGAACCAGCACGGATACAAGGTCGCCTGCCAGACCTGCCACATCCCCGAGTACGCGAAGGTGAACGCGACGAAGATGAGGTGGGACTGGTCGACGGCCGGAAAGCTGAAGGACGGGCAGCCCTACGAGGAGGAGGACGGCCAGGGGAACCACGCCTACATGTCGATCAAGGGCACCTTCACCTGGAAGAGGAACGTCCAGCCCGAGTACGTCTGGTTCGGCGGCACCGCGTCGCACCACCTCCTCGGCGAGCAGTTCGACGCGTCCAGGCCCCTCGTCCTGAACCCGCTTCACGGCGAGTACGACGAGCCCGAGGCGAAGATCGTCCCGGTCAAGGTCCACCGGGCAAAGCAGATCTACGACACGAAGAACCGGACGCTGATCCAGCCGAAGCTCTACTCGGCCAGCCCCGGCGACGGCGGCTACTGGGGAGAGTTCGACTGGAACAAGGCGGCGGCCGCCGGAATGAAGGAGGTCGGCCTTCCCTACAGCGGCTCGTACGCCTTCGCCGAGACCGAGATGAACTGGCCGCTGAACCACATGGTCGCCCCGAAGGAGAAATCCGTCTCGTGCGAGGAGTGCCACGCGCGGGAAGGGGGACGGCTCGCGTCGGTGAAGGGCTTCTACCTGCCGGGCCGCGACCGCAGCAAGCTGCTGGACGGTCTCGGCACGCTCCTCGTCCTCGGCACGCTCGCGGGGGTCGTGGTCCACGGCGGGGCCCGCTTCTGGTTCTGGCGCCGGCGCCAGGGAGGCAAGTGATGACCCGCGAATACGTCTACCCCGCGTTCGGCCGCTTCTGGCACTGGACGCAGTCGTTCCTGATCCTCTTCCTCGCCGTGACCGGCTTCGAGATCCACGGCTCGCTCCGCTTCTTCGGCTACGAGCAGGCGGTCCGCTTTCACAACGGCGCGGCGATGGCGTTCCTCGTCCTGATCGTCTTCGCGATCTTCTGGCACTTCACGACCGACGAGTGGCGCCAGTACGTCCCGACCTGGGAGAACGTGAGGGCCCAGGCGGAGTACTACCTCTTCGGAATCTTCCAGGACGCGCCCCACCCGACGCGGAAGACGAAGCTGAGGAAGCTGAACCCGCTCCAGAAGATCGTCTACGCGGGGCTGAAGCTTTTCGTCCTGCCCCTGGTCTGGATTTCGGGCCTCCTCTACATGTTCTATCGCTACCCGCAGAAGTACGAGGTCCTCGCGCTCGACGTGTCGGCCCTCCAGCCGATCGCCCTCGCCCACACCGTCGGGGCCTTCGCCCTGCTCTGCTTTCTCGTCGCGCACCTCTACCTGACGACGACCGGCCACACGCTGACCTCGAACCTGAAGGCGATGGTGACGGGGTGGGAGGAGCTGGAGGAAGAGCCGCACGCGGCCGCCCCGACGCCCACGCAGGCCGCCACCGAAGCCGCGCCCAAGGGGCACTGAGGAAGACACCATGAGCGACAGACCGATGAACCCCTACCTGGCCGGATTCCTTCTGGGCCTCGTCCTCCTCCTGACGATCTTCGTCACGGGACGCGGCCTCGGCGCGAGCGGCGCCACCAAGAGCCTCGTCGTCGCCTCCGTCGGCGCGGTGGCCCCGGAGCACGCGGCGGCGAGCCCCTTCTACTCGAAGCTGGTCGGGCCGGGCCATGAGAACCCGCTCAAGGCGTGGCTCGTCTTCGAGGTCCTCGGCGTCCTGATCGGGGCGTTCGTCTCGGGGCTCTCCTCCGACAGGCTCAAGCTCGTCACCGAAAGGGGGCCGCGGGTCTCCGTCAAGCGGCGGCTCCTCTTCGCCGCCGCCGGCGGCGCCCTCTTCGGGGCCGGGGCGCAGCTCGCGCGCGGCTGCACGAGCGGCGCGGCGCTGAGCGGCATGGCGGTCCTCTCCGTCGCCGGTTTCGTCACGATGATGGCGATCTTCGGCAGCGGGTTCCTCTTCGCCTGGTTCACCCGCTCTCTCTGGCTCGGCGCGAAGGCGGGGAGGTAGGGCGATGGGCCCGTTCGTTCCCGACCTGATCTCCGATCAGCTCAACCTCGTCATCGCCCTGGCCATCGGCTTCCTCTTCGGCTTCGTCCTCGAGCAGGCCGGCTTCTCCTCGTCGCGGCGGCTCGTCGGCGTCTTCTACGGCTACGACCTCACCGTCCTGCGCGTCTTCTTCACGGCCGCCGTCACGGCAGCGGCGGGGGGCCTCCTCCTCGCGGCGGGCGGGCTCCTCGACCTGACGGCGATCTTCGTGAACCCCACCTGGCTCTATCCGGCGATCGCCGGGGGCGTCATCATGGGACTCGGCTTTCTCCTCGGCGGCTTCTGCCCCGGAACGAGCGTCTGCGCGGTCGCGATCGGGAAGGTCGACGCGATGGCCTTCGTCGGAGGGAGCATCCTAGGGGTCTTCGGCTACGCCGAGCTCTTCCCACGGTTCGCAGCCTTCGCTGACTCGACCTCCCTCGGCCCCGCAATGATCTACACGTCGCTCGGGGTCTCGCAGGGGGTCTTCGTCCTCCTCCTCGCTGCCGCCGCCGTCCTCGCGTTCACGGTCGGAGGAATCGTCGAGAGGAAGGTCGCCCCCGAGACGGCGCCGTCGCGGCTCTTTCCCGTGAGGACGCACGTCGCCGCCGCCGGCGTTCTCCTCGCCGTCGCCGCCCTCGCCGCCATTCTCCCGGACCGGAATGCCCGCCTCGTCGCCCGGGTGACCGCTTCCGGGTACGTCCCCCACCACACCGTCAAGTCCATGACCCCCGACGAGCTCGCCTTCCGGATCCTCGACAGCGACCCGCGAATGCGCGTCGTCGACCTGCGCGCCGAGGCCACGCGCAAGGCGCGACCGCTGCCCGGGACGATCGCCGTCCCCGCGGGCGAGATCCTCGGCAGGGAGTGGCGGAAATCGTTCTCTCCACGTCTGCTGAAGAAGGTCCTCGTGGCCGAGACCGAGGCCGACGCGAAGACCGCCGCCTTCCTGCTCGTGGAAACGGGTTTCGAGAACGTGGCGTACCTCGAAGGGGGGTACCCGGCGTTCGAGCGAACGGTCCTCTCCCCCGCTGCACCCGTGGGCGAGGGGCGCTTCACGCCCGTCGTCGAGCGCTTCCGCGATCAGGCGCGGACCGGCCTCGCCGAGATGGTCCGGCTCGAGCGCGCAGCGGGAACGGCCGCACCAAAGAAGGCCAGGAAGGTCCAGGGAGGCTGCTGAGGCGGAGTCTGCTACCCGCGGGAGTCCTACACCGAGTCTCTGACCAGGAATTTCGCCGAGGCCCGCGCGAGGAGCTTGCGGTCCTGTTGAAGCTCGGCACGTACGGTGTAGAGGGGATGGGACGACGTCTTCTCGATCGTCCCGACGACGACCGCGCCCCGGTCCAGGCTCACCTGGGCGAGGAAGCGGACAGTCAGCTCCGCCGTCACCGCCACGATGCCGATCGAGAAGAGGGCGTTCGTCATGGCGGCGTCGAGGAGGGCCGAGGTGATCCCTCCGTGGAGAGTCCCGGGATAGCTCTGGTAGGCGGAGCGGCACGGAAAGAAGGCCACGACGGAGCCGTCGGCCTGGACCCGGAACCTCAGCTTCAGACCGTCCGGGTTCTCGGGGCTGCAGACGAAGCAGCGAGGATGCTCGGCCGCCCGGACCGCCTCCAGCACGGACTGGCTCGGCACCGGCTCGGCGCGGGCCGCGGGGACGGGGCGTGGCTGCAGCGCCTCACTCGCGACGCGGCTCCTGTCCTGGTCAGATTCCACGAGGCATGGTCCCTTCCCGCAGGCGCGGAAGGCCGTTGCCGTCCCGGTCTGCAACAGAGGATGTTAGAGGCCTATGCTCGCAAGAGGGAGAGGGGGAATCCGATGCCGGAAACCGAACGATTCGATCAGGCCGCGGCGACGTGGGACGCCGAGGAGCGCCGGGTCCTCCCGGCAGACGCCCCGCTGTCCCTTCCGGACCGTTTCCACCTCGTCGTCAGCAGCATGACGCTGCACCACGTGGTCGACCTCGCACCTCTCTTCGCCCGGTTCCGCGACCATCTCCACCCCGAGGGGCGCATCGCCCTCGCCGACCTCGACCTCGAGGACGGGACTTTTCACGACGACGCGAGGGGCGTCGTGCACCTCGGGTTCGACCGGGGCGGGATCGCCGCGCTCCTGGCCGGGGCCGGCTTCGTCGACGTGGAGGTAGAGACTGCGACGGTCACCCGGAAGGGGGAACGCCCGTACCCGGTCTTCCTCGCCACCGGTCGCAAGGCCGCGTTTGATTTGCCCGCATAGCGCTGCGTTCGCGGCAGGCGGGTGACGCCGCCGCACACGGAGGTGCCTGAATGGACGTCGTCCTTCTCTCGCGGATCCAGTTCGCGGTGAGCATCGGGTTCCACTACATCTTCCCGCTCCTGACGATCGGCCTCGGCGTCGTCCTCGTCTGGCTCGAGGCGGGCTTCCTCCGGACGCGCGACCCGATCTACGAGACCGCCGCGCGCTTCTGGACGAAGGTCTTCGCCCTGAATTTCGCGATCGGGGTCGCGACCGGGATCGTCATGGAGTTCCAGTTCGGGACGAACTGGGCGACCTACTCCCGGTTCGTCGGCGACGTCTTCGGGTCTGCGCTCGCGGCGGAGGGGATCTTCGCCTTCTTCCTCGAGTCGGGCTTCCTCGCCATCCTCGTCTTCGGCTGGGACCGCGTCGGGCCGAAGATGCACTTCTTCGCGACCCTGATGGTCTCTCTCGGCTCGATCTTCTCGTCGGTCTGGATCGTCGTGGCGAACAGCTGGCAGCAGACGCCGGCGGGCCACCACGTCGTGCCGGTCCTGAGGAATGGCGTTCCGCTGATGAAGGACGGCGAGCCCGTGCTGCGCGCCGAGATCGTCGATTTCTGGGCGCTCGTCTTCAACCCGTCCACCGTCCACCGCCTCGTCCACGTCTGGCTCGGGGCCTTCCTCGTCGGCGCCTTCTTCGTCATGTCGATCGCCGCCTGGTACCTCCTGAAGGGACGCCACCTGGAATTCGCCCGGCGCTCCTTCGACGGAGGCCTCGCCCTCGCCGCGGTCTCCGCCCTCGCGATGTTCGTCTCCGGGCACGGCCAGGCGGGAATGGTCTACCGCCACCAGCCGGCGAAGCTCGCGGCGTTCGAGGGGCACTACGTCAGCGGCCCCGCCGACCTGAGCCTCTTCGGGTTCCCGGACGACGCGACGCAGACCGTAAAGCTCCGGGTCGCGGTCCCCGGCGGCCTCGGTCTCCTCCTGCACGGCGACCCGTCCAAGCCGGTCGTCGGCCTCGACCGCTTCCGTCCGGAGGACCGGCCCCCCGTCGGCATCAGCTTCCAGAGCTACCACGTGATGGTCGGGCTCGGGACGCTCTTCGTCGGCCTGACCCTCTTCGCCGGCTTCCTCAGGTGGCGCGGCACGCTCTACCGGACCCGGTGGCTCCTCTGGTGCTTCGTTCCCGCCGTCATCCTCCCGATCGTCGGCAACGAGCTCGGCTGGGTCGCCGCCGAGGTGGGCCGCCAACCCTGGATCGTCCACCCGAAGGTGACCTGGACGGCCGACGGCTCCGACCTCGTCGTCGGCCCTGCCGGGACCGTCGTCTACGACGAGCGCGAGGGGCTCCGCACCCTCGACGCCGCGAGCCCGAACGTGACGGCCGGCCAGGTCCTCGGCTCGCTCATCGGATTCGGGCTCGTCTACCTCGCGCTCGGCGCGGTCTGGGTCTTCATCCTCGACAGGAAGATCAAGCACGGGCCGGACGCGGCGGGTCATTCACCGCCAGGGACCGGGGAGGGCGCGCTCGAGGCCGCAGGCCTCCGGGCCGTGCACGAGGGCCGCCTGACCGGTGACGACGGGGCGCGGGGCTGAGGAGGCGGCGATGTCGTACGAAGCGCTCTGCGTCACCTGGTTCGTCCTCGAGGGGGTCCTCCTGACCGGCTACGCCCTCCTCGACGGCTTCGACCTCGGGGTCGGCATCCTTCACCCGTTCGTCCCCCGCACCGACCTCGAGAGGCGGATCTCGATGAACTCGATCGGGCCCCTCTGGGACGGTAACGAGGTCTGGCTCGTCACCTTCGGCGGCGCCCTCTTCGCCGCGTTCCCGGAGGCGTACGCCTCCGTCTTCTCGGGCTTCTATACCGCTTTCATGCTTCTCCTCATCGCGCTCATCTCCCGCGCGGTGTCGATGGAGTTCCGGTCGAAGATGGAGTCCCCGGTGTGGCGCCGCTTCTGGGACTGGGCCTTCTTCGGCGGGTCCCTCACCGCCACTCTGCTCTTCGGCGTGGCGGTCGGGAACGCGATGATCGGCGTGCCCCTCGACGAAGCCGGCAACTTCACCGGCGGCGTCCTCGACCAGCTCGGCCCCTACCCGCTCCTCGTCGGCGTCATGACCGTCTCGCTCTTCGCGATGCACGGCGGGCTCTTCCTCTACCTGAAGACCGAGGGAGACTTCCAGCAGCGGCTTCGCGAGTGGATGTGGCGCTCGTGGGGCCTCTTCATGGTCACGTTCATGCTCACGACGATCGCGACCGTCGCCTTCATCCCGCGGGCGACCGAGAACTTTCGGCGCTTCCCGTGGGCGATCGTCGTCGTCGTCGGCACGATCCTCGCCGTCGCGAACATCCCGCGCTGCCTCTATCGCGACAAGCCGGGCTTCGCCTTCCTCTCTTCGGGCAGCGTGATCGTCGGTCTGGTGTCCCTCTTCGGCCTCGCGCTCTACCCGAATCTCGTCACGGCCACGGGAGACCCCGCGCGCTCGGTGACCATCTTCAACGCGGCCTCGAGCCCGAAGACCCTCGGGATCATGCTGATCATCGCGGCCGTCGGGATGCCGTTCGTCCTGACCTACTCCGGGGTCATCTACTGGACCTTCCGCGGGAAGGTGAAGCTCGGCGAGCACAGCTACTGAAACGGCCCGCGCGACGAGGCAGGTAGCCGGGGACTCAGCCCTTCGCTGCCTTTCCGGCGACAGCCGGGTCGTATTCCTCGAAGGGGCCTTCCGTCGCCCGGCTCCTGTCCCGGTAGCAGCAACGGCCGGTCTTCTCGTGGCCGGCGTAGTGCGCCTCGAAGGAGCGGCAGGCCTGGGGCCGGCGGAGCCACTTCCCGTCGGCATCGACGCAGTGCTCGAGGAGGACCGGGAACTCTCCCTCGGGCCGGATCTCGAGGATCGTCACCTCGGCCGGTCCGGCTTTCTCGTCGCCAAGGCGTTCCAGGAGCGCGCAGAGCGTGTCGGAGATGTAGCTCTCGGTCATCCCGTCGACGCCGGACACCGTCACGCGGGCCTCGTACGTGTAGGGAAGACGGTTGTCGTACTTCGACTTCGGACCGAGGACGCTCCTGAGGATGCTCATCGGGCGACTCCCTTCGTGTCTCATGTCTCCTCGTCTCCATTCTCCGTCAGCGAGAGCCGATCCGGAGCTCCCGCATCCGCCGCCAGAGCCTCGTTCGGCTCATCCCCAGCTCCGCCGCCGCCTTCGACCGGCTCCAGTGGTGTCGTTCGAGAGCGGCGCGGATCGGCGCCTCTTCGGGATCGGCCATCAGCGGGGAGGCGTCGGGAGCGAACGAGCGGTTCGGATCCGGGGAGTGGAGGCGCGCTGAGATCGTTCCCGCCGGCCGGCTCTCCGGCGAGCGGATCTCGGCCGGAAGGTCTTCGAGCTGTACGGTCTGCCCACGCCCGAGGGCGACCGCGTACTCCAGCGCGTTCTCCAGCTCCCTCACGTTGCCCGGCCAGTCGTAGCGCTCGAGGGCGGAGAGCGTGTCGGGGGACAGCTGCACGGCACGCCCCGCGCGGCCTCCGATCCGGGCCAGCAGGTAGCGGGCGATGAGCTCCACGTCCTCGGACCTCTCCCTGAGCGGCGGCACGTGGATCGGGACGACGCGAAGACGGTAGTAGAGGTCCTCCCGGAAGCGGCCCTGGCGGATCGCTTCCTTCAGGTCCCGGTTCGTGGCGGCGACGATGCGTGCGTCGAGCGGCCGCGGCGTGCTCTCCCCGACGCGCTCGAAGAGCCGCTCCTGCAGGACGCGAAGGAGCTTCACCTGCACGGGAAGGGGGATGTCCCCTGCCTCGTCGAGGAAGAGAGTCCCTCCTTTTGCCAGGTCCAGCCGGCCCACGCGGTCGCGTACGGCTCCGGTGAACGCGCCGCGCACGTGCCCGAAGAGCTCGCTTTCGAGGAGGTCGGCCGGCAGCGCCGCGCAGCTGACGGCGACGAACGGGCCCCCGCTCCTCGGCGAGTGGGCGTGGAGGGCCCGCGCGAGGACCTCCTTGCCGGTCCCGCTCTCACCGGTGATGAGGACGTTCGCGTCGCTGCCGTGGAGCGACTCGACGAGGTGGACGATCCGGAGCATCTGGGGCGACCGGGCGACGAGTCCGTGCGAGACGAGGGCGCTCTGGAGGATCGTGTCGTCGTCCTCGGCGGGGCGCAGGACGACGAGGTAGCGCGCACGCGGGTCGCACGCGCTGACGACGCCTTCGGCGAGCGGCGTCGTCGTGACGGAGACGAGGCGGGCGGCATCCCGGCCGCACCGCAGGACACCCCGCCGCCCCTCCTCCCTCCGGCCGAGGCGGAGAGACTCGCGGAGGGTCTCCTCGGGACCGAACAGGCGGGCGCCGAAGAGCGACTCGACGGGCTGGCCGATGACCTCGAGGGAGACGCCCGGCCCAGCCATCCGGTCGAGCGACTGGCTCGCCCGGATGATCCGAAAGCCCTCGTCGAGGACGACGAGAGCGCGCCCCAGCGACTCGAAGACGGCTTCGAGGTTCGACCAGTCGGGGGCTCTCAGCGGGGATTCGTTCTGCATCCGGCCGTCCACGATCGGAGACCCGGGACCGATTCTGCCGGAGGTTCAGCTTCGGGTCGGCAGCGCGGCCGGATGTCCGTGTCCGTGCCGGCCGTGGTCGTGGTCTTCGTCATGACCGTGCCCGTGCCGGCCGCAGGCGCCGCCCGGCCCGATCTCCTCCGCCTCGTTCTTCACGAAAGCGTCGAGACAGCCGCCGACAGTCGGTGCCGTCGCGCGATAGACGCGAATCCCCGCGCCCTGGAGCTTCATCAGCGCGCCGGCGCCGATTCCGCCGACGACGATCGCATCGATCTTCTCCCCGGCGAGAGCGTCGAGCGGACGGCAGGCGCCGTGCTCGTGGACCGCGCGGGCGTTGGACAGGGCGCTTGCCCGGCGCGATTCGACGTCGACGAGCATGTAGATGGGGGCGGAGCCGAAGTGCCCCGAGACGGGGCTCTCGAGTCCCTGGTCGGCGGTTACGGGTACACAGATCTTCATGGGGATCTCCTTCCGGCGGAGCGGGGCGGCAGGTCCGCTTCGTGCGGGCGGGTCGCCGAGGAGGCCGCCACGCGATAGTTTCGGGCATATGCCCAAAATCGTCAAGGCGGAAGGGCCCCTGGCCAACCGGCCCCTGTCTTCAGCCCTCGGCGAGCTGTCGTCCCGTCCGTTCCAGGCCGTCGAGGACGCGTTCGACGTCGGATCCGGTCGTCCTCGGGTTCATGACGGTCACGCGCAGGACCCTCTTCCCTCCGAGGACGGTCGTCGTGATCCACCCCTCGCCCGAGCGGTTGAAGAGTTCCCGGAGGCGGAGGTTCAGCGCGTCGAGGCGCTCCGGGTCGAGCGACCGGTCGCCCACGTAACGGAAGCAGAGGATGTTCGCCTCCGGCTCGTGGAGGGCCTCGAACGGCTCGCGCCGCCCGATCGCGGCGTGGAAGGCCCTGGCCGTGGCGCAGAGGTGGTCGTAGAGCGCACCGACCCCGCCGGCTCCGTAGCGCTGGAGGGCGACCCAGACCTTCAGCGCGTCGAGCCTTCGCGAGCACTGGAAGCTTCGCTTTCCCTGGTCGGGGCTCCGCTCCCCCTCCGCGCCGTGGAAGAGGTACGGCGCGCGCTGCGCGAAAGCCGCGTCGAGGTCGCGCTCGTCGCGGACGAGGACGACGCCGGCCGAGAGCGGCATCAGCATCATCTTGTGCGGGTCCCAGGCGAGGGAGCGGGCCCGCTCGATGCCTCGCAGGCGTCCGCGGTGCGTGGACGAGAAGAGAGCCGAGGCGCCGTGTGCCCCGTCGACGTGGAGCCACAGGCCCCGCTCCTCGCAGAGCCGGCCGACGGCGTCGAGATCGTCGAAGGACCCCGTTGCCGTCGAGCCCGCCGTCGCGACGACGGCCATGACGCGCCGCCCGCATTCCTCCTGGCGCCGGAGGGCGGCCTCGAGGGCGGACACGTCCATCCGCCAGCCGTCGGAGGGAATGGCGATGGCGGCGTCGGTGCCGAGGCCGAGTGCGCCGACGGCGCGGGCCACAGCGTAGTGGGCGTGCTCGCCGTGCAGGACGACGGGAGGCTCGGCGCCGACACCGTCCTTCCACGCGCTGGGGAGAGACGCCGCGCGTGCGGCGAGGAGCGCGGTGAAGGTCGCCTCGGTTCCGCCGGAGGTGAACGTGCCGCCGGCCCGGGGCCCGAAACCCGCGAGGTCGCACATCCACCTCACGATGCGGTTCTCGACGGCCGTTCCGACGGGCGACATCTCCTGGACCGCACCCGACTGGTTCAGGGCCGCGATGAGGGATTCCGTCCAGACGGCGGCCGGGAGGGGCGCGGAGACCTGGTGCCCCATCGAGCGCGGGTGGCAGAGACGGTTCGAGTCGGCAAGGACGTCGACGCGAAGCCGCTCGACGACCTCCTCGAGCGGCCTTCCCTCTGCCGGGAGCGGCTCGTCGAAGCGGCGGGCCAGCTCGGCTGCATCGAGCGGCGTCGAGACCGGCCCTTCACCCTTGCGAGTGGCGGCGAAGTAGTCGACGGCGATGCGGGTGAAGGCTTCGGCCGCGGGAGCGAGGGCGTCGTCTTCGAGGTCGGACAGGACGCGCGGGCGGAGTTCATCCATCGGAATCGAAGGTAGCACGCGTCCGCCGTCGCACCCGGAGGTGCGCCGTTGCCCGGGACGATGGGCGGCCGGAGAATGAAGGGTCATCCTCGGGAAGGGGGACTCATGCCGCGTCGGGCTGCCGCCGTTCCGTTCGTCCTGGCTCTCGTCACCTGTGTCCTCTCCGTCACTGTCGCCGTCGAGGCGCACGACGTGCGGGCCCGGCGGCCCATTCGCGTGCCGGACGTCCCCGGCTACCTCACCCTCCAGTGCGACCTCCACACGCACACCGTCTTTTCCGACGGGAAGGTCTGGCCCGACATCCGCTCCGAGGAGGCCTGGCGCGAGGGCTACGACGCGATCGCCGTCACCGACCACGTCGAGTACCAGCCGCACAGGAAGGACCTCCCGACCAGCCACGAGCGCTCGTGGGAAATCGCCGCGCCGCACGGCGAGAAGCTCGGGGTGATCGTGATCCGCGGCGCGGAGATCACGCGGAAGATGCCGCCGGGGCACCTGAACGCGATCTTCCTGTCGTCGGTCTGCCCTCTGGAGACCCCCGAATGGAGGGATGCGCTGCAGGCCGCACGCGCCCAGGGGGCCTTCATCTTCTGGAACCACCCCGGGTGGCGCGGCCAGCAGAAGGACGGCGTTGCCCGCTGGTACCCGGAGCACGACGAGATCCTCGAATCGGGGCTCCTCCACGGCATCGAGGTCGTCAACGACCGCGAGTACTACCCGGAGGCCCACGCGTGGGCGCTCGAGAAGAATCTCGCGCCCCTCGCGAACTCCGACATCCACGACCCCTCGAACCTCGCGTGGCACGTCCACGAGGGAGACCACCGGCCTGTGACGCTCGTTCTCGCGAAGGAGCGGACCGAGGCCGGAATCCGCGAGGCGCTCTTCGCCAAACGGACGATAGCCTGGTCGGGAGAGACGCTCGCCGGGCGCGAAGAGCTGCTGCGCCCGCTGATCGCGGCCGCGCTGACGATCGAGAATCCAGAGCTCGCCATTCAGGCCGGGGGCGACGGATACGTCCGGATCCGGAACGCGTCGGACCTGCGGCTGGAGCTGACCGGTCCCGGCTCCGCGGACGGCGTCACGTCTCCGAAGGAGCTCGTGATCGCGGCGGACGGCACGAGCCTCCTCGAGGTCAGGGTGCCGAAGGCTGCCGAGGCCGGAACCAGGCGCCTCACGCTCGAATACACGATCCGGAACGTCCTGATCGCGCCCGGGGAGGGGCTCCCCTTTTCGATCGTCGTCGAGGTCGAGGTCGGAAAGCTCCCCGCCGCCCCTTAGGCCGACGGGGAAAGAAGCGGACGCCCGCCCGTTGGCGAGGACGTGATCACTTCGGGGTCGGCGCCGCCTTCGGCACGTCGCCCGGGCGCGACTGCACCGCGCTCGGCGGCGCGTAGGCATCCGTCACTCCGGGCGTCCCCTGCTGGACCCAGTTGCCGGGTGCCGGGGCGCCGCCGGGAGCGGCGGCGGGAGCGGCGCCCGCCGTGCTGCCCCGAACCGTGGCACTGCCGGCATCGGCAGGCAGCTCGCCCTCGAGCTTGGTTGCACCCGTCTCCTCGAGGTGGGCCTTGAATGCGTCGAGCCCGGTCAGGCGGGTGATCTTCCTGACGTCGGTCTCCCGTACGCTCATGAGCGTCCCCTGCTTGAAGTCCGTGATGACGTACCCCGCGCCCTTCTTCACCGGCTCCTTGCTCGAGAGCATGCGGCCGGTGGGGTTGAGGTCGACCTGCCAGAGGACCTCCTTGCTCAGGTCCGACGACCACCGCGAGATCTTCTTCACCCTCGACTTCGGCAGCCGGCTGACGGTCCGCTCGGGGATCGTGCGGAAGACGTAGACGTCTCCCTCCAGCTTCGGCTCTTCCATGGCGAAGCCGAACCCCGTGGGGAGCAGCTCGATCTTGTAGACGACGATGGGCGCTTCGGGAACGGGAGCGCTCTGCAGCACGGGCTGGTGCTGCTGCCCCGGGAGGTTCGCGGAAAGGAAGAACGACCCCGCGAGGAGGGCGGCTCGGTAGCGCATGATCCTGTCTCCTGCGCAAAGCCTAGCACCGTCCCTGACCAGCGGGGTCGCCTCCGGGAGCCTTACCCCTTCGGGCAGTTCGGTCCCGTGCCGTTGCCGGGCCCCTGCCCCGTGCAGGTCCCGGTGCCCTCCCCGGGGCCGCGTCCGCGACCGCGGCCCTGGCCGCGCCCGCCCCGGCCCTGCCCGGCGCAGCTGCCGGCGAGGAGCTTCCCGTTCTCGTCGTAGGCACCCCGTTCGCGGGGGGCGGCGACGATCTTCGCGATCTCGTCGGCCGGAAGAAACTGCGCCGTGTAGCTGGACCCAAGAGCCGACAGGCGGAACGAGAAGGCCCGAAGGTGATTGCGCGAGCCCTTCGCCAGGTTCTGCATCACGGTGTCGATGTCGCGGTTGTCGGAGGCTTCGAGCGCCTTGCCGACGTCGGCCAGATCGAGGTCCTCGATGGTGGCTCCAACCTTCAGGGCCTCGACGAGCGAGATGCTCCCGCGAGCGACGAGGTCCGTGTAGAGAGAGGCGAGCCGGGCGTTCTTGAACTCACCCGGCGCCGTCGAGGCGGCCGGGTCCGCGAGCCCGTAACGGTCGAGGAGAAGCTTCACCTCGTCCATGTGCCGCTGCTCGGCCGATGCGATGTTCGAGAAGGACCGGTCACCGTGCGCGGCGAACAGGGCGCGGTAGACGTCACGGGCGAGCTTCTCCTCCTCGCGCAGGAAGAGCAGCTGGTCGGTCTCGGCGGCGCTGAGCGCCTCGTTCGGAAGCGTTGCGATGTAGGCGGCGACAGGGCTTGCGGCCTGCGGGCCGGCGCCCGGAGCGCCCGCGCCCTTTCCATTTCCGGGACCTCTCCCCTGGCCGGACTGGGCGAGAAGGGGGGCGGCGAGAAGCAGCAGGGCGGCGAGAGCGGTCTTTTTCATGTTCGGCTCCTTGGTGTGACCTTTGGCGGCCCGCTTGCGCCGACCGCAGCCCTCCTTGATCCAAGCTCGGTGCCAGTCCCCGGCTCACGGGAGCTGTTGCCGTCAAACCGATACAAACGAGTGCTTTAGCACTGCGCGGCAGGCGGAGAGCTCGCCCCGCCGGCTGCAGGTCCTGCAGTCGAGGTGCAGGATTGATGCAGTCCGCCACCAACGCTCGTCGTCAGCCGATGCCCCACTGCTTCAGGCGGTAATAGAGCGTCCGGACGGAGATCCCGAGTAGAGATGCCGCCTCTTCCCTCCGCCCACCCGTCCGCCGGAGGGCCGCGAGCAGCGCCTCGCGTTCGCGGTGCGCCCGGTCGAGAGAGGCGCTGGACGGCAAGCCGCCGCCCAGCGCGAGGTCCGCTGCGCGAATGGGCTCTCCCCCGCGGACGACGACCGCCCGTTCGAGGACGTTCCTCAGCTCGCGGACGTTTCCCGGCCACTGGTGGGCCGCGAGCGCCGCGACAGCGTCGCCTGTCAGCTCGGGCACCGGGACCCGGTGCCGTGCCGCGAGCCGCGTGGCGAAGTGCCTGGCGAGCAGCGGAATGTCCTCGGGCCGCTCCCGGAGGGGGGACAGGTTCACGACGACGACCGCGAGGCGGAAGAAGAGGTCCTGCCGGAACCTCCCGGATTCGGACTCCAGGGAGAGGTCGCGGTTCGTCGCGGCGACGAGTCGCACGTCGACCGGAATCTCCCGCGAACCGCCCAGCCTCCTCACGACCCGCTCCTCGAGAACCCGCAGCAGCTTGGCCTGCAGCGAGACCGGCAGCTCCCCGACCTCGTCCAGGAACAGCGTCCCGCCGTTCGCTTCTTCGAATCGACCCGCACGGGCCTGGTCGGCCCCGGTGAAGGCGCCCTTCTCCGCGCCGAAGAGCTCGCTCTCCGCGAGGGTCTCAGGGAGCGCCGCGGCGTTCACGGCGACGAACCGCCCGTTTGCGCGGGGCGAATGCGCGTGGAGCCTCCGCGCGATCAGCTCCTTGCCCGTCCCCGATTCGCCGGTGACGAGGACCGCGATGTCGCGCGCGGCCACGCGGTCGACGAGGGCGAGGAGCTCATTCGTCACGGGGTCCTGCGTGACGAAGTCGTCGCCCTCCTCCTCCCGGGGAAGGAGGCTCGCGACGAGATCGACGAGCGCACCCGGGGACGGCAGCGGCTTCGTGATGTAGTCGGCGGCTCCGAGACGGACCGCGTCGACCGCCTCCGGGATCGAACCGTGGGCCGTCAGGACGACGACGGGAGGCGGCGACGTCCGGGCCCGTATGCGACGAACCAACTCGATACCGTCGACCTTCGGCATCTGCCGGTCGGTCAGGACGAGATCGAACGCGCCCCGCTCGAGGAACGCGAGGGCCTCCGCCCCGTCGCGCGCCTCGGTCACGGCGTGCCCGGCCTCTTCGAGGATGTCCCTGAGAAGGGCCCGGAAACCCGCTTCGTCGTCGACGACCAGGATGTGCGCCACGTCAGACCTCCGATGCAGGCAGAGAGAGGGACGCGACGCAGCCGCCTCCCGGCCGGGCGGCGATCGTCGCGGAGCCGTCGTTGGCTGCGGCAAGGGCCTTGACGATGGCGAGGCCGAGACCGGTCCCGTCGGGTCGCGACGTGACGTACGGCTCGAACGCGCTCGCGGGGTCGAGGTCGAGGCCCGGCCCGCGATCCGAGACGTCGAGGACGACGTGCGTTCCCCGGGCGCGCACGCCCACCTCGATCGCTCCGGCGGGATCGAATGCGCGGGCGTTCGCCAGGAGCTCTTCGAGGATCGTCTCGACGTGCTCACGGTCGGCGAGGACGTGGATCGTGCCCTCGGCGCGGACCTCCGCCCCGCCGCTGCGGGTGGCCACTTCACGAGCGAGGGCAGCGAGGTCGAACGAAACCGGCTGCGGCTCGGGCGGCCTCGCGAAATCGAGGAGCCGCGAGAGGATCGTCTCCATCCGCCCGCTGGCCGTCACGATCCTCTCGACCCGTTCGCGCTCCGCTTCCGGGACCCGGGCCTCGAGGAGCTGGGCGGTTCCCTTGACGACGGCAAGGGGGTTTCGAAGCCTGTGGGCGAGTCCGGCGCCCGCCCGGGCAACCGTCGCGAGCCGGCGGTTCTCGGCTTCCGCCGCCTGGCGGCGCTGCCTTTCCGCGGTCCCCCGGGCCGCCACGAGGGAAAGCCCGACGAGGGCGAGCGCGGCGGCAGCCCCTCCCGCCAGAACGAGCCGGGCGAGCGCAGAGTCCTTTCCGAGCTCGGGTGTGGCCCGGAGCCGCAGCCGGACCGGTGACGGTCCACGACCGCCAGGGCCCCGGCCGCCCATGAAGCCGCCCCCCGAGCCTGGACCCTGACCGCTGCCCGACGGGTTCTCTCCACCTGCTCCGAGCGCGAGCGGCCTCCACTCGCGGCCGAGCGCGGCCGACATCTCGAACGCTCCGGTGGTGTCGGCTCCTGCGCTCGCCACCACTCCCGCGGGGCCGATGACCGCGACGCCCGCGACGGCGTCCGCGTGCTCCACGAGGAACGTCTCCAGCACGGGTCCTGCCTCGTCGGGGGTCGCCGCACGGAGGAGGTTCTCGAGGGAATGCCCGGCCCGCATCAGGATTCCTTCCCGGACCGCCGCATCACGTTGGCGCAGGGACATCGACGCGAGGATGGCCGTACCCAGGAGCGCGGCGCCGAACAGCACGGAGAGGACGACGATCGCCCAGGAAGGAAACCGCGTGGCTTTCACTCGACCATCCTAAGTGGAGAGGGCGGAGCCCGGGTTCGATCGCGGGACGGCCCGTACCGTCGTCCTGCCGTGCGCCTGCACACGTATGCAACGGGATCAAGTGAAACACTCCGTTTCACTCCTGTCGACTCTTACCGTGAAACATCTCGTTTCGACGAAACAAACTGTCTCAGCGACGTCGTCGCGAAACGACGCGCTCCTACGGCCGGGTTTCGGAGAGACCGCAGGAACAGCGGCGCGGGAAGACCGCTCGCTCCGGCCGCCCTATCTGCCGCACCGCGGCATCGCTGGCCCGGTTCTTGATCTGTGAGCCCCGGAGCCCGGTCCGACCGCAGAGAGGTGACGATGGCGACCAGCCGGCGAGAGTTCATCCAGATTGGAGGCGCAGGCCTGGGGGCTGCGGCCCTCGGCTCGGGCCTGACGACGAAGTGGTGGGGTCTCGACCCCGACGTCGTCCACGACCCCGGCACCGACGGCGACCAGGTGATCCCGACGTTCTGCGAGCTCTGCTTCTGGAAGTGCGGAGTCCTCGCCCACGTGAAGGACGGCCGGGTCACGAAGCTCGTCGGGAACCCCGAGCACCCGCTCTCCCGCGGGAGGCTCTGCCCGCGCGGAACCGGCGGCACCGGCCTTCTCTACGACCCCGACCGGCTCAAGAAGCCGCTCCTCCGGAAGTCGACGAAGCGGGGCGGGCAGGATTTCGAAGAGGTCTCCTGGGAGAAAGCCCTCGACTTCACCGCCGAGAAGCTCCTGAAGATCAAGAAGGAGTGCGGTCCCGACAAGGTCGCCCTCTTTTCCCACGGTTTCGGCGGGTCGTTCTTCAAGCACCTCCTCTTCGCCTATGGCTCCGGGAACGTCACGGCCCCCTCGTACGGGCAGTGCCGCGGCCCGCGCGAGGTCGGCTTCAACCTGACCTACGGCGCCTCCCTCGGCTCGCCCGAGGTGCTCGACATCGCCCACTCGCGGTGCCTGACGCTCATCGGCTCACACCTCGGCGAGAACATGCACAACACGCAGGTCCAGGACTTCGCGCAGATGATCGCGAAGGGGGGCGAGCTCGTCGTCGTCGACCCGCGCTTCTCGACGGCCGCCGGGAAGGCTCGCTACTGGCTGCCGATCAGGCCGGGGACCGACATGGCGCTTCTCCTCGCCTGGATCCACGTCATCCTGGGCGAAGGGCTCTACGACCGCGACTATGTCGAGAAGAACGCCATTGGCCTCGAGGAGCTCCGCGCGCACGTCGCCGACAAGACGCCGGAGTGGGCCTTCACCGAGACGACGATTCCCGCCTCGACCATCGTCGAGACGGCGCGTTTCATCGCGGGCGCCCGGCCGGCCTCGCTGATCCACCCGGGGCGCCACGTCACCTGGTACGGCGACGACGTCCAGCGCTCGCGCGCCATCGCCATCCTGAACGCGCTTCTCGGGTCGTGGGGCCGCCGCGGGGGGATCTTCGTCCCGACCCAGCTGAACGTTCCGAAGTACCCGGTCCCCGACTACGCCGAGAAGCCGAAGACGACCCAGGACGCCCCGGACGGCGTCGTCTACCCGTTCGCCGAGGAGGTCCTCTCGCACGGCGTCTGCGACGCGACGGTGCCAGGCCGGATCATGACGAAGGGCTGCCCGGTCAAGGGGTGGATCGTCTACGGCTCGAACCTCCTCCAGGCGCTTCCGCAGAGGAAGAACGTGGAGGAGGCGATCCAGAAGCTCGACCTCCTCGTCGCCATCGACGTCCTCCCGGCCGAGATCGTCGGGTACGCCGACGTCGTCCTTCCCGAGGCGACGTACCTCGAGCGGTGGGACGACGTCGCGCCGGTGCCGTGGTCCGAGCCCTTCCTCGCCATCCGCCAGCAGGTCGTCCCGCCGATGTACGAGTCGAAGCCCGGCTGGTGGATCGCGAAGGAGCTCGCGAACCGCCTCGACCTCGGACAGTACTTCCCGTGGGAGAGCGGCGAGCAGATGGTGACCGACCGGCTGAAGGCCGGCGGCTACGACGTCGAGAAGCTGAAGGCGAAGGGCGTCGTCAAGGGGGCGCCGGTCCCGGTCCGGACCGACGAGGGCCTCGAGCTGGCCTTCCACACCCCCTCGAAGAAGATCGAGCTCTACTCGAAGCAGATGGCCGATGCCGGCCTTCCTCCCCTGCCGCCCTGGACGCGGCACGAGCAGCCGGCCGACGGGCAGTTCCGGCTCCTCTTCGGCCGGACGCCGACGCACACCTTCGGCCGGACGACGAACAACCGCTTCCTCTCGGAGGTCTATTCCGAGAACGAGGTCTGGCTGAACGCGAAGGCGGCGAAGGAGCAGGGGCTCGTCCACGGCGAGATCGTGACCCTCCTGAACCAGGACGGTGTCAGGTCCCAGCCGGTGAAGCTCAAGGTCACGCAGCGGATCCGTCCCGACTGCGTCTTCGTCGTCCACGGCTACGGGCACACGAACCCGGGACTGAAGTTCGCGGCGGGCCGTGGCATGGACGACCAGACGCTCGTCACCCGGATTGCGGTGGACCCTGTCGCCGGCACCACCGGAATGAGCGTCAACTTCGTGACGATCGAGAAGGCGCCGGGCACGACCGCCGCGGCCGCAAAGGCGGAGGCCTGAGATGAGCGCCGCGAAGACCGCCACGAAGCGCTACGCCATGACCGTCGACACGCGTCAGTGCGTCGGGTGCAAGGCGTGCGTCCTCGCCTGCAAGGCCGAGAACGCCGTCCCCGACGGCTTCTGCCGCCAGTGGATCGTCGAGGAGATCCGCGGCGAGTTCCCGAAGCTCTCCGCCGAGATCCGCTCGGAGCGGTGCAACCACTGCACGGATGCGCCCTGCGTCAAGAACTGCCCCACGGGCGCCTCGCACGTGAACGAGGGGGGCGTCGTCCTGGTGACGCACCACAAGTGCTCGGGCTGCAAGGCCTGCATCGCCGCCTGCCCGTACGACGCACGTTTCGTCCACCCCGAGGGGTACGTCGACAAGTGCACGTTCTGCCTCCACCGCGTCCAGAAGGGGCTCCAGCCCGCCTGCGTCGGCGTCTGCCCCACCGGGACCCTCACCTTCGGCGATGCCAGCGACCCGGAGTCGGCCGTGTCGGCTCAGCTCCGCGAACGGAGCTCGAAAGTGAATCACCCCGAATCGGGCGCCGGCCCGAACGTCCACTTCCTCGTCTGAGGCCGATGAGATGAACGCTCTTCTCGAAGCCACCACCACCCGGACGAACCCCGGCATCGACCCCTCGCTCCACATCTGGGGCTGGGAGATCGTCGTCTACCTCTTCCTCGGCGGCCTCGTCGCGGGCATCTTCGTCCTCGCCGCCGCGCTCGAGCTGAAGTCGGGCGAAAAGCCGCGCGGCACGGCCCTGCGGCTGATGCCCATCGTCGCGCTCGGGCTGATCTCCGTCGGCATGGGCGCCCTCTGGCTCGACCTCGCCCACAGGCTCTGGGCCTGGCGCTTCTACCTCTTCTTTCACGCCACCTCTCCGATGTCGTGGGGCGCCTGGATCCTCGTCCTGATCTACCCCGTCGGACTCCTCCTCGGGCTCGGCTCGATGAACGACGAGCAGCGGGCGTGGCTGCGCGGAAAGACCCCCGGCGCCCTGAGGGGGCTCCTGACGACACTCTTCGGCTGGGCGGACGGCAGGCGCCGCGGGATCCTCGTCACGAGCGTCGCGATGGGTGTCGCCCTCGGCATCTACACCGGCCTCCTCCTCGGGACGATGCCGTCGCGCATCCTCTGGAACAGCGCGGTCCTCGGGCCGCTCTTCCTCGCGTCCGGCATCTCGACAGGCGCCGCGCTCCTCCTCCTCCTCCCGCTCGAGGAGAGCGAACGGAAGACGCTCGTGAGGTGGGATGCCGTCGCCATCGTCGCCGAGCTCGTCCTGATCGCCCTCATGCTCCTCGGCTTCGCGACCTCGGGCGAGGTGGGTCAGTGGGCGGCCTCGCAGTTCCTCGGCGGGCCGTACACCGCGGTCTTCTTCTCCTGCGTCGTCGTACTCGGACTCCTCGTCCCGCTCGTGATGGAGGCCATCGAGGCGAAACGGCACCTGCCGTTCGCAACCATCCTTCCGGTTCTGATCCTGACCGGGGGCCTCGCCCTCCGCTGGATCCTCCTGACGGCGGGCCAGCACTCCGCCTTCCGTTTCCTCCCCTGACGAGGTGAAAGAGATGCAGCCTCCCGTCGAGCGACCCTACTGGAATCCCTACGTGGCCGGGTTCGTCCTCGGCCTCGTTCTCCTGACGTCCTTCCTCGTCATGGGATTCGGCCTCGGCTCCTCCAGCGCGGCGACGCGCCTGGCGGTCGGCGCGGCCCACCTCGTCGCTCCGGCGGCGACGGAGGCCAATGCCTACTTCTCGCAGTACGTCGGCCCCGGCAAGAAGATCCTCGAGGACTGGCTCGTCTTCGAGGTCCTCGGCATCTTCCTGGGCGGCCTCGTCGGCGCCTACTCGGCCGGCCGGCTGAAGAGCGAGGTCATCCGCGGCGAGGGGGTCTCGAAGGGACGCCGGATCGCGATGGCCATCGTCGGCGGCATCCTCATGGGCTTCGCCGCGCGTCTCGCCCGGGGCTGCACGTCGGGCCAGGCGCTGACGGGCGGAGCGATCCTCTCGCTCGGCTCCTGGATCTTCATGATGTGCGTCTTCGCGGGCGGCTACCTCGTCGCCCCCTTCGTCAAGAGGGACTGGCGATGAACGTCCTTCCTCTCTACCCCAACGACGTTTTCGGCTTCCCCACCGGGCTCCTCCTCGGAACGCTCATCGGCTTCGCGTTCGGGTTCGTCCTCGAACGGGCCGGCTTCGGGAACGCGAAGAACCTCGCCGCGCAGTTCTACCTGACCGACACGCGCGTCCTGAAGGTGATGTTCAGCGCGATCGCGACGGCCTGCGCGGGGATCGGTCTCCTCGCCGGCTTCGGCGTCCTCGACCTCTCGCTCCTGACCGTGCCCGAGACGTTCATCGGCCCGCACGTCGTCGGCGGCCTGCTTCTCGGAATCGGCTTCATCGTCTCGGGCTACTGCCCCGGTACCGGCGTCGTCGCGATGGCCTCCGGCAAGTGGGACGGCCTGATGTCGATCGTCGGCGTGATGATCGGTTCGCTCCTCTTCGGCTTCGTCTACGGACCGCTCGAAGGGTTCTACAGGAGCGGCGCGATGGGCTCGGTGACCATCGCCCAGGCGCTCGGCCTCCCGTTCCCGGTTCTGGCGGCCGGGGTCGTCCTGATGGCGGTCGGCTGTTTCCTCGGCGCCGAGAAGCTCGAGACGATCTTCGCGCCGAAGGCGAGCAGGCCGGTGCCCGCCTCGCAGCCTGCCGTTCGCAACCGCGCCTTCGCGGCGATGGGAGCTCTCGCCGTCATCGGCCTCGTCTCCGTCGCGCTTCCGGCGCGTCCGCCCGCCGTCGCCCAGACGTCCCTCGCGAAGATCGGGGCCGTCGAGCTCGCGCAGAAGATCGTCGCCGCCCCGCAGGAGCTCTGGATCCTCGACATTCGCGACGCGAAGTCCGCGCCCGTGACCGAGCGGATCCCCGGAACGGTGACGCTCCCCGAGGGTTCGACGGCCGCGAAGTTCGCCGCGACTCTTCCCGCTACGCGGACGCTCGTCGCCTACGCGCAGCGCGACGTGGCAGACCTTCCCGAGGGTCTCCGCGCTTTCCCCGGCGAGATCCTCGTCCTCGCCGGCGGCTTCGATGCCTGGAAGGGTGCCGTCCTCGCCACGCCGCAGCCCCCGGCCGAGCCCACTCCCGTCCTCATCGCCGAGTTCCGCATGAAGAGCGCCCTGAACGGCTACTTCACGGGAGCGGCGGCCGCCCCGCCGCCGAAACTCGTCGTGAAGGCCGTCGCAACGTCCGCCGCGCCGAAGAAAGGCGGCGGCTGCTGACCTCCTGATCCCGGCCGCGGGGCCAGGGACCATCACCAGACCGAACGGACCTATTTCAAGCACGGCCCCCAGAGGCGTGCTGACTGGAGAGAAAGAGATGACGCGCAAACCGCTCCTGGCGATCACGACCCTCGCGCTGCTCGCCCTGGCCGCTCCCGCCCTGGCGACGAACGGCTACTTCTCCCTCGGCTACGGCACCCAGTACAAGGGGATGGCCGGCGCCGGCCAGGCCACTCACCTGAGCACCCTGGCGAGCGCCACGAACCCCGCCACGATCGCCTTCGTGAATGGCTACGACATCGGCCTCGAGCTCTTCAACCCGAACCGCGAGTATTCGGTGAGCGGCAGCCCCTCCGGCTACCCCGGCACGTTTCCCCTCGCCCCCGGGACGTACGAGAGCGACTCGAGCCTGTTCTTCATGCCGAGCATGGCCGCCGCCTGGCACCTGAGCGACAAGGCCCATTTCGGGGTCGCCCTGTACGGCAACGGCGGCATGAACACCGACTACCCCAACCCCGTGTTCGGCCAGTCCCCGACCGGCGTGAACCTGATGCAGGCCTTCCTGGCCCCGTCGTTTGCGTACGAGTTCGCGAATCACCAGTCGATCGGCGTCTCGGTCATCGGTGCGTGGCAGAGCTTCGAGGCCAAGGGCCTCGGCGCCTTCTCGATGTTCTCTTCCGCCCCGGCGAAGCTGACGAACAACGGCGCCGACACCGCACTCGGCTACGGCGGACGTATCGGGTATCACGGCAAGTTCGGCGAATACTTCGGCGTCGGCGCCTCGTACCAGACGAAGATCGCCATGGGCGAGTTCGACGACTACGCCGGCCTCTTCGCCGAGCAGGGAGGCTTCGACATCCCGGCGAACTGGTCCGTCGGCATCTCGATCATGCCGAACAAGTGCTGGACGATCGCCGCCGACGTGCAGCAGATCTACTACAGCGACATCAACTCGATCGGGAACCCGATGCTCCCGAACCTGATGCAGGCGCCCCTCGGCGCCGACGGCGGCGCGGGCTTCGGCTGGGAGGACGTGACCGTCTACAAGATCGGCGCCCAGTACCAGGCCTCCGACGCGTGGACCCTTCGCGCCGGCTACGCTCACTGCAACCAGCCGATTCCCGAGAGC